>JABLTL010146860.1_pt1 | contig 19311 bp, 12 predicted proteins | sample 7160151 | NCBI WGS metagenome assembly JABLTL01 (sample SAMN14651223, study PRJNA627086) | human gut metagenome | isolation source: feces | host: Homo sapiens
AAAAGGCTATTGGCTATAACTTCTAACGACCGAAGGGAGTGATAACTTCTTTAACTACTATAACTTCCGTACATGCGAAACTTCAGTATATATAATAATGTTGGTGCAAAATTACTAAATATATCGTTAACATGATAGCTAAACAACTCAGTTTTTTGTACCTTTGCATCATATATAAATCAGCATACAACAACTTTGAGTAAACATAGATGAAAAAGACAATACCAGTTATAGGCATGGCATGCTCGGTTTGTGCAGCCAACGTAGAACGTAAACTCAATTCTTTAGAAGGTATCAATTCTGCCACGGTTTCGCTTGCAGGCCGCACGGCATTGGTAGACTTTAATCCAGAGCAAATAACGCTCGAAGATATGAAACGCGAAATCAGCAATGCAGGCTACGACCTTGTGATAGAAGAAAACCGTAGTGCTGAGGAGATAAATCGTAGAGAGTTTACACTATTGAAACGCAAAACCATTGGCTCGTGGATATTCTCCCTTTTGGTGATGGCATTCAGCATGGGATGGATATCAGTGGGTGCAGAATCGGAGCTGGCAGCACGCAACATAAACAACCAAATGGCTTTGATTATTGCATTGGTGAACATGATATGGTGTGGTAAAGGCTTCTATATCTCAGCATGGAAGCAGCTAAAACATGCCACAGCAAACATGGACTCGCTTGTGGCGCTAAGCACGATGATTGCCTTCTTGCTAAGTGCTTTCAACACTTTTTGGGGTGATGATGTTTGGGGAGCAAGAGGCATAGAATGGCATACTTATTTCGATGCCTCGGTGATGATCATAACCTTTGTGCTTACCGGAAGATGCTTGGAGGAGAAAGCAAAAGACAGTACAGCAAGTAGCATACGCCACTTGATGGGATTGCAGCCAAAGACTGCCCGACTTATAGATGGCGACAAGATAGAAGATGTGCCATTGGCAACAATAGGTCGAGGCGATGTGATAGAGGTTAGAGCTGGCGAAAAGATTCCTGTAGATGGCATTGTGACCGAAGCTGAGAGTTTTATGACTGCCGATGCTGCATATATCGACGAGGCTATGATTACGGGCGAGCCTACACCTGTGGCTAAACGCAAGGGCGACTCGGTGATGGCTGGCACCATACCAAGTCAAGGCAAACTACGCATGCGAGCTATGCAGATAGGCGAAAAGACTGCTTTGGCTCAGATAATAAGAATGGTGCAAGAGGCTCAAGGAAGCAAGGCGCCTGTGCAACGCATAGTAGACAAGGCGGCATTGGTGTTTGTGCCTGTGGTGGCAGCAATAGCGTTAGTAACCTTCATTGTTTGGTGGGCTATCGGTGGCAATGCTGCCCTACCCCAAGCCATTCTTTCAGCAGTAGCTGTGCTGGTGATAGCTTGTCCGTGTGCTATGGGATTGGCTACTCCTACAGCCTTGATGGTGGGCATGGGAAAGGCTGCCGAGAAACAAATTCTAATAAAGGATGCTGCGGCTTTGGAAAGACTAAGAAAGGTTGACGCTTTGGTTATTGACAAGACCGGAACGCTCACCATTCCGAATCAGAATGTAGACTTCACAAAGGCAGACGATATAGATCTTGAAACTCGCGAAACACTAAAGCCTAACGCAGCTGAGGCAATGAGCATTCTGCAGAAAGAAGGTATAGAGGTGTGGATGATGAGTGGCGACAAAGAGGAGGCAGCAAGCTATTGGGCTCAGAAGGCTGGCATACAGCACTATCAGAGCAAGGTGAAGCCAGATGACAAACAGGCTTTGGTGAAGAAACTACAGGACGAAGGTAAGAGGGTGATGATGGTTGGCGACGGCATCAACGACACACAAGCTTTGGCTCTTGCCGATGTGAGCATGGCTATAGGTAGGGGTACTGATGTGGCTATGGATGTGGCACAAGTCACGCTAATGGGCGACGACCTCATGGCTATTCCCGAAGCTGTAAAATTGAGCCGCAAAACGGTAAGCATGATATGGCAAAACCTATTTTGGGCTTTTGTCTACAACATAGTGTGCATTCCGCTTGCTGCTGGTGTTTTACACATCTTCGGCATCGACTTCCAGATTACTCCTATGTGGGCAAGTGGACTTATGGCATGCTCAAGCCTTAGCGTAGTACTAAACTCGCTAAGGCTGAAGCTCGGATAGAAAAGATTGCAAATAGGGGAATACAATTGTCTATTCCCCTCTTTGCTTTCTACTAACTTTTTATTAGCCTTTCTTTTAACCATAATCCTATACGAATTTGAACGAATACAAAAAAACTACAAAATTTTGATTAATAACTATACTTTTTGCTATTCTAACAAATTATCATACTGATAATCAATCCTCTTTAAATGATTTTTACTATTTTTGCATATACCTAACAACTAAACTACAACTAAAAACATGAACATTAAACAAAAGACATGGCATGCTGCATGTATGACAGTGTGCCTATCAATAGCACCAGCACTTGCTAATGGACAAACGTTTGATTTCGAAGATTGCGAAATCGGACAAAAATTCACTATGTGGAATGTAGACCAAGGAAACATTACCGATGAAGCTAAGGCGGTAGCTGAAGTGGTTGCCGACCCTACAAATCCTAACAATAAGGTGTTGCACATCACCGTTAAGACTTGGGGAACATTCGTTACCCTCACACTTCCACCGGAATTAGCAGGTCATCTGCTTACTGACAGTAAATCTACACTCAGCTTTGACCTATATCGCCCTACTACAGATGCAGACGATTGGAAACAGTTTCATGCTTATCTCGGCAACGACAAATTATATCAAGACGAGAGCTATCCTTACCAAGGCGATAAAGGACAATGGATAGCGAAACAATATCCTCTTGGTAAGGTAACAACTGCTACCGACGACGAAAGAAATCTACATATCGGTATCCATCACAACAATTCTGAATATTATATTGACAATGTGCGATTAAAAGGACAACACGATGACTATTTTGTGGCTTCAAACAGCAACAACCTCATCGATATATGCAAGGAAAACACATCGTCTGACTATATGGTATGGAATACACCTACACTAATTCCGGAAAATGAAACATTGAATATACGAACAGCTCGCTATAGTTATCTGAATAGTAAGATGGAAGGAGCTGGCATAATAAATCTATATGCTGGTGGCGAACGCACATATCTTGGCAGCAACGAGAAAAACAACAAAAACTATCATCCAGACTGGTCGCTATTCAATGGCACCTTGAATATTTTCCCATACAAAAATGTAGAAGCCAATGCTGGCTTTTATGGATTAGTATGGATGTCGGGCAAGACTTTCGCGCCCGATAATGCTGCGCAAAATGCTGCAGACGGCAATATAAACCCTTGTTTTGCAAATACTAAAGTAGTGCTACACGATGGCGCAACCATAGCTTGCGAAAGTGGTAAGCGCGGACTACGCATAGCTCATCTCGACACAGAAGAAGGCTCTACTATTTATGGATATCTGAAAGCAAAGGGTAACAACGACGCTTACTACATGGTTGGTGGCGACAATAGCGACGGAACTCTCGCTGGAAGAATAATACCTATGGGAGGCTCAAACCTAAATATAAAGGTAGGACTTGTGAAAGAGGGTAAGGGTACTTATCGCATCACAGGCAACAAAAACTTGATAACAGGCGGCATCCGCATCATTGATGGTGCTGTAATGGCAAATAATGATGTACAAAAAGCTGAGTCAGGAAAACTATCTGGAGCTATAGGTCAGCAGACTTCTGCACAAACACCAGGTGTATACGTAATGAGCAAAGGTTTGTTGGGAGGCGTAGGCAGTATTGGCTCTACTGTAGACCTATACGGAACTCTCGCTCCTGGCGATGGTGGCATAGGAACTCTAATGCTAAAGAACTTCGCAACTAAAGAGAAACCTAATTTGGTATTACATCCAAAATCGAAGATACGAATGGAGGTCACAGATGGCGAACACTATGACCAGCTTGTTGTTGATGGCAACATATCTATAAGCAACAAGATGGAGGACTTCAGCGAATCTAACGAAAAGCCACGTATGTATATCACACTAACAAGCAACCCTACACTCGCTGTTGGCGATGAACTAAAACTCATAACTTGCAATTCTAAAGATGAAGCATTAGACTTCGATGTAAGATACCCAAAGCAATATACATGGAAGACTGACATCAAAGAAATTGATGGTAAATTCGCTATTGTAGCATGTGTCACCTCTTTAGAATATGGTGGACAGGGTGAATGGAAAGAAGATAGCGACGAAGAAACAAAGACCGACACTACGACTATAGATATTGAAAAAGAAAAGGCATATAGCGATCCACTACGAACATATACCGAAAAGCAAGGAAAATATATTGGCACTTGTGTATCTCTATATGATAACAAGATAAATATAGATGACGAAAATGATAGCAAGACTCGCCAACTGATAGACCAGTTCAATATGGTGGTATGCGAAAACGAAATGAAGTTTGATACCACAGAACCTAACCAAGGCGAATTCAACTATTATAATGGCGACCGACTTGTGGCATTTGCTCAAAAGCATAACATGCGAGTAAGAGGACATGCCTTGGTATGGTACTCGCAGGTGGCACAATGGTTGAGCAAAGATGGTAAGAAGAACGATAAAAACTTCACAAAGCAACAAATGCTCGACATTATGAAAAACCATATCTATAATGTGGCAGGCCACTATAAAGGAAAGGTGGCAGAGTGGGATGTTTGTAATGAGGTGTTAGACGACGACCAATCAATAGTTCGTACCGACCCTAACGGCTTCAAACTTCGTGCTGCTTCTATCTGGAACTTCGCTGGCGATGACTATATAGAAAAGGCTTTCCGCTGGGCTCATGAGGCTGCACCTGATGCACAGCTTATACTCAACGACTATGGCGTAGAATTCCAAGGCCAGGCGAAGGCTGAAGCTTTCTACAACTTGGCTAAGTATCTGAAGGAGAAAGGTGTGCCTATTGACGGTGTAGGATTGCAATGCCACCTTGATGTTGGCAACGTAGATATTAATAAGCTCAAAGCTACTATCGACCGCTTCAAAGCCATCGGATTACGCTGCGTAATCACAGAGCTCGACCTTGGTATGGACGACAATGAAGCTAACCGCATGCAACAAGCTAAAGACTATTATAATATTGCTCGCATAGCTATGGAGGCTGACAACTGCAATGAGCTAATGATATGGGGATTGACAGATGCTATGACATGGCGTGGTGGTCGCAACCCATTACTCTACGACTCTGATCTCACACCAAAGCCTGCCTATTATGGTCTGCACCAAGGATTGCGTGAAACTTCGTCGGCACCAACGGCTATATCACCACTACCCTATGGCAAACTTTCTGCAACACATGTGGTAGCTGAAACTTACTACAATCTACAAGGGCAACGCATCACATCATCTGCAGCAAATAGTATATATATTACAAGCCAGCTAATGAGCGATGGTAGTGTAAAAAACAAAAAGGTCATTAACAGATAATGGCATAATGATATTATCCCAGCTTAAAGGGAATTTCAAGAGGAAGTATTGTCATCGGCTATAACCGATGACAATACTTCCTTTTTCTATTACCTACAGACGCAACCACACCAAGGTTATATCTATAGCGAAGCCTATTTGTATCGATAATTCAGCTTACATTCCTCAGTAACGAAGCCTATTTACTCCTATTTATGCTTTCTTTCAAATTTTGCTATGCTTCCTAGCAAAGATACTTTTGCTTGCTTTCAAAAACAGCTTTGCTTACTATCACATATTTTTAAATTTAATAATAACTATTTATACAACAACGACCTCACTTACATTTTAACAACATAATACACAAACAGTTAGCGACCCACAACAAGTAACGACCATAACAGCAAAAACAAATAAAATAATGATAATTTCCACGTTTTAGCATCACAAATAGGCTAATAATAATGTTGTGATGCAAAACATACTTTTTTCGCGTTCAGCTCCCAGCTATTTATAAATAAAATTCAGTTATTAATATAAGGAAACTATAAAAGGATGCATGCTTCAAAATGAAGTATACATCCTTTTATTGCTAGTGGAGCTGGTGGGATTCGAACCCACGTCCGCACAAGGAAACCATACGCTTTCTACACGCTTATTCCAGCCTTTGGTTTTCGAGGCATGGCAAGACCTGGACCACCAACCATACCCTTATCTCCTAAATTTCACTCATGCATCGGAGCCTACACAAGCTATTTCCGATTGTCCTGCACCGCTTGACCCTCAGATTCGGAACAACATCCTTGGAGCGATGTCTCGTTCCATCACCTAGTGACGGAATAAAGCCAGTAATCTACTGTACTTCGATTAGGCAGCGAGAGCGTAATTGTTTTCGCCAATTAAATTTTATGTCCACTATGATTATGGAGATAGCCGACGAGTCTCCGCGTGCTTACGTACCATTTCATCTCGCCGTCAAATCCATGTCAACCCCAAGATTACGTAGATACGTGGATGCAAAGATATTCATTTCGCCATAAATAGCCAAATTTTTTAGTGCATATTTAATTCTTCTTTGCTTTTTTCTTACTTTGCAATCAGTATAACCACCTATAACCACATCATTAACAAGCAGTCTCTTTGTATAACAAATAAAGAGGCTACTCCTTATTTATGCGTTAGCAAACACTTTTTTCAATAAAAAATGCGTAACTTTGCAACATTTTAAGGAAAAACGAGTTTATACTAATATAATAATAAGGTATATATCTAAAACAAAGATGAAAAAGTCGATAATAATATCAGCATTGTTTGCACTATTCTCGCTATCTACATTCGCCCAGTCAACGATGACCGACGACCAGGTGATGCAGTTTGTTGTTAAAGAACATGAGACAGGTTCGTCACAATCACAGATCGTAACCAAGCTCATGCAACGCGGTGTAGACATACAGCAGATACGCCGAGTGAGAAGCAAATACGAGCGCGAGATGAAGCAAGATGGGCTTGGCATATCGGCACAGAATGCAGAACAAAGCAACAGCCGATTGAGAAAAAACAACGGTAAGACTAAAGACTACATCAATAATAAGACCAAAGCTCCTATCACCGATAAGGCTACTGCCACCACTAATCGTGTGCAAAACCTACCAAAATGGCAAAAGGAATACGACGAAACAAGCGATGAGTTCACAGCTATGCAGGGTGAACTCAACGGAATATTGCCTGTAGATACAGCAGAATGGATAAACCAACTGTTGCAGGAGAAAGAAAAGGAGAGAAAGAAAGTGTTTGGTCGCGACATCTTCAACAACAAAGAATTGTCGTTTGAGCCAAATATGAATATCGCTACACCTCAGAACTATCGTCTCGGTCCTGGCGACGCAGTATTTGTAGACATATATGGTGCTTCACAAAAATCTGTTGAAGCAACAGTATCTCCTGATGGCGACATCAATATCGAAGGCTTCGGACCTGTACAGGTGAGTGGACTCACTGTGGCTCAAGCTAACGCAAAGCTTCGCTCTACTTTGGGTGCACGCTATAGCAGCAGCAAGATAAAGCTCAGCGTGGGTCAGACAAAGACTATCATGGTTAACGTGATGGGCGAGGTAACAGTACCTGGCACATACACCCTCTCAGCCTTTGCAACAGTATTCCATGCCCTATACATGGCTGGCGGAACCAACGACCTTGGTACTCTGCGTAATATTAAGGTATATAGACACAACAAGCTCGTTTCTGTAGTCGACATCTACGACTATATCCTCAATGGTAAGTTGACAGGCAACGTGCGTTTGGCAGACAACGATGTCATCGTGGTTGGACCTTACGACTGCTTGGTTAACATCACCGGTAAGGTTAAGAGACCTATGTTCTACGAAATGAAGCGCAACGAGAGCATGAGCTCGCTGCTGAGATATTCAGGTGGTTTTACTGGCGATGCCTATACCAAGTCGGTTAGAGTGTTAAGAAAGACTGGTAAGGAATACTCTGTATTCAATGTCAACGAGTTTGACATGTCGTCATTCCATATTGCCGATGGCGACTCTGTAAGCGTAGACTCTATATTGCCACGATATGAGAACACTGTAGAAATTAAAGGTGCTGTATTCCGCCCTGGCATGTATCAGCTTGGCGAAAATATCAATAGCGTACGCACACTCATTGAGCAGGCTGACGGTATGACCGAGCAAGCTTTCACCAACCGTGGTGTCATGCATAGAATGAAGGCAGACCGCACACTCGAAGTATTGAGCGTAGACCTTGGAGGCATTATGAGTGGCAAGGTTGCCGACATTCCTTTGAGAGAAAACGACGTATTGTTTGTTCCTACACGTCAGGATGCTATGGTAGAACGTACTATCACCATCCATGGAGAGGTGCAATACCCTGGTATATATAAGTATGCTGACAATGAAACCATCGAAGACTTCATTCTTCAGGCTGGTGGACTCACAGAATCTGCTTCTACCACAAAGGTAGACGTGTCACGCCGTGTCAATGATCCAAAGGCAACAGTCAACGACTCTGTAATTGCCAAGACTTACAGCTTTGCATTGAAAGATGGCTTCGTTGTTGATGGAGAGCCAGGCTTTGTGCTCATGCCTTATGATGAGGTATATGTAAGAAAGAGCCCAGGATATAGCACACAACAGAATGTAAGCGCAGAGGGCGAAGTGATGTTTGCAGGTACATACACTCTTAGCCGCCGCAATGCTCGACTCAGCGACCTATTCAGAAGAGCAGGAGGAAGCACCGACCTCGCTTATATCAAGGGAGCCCGACTAATGCGTAAAGCCAACGAAACTGAGAAGGCTCGTATGGAGGCTGTATTAAAGATGCAGCAGGAACAGCAACAGAAGAACCTCTTGCAACTTGCAGCCAGCAGCAATAATGCTTCAGCCATCACCCAAACTGCTAAAGATGCGACAAAGGAAGAACTTAAGAAATTCTCTATACCAGATGAATATCCTGTAGGTATCGACCTCGCTGAAGCATTAAAGAACCCTGGTTCTGATGCCGACATGATACTTCGTGATGGCGACCGCCTCATCGTTCCACAATACAATGGTACTGTTAAGATTAATGGTGCTGTGATGTATGCCAATACCGTGGCTTACGAAAAGGGCAAGCGTATATCAAGCTATATCGACGAAGCAGGTGGCTTTGCAGCCGACGCCAACAAGAGCCGTACATATATCATATATATGAATGGTAAAGTGGCAAAGGTTGGTCATGGTGCCAAGGTACAGCCAGGTTGCGAGATTGTAGTACCAGCAAAGATGAAGCGTAAGATGAGTGTTGCCGAGACCATGAGCTTGGGTAGCAGTATGTCAAGTATTGCAGCCATGATTGCTACAATTGCCAACTTGAGCAAGTAGGTATTATAAATAATACACCCCACATAAAAAACAAAGACACATGAAGTATCCTATAGGCATACAAAACTTCGAAGACTTAAGGCTCAACAACTATATATATATTGATAAAACAAAATATATTTATAAGTTGGCGAATGAAGGTAAATACTACTTTCTAAGTCGTCCAAGACGATTTGGCAAGAGTTTACTTATATCCACCATGGAGGCTTATTTTCAAGGCAAGAAGGAATTATTCGATGGACTGGCTATACAGAAAGAGGAAACGGAATGGAAAAGCTATCCTATTCTTCACATAGACCTCAATACAGCCAATTTCCGCGAAGAAGACAGCCTTTATACCCTACTCAACGATTATCTATGCCAATGGGAAAGCGTATATGGCACAAGAGAATCGGAAACGACTCTCGCTTTGCGCTTCAAAGGCATTGTAGCAAGAATAGCACAAAAAGAAGGTAAGGGTGTTGTAATTCTTATTGATGAATACGACAAGCCAATTCTTCAAACGCTACAATATTCTGAACTACAAGACAAGCATCGCAACATGCTGAAAGCTTTCTACTCTGTGCTAAAGACGCAAGACAAATATATCAAATTTGCCTTTATCACAGGTGTAACAAAGTTTGGAAAGGTTAGCGTGTTTAGCGACTTGAATAACTTGACCGATATATCAATGGACCCTCGCTACGTGGCTATCTGTGGCATTACTGAAGATGAACTCACGACAAACCTTCGTCCTGGCATCGAACAGTTGGCTGAAGCTTACGGCGATACCATAGAAAACACTATTGAGCAGCTACGAATGCGCTATGATGGCTATCACTTCAAGCAAAATAGTGTAGGCTTATACAACCCATATAGCGTGCTCAACACATTGGCAAAAGCTGAATATGCAGACTACTGGTTTAAAACTGGTACTCCTACATTTCTCGTAGACTTGCTGAAGCTGCATAACTTCAAGCTGCAAGAACTTAGCCATGAACGCATAACGAGCAACGTCATTAATGGTATAGACTCTATATCCAACAACCCAATACCCGCAATGTATCAAAGCGGCTATCTCACGATAACTGGCTACGATGAGAGATTCAAGAAATATTTGCTTGGCTTCCCAAATAGGGAGGTGGAGGAAGGCTTCTTCAATTTCTTGTTGCCTCTATACACATCGGCTGGTGATAGCTCGCAATTTATGGTGGATGAGTTTATCAGAGATGTAGAAGCTGCCAATGTGGAGCAATTCATGAAACGCTTGACTACATTCTTTGCATCGACCAACTATCAAGTAGCGGGCAATGCCGAATTGTATTTCCAAAATGCCCTATACCTGATATTCAAGATTATGGGCTTCCACATTCAAGTGGAATTTCCAACGAGCGATGGCAGAATCGACGTAATCATGCAGACAGCCGACTATATATACATCATAGAATGCAAGTTGGATGGCTCTGCCGACGAAGCCTTGAGACAGATAGAAGAAAAGCAATACGCTGCACCTTTCGCCATGGATAAGCGCAGGCTGATAAAGATAGGCATAAACTTCAGCAGCAAGACAAGAGGCGTGGAAAGCTGGAGGGTAGAGTAGAATTTTTTTAGCCACCATATATATATTAATACACTAATAATGAATTTCAGATTGTTCAATATAAAAGACGCCAGAAACAAGATGTTGACAAGCAACATCTTGTTTTCTGGTATATTGAAGATAATAAGTCTTGCAACTTCGCTGCTAATAGTACCTATCACTATAAACTACTTAAATTCAGAGGTGTATGGAATATGGATGACTATTACGTCGGTATTGTTTTGGATCAATACGTTCGATATAGGACTTGGCAACGGCATGCGCAATTACCTTACGAGCGCTATATCTCGTGGCGACTACAATTTAGGCAGAAGATATATTAGCACAACACTATCGCTATTGTCAATCATTGCGATATTGATGGCTGTAGTGATATTTATTCCAATGCCATTCATTGATTTCAACCACTTCTTCAATACATTGTCTGTTAGTAATGTAGACTTGCGCAATGCTCTGATTGTGGCAATAGGTTTTACGTTGCTCAACTTTGTTGTGAAGAATATCGGATTGATATTCGTGGCTATGCAAAGATATGCCGTAAACGACCTGTTGAGTGTGTTGGGCAACGTAATAGCCTTAGGTATAATATATGTCCTGACAAAACTCACATCAGGCAATCTGCTATACGTAGTGTTAGCATATACCGCCACCCACTGCTTGATATATCTTTTAGCATCAATACCACTATTCATAAAGCATCCAAATCTCCGTCCAAGCATAAGTTGTTTCGACAAGAGCCTTAGCCACCAGATAGTGGGCAAAGGGTTGAGCTTCTTCGTTATTCAGATAAGTAGTTGCTTGGTGATATTTGGAGCTGCCAACATGTTTATTACACAGTATTGTGGACCATCAGCCGTAACCACATATAATGTAGCATACAAATTCTTCAATCTGCTCGTTATAGCATACACCATCATACTGTCACCAATGTGGAATGCATATACAGATGCATACGTAAAGGGAGATATGAAGTGGATAAAGAATACCTTCAACAGGGCTCTGAAGCTATGGGGACTATCCGTGGTCGGAGGATTGGTAATGCTCGTAGGCTGCAATATCTTTTACAGTATTTGGGTAGGCGATAAAGTGGTCGTTCCATTTACAGTATCGTTGTGCACACTCGTTTACGTATGCTTCTTTAATCTAAACAACTGCGTAACGTATCTAATCAATGGACTAAACAAGCTGCAAATGCAGATTATCACCTCATTAGTATTCACTGCACTCTATATAATAGCAGTATTGCTGGTAGGCAACAGACTTGGCATAGAAGGCATCGTGCTGAGCATGGCAGCAAGCTATGTCGGAATGAGCATAATACATCTATACCAATGCCGATTGCTTATAAAGAATAAGGCAAAAGGAGTATGGAATAAGTAAAACGCAATAATTAGCACCTAACTTATTGACTGAAGCAAACAATAAAAAAGAAGAAATTCTGTTTATATAGTAATATGCAAAAAATAACTTGTGCAATTATTGTGCACTATGCGCCCCGAAGGGGCAATAAGCACATAGCCCAAGGCATCGCCCTGGGTAAGCGACATTCGTGGCAAAGCGCCCTGTAAGGGCAAAAGCGTAATTGCATAAGTTATTTTTTAACATTACATAATAACTATAAAGCTATCTTTGTGGGAAGATGGATAAATAAAGAATATGAGCAATAAAATAAGCGTCATAACAGTAGTGTATAATGATGTCGCCAACATACGCGCCACCATTGAAAGTTTCTTCTCGCAGACGTGGGAAGACAAAGAGTATATTGTTATAGATGGTGGAAGTACTGATGGTACTGCTGAAATCATCAAGGAATATGCCCCACGACTCGCCTATTGGTGCTCAGAGAAAGATAATGGCATATATGATGCCATGAACAAAGGCATCATGCATGCCACTGGCGACTGGATAAATATATTGAATTGTGGAGATTGTTTTTCTTCTCCATTATCATTGGAACAAACAATAGAAAACGCGAAAAATAAAGATAACGTAGATATCATATATGGTAATAGTATAGAGAAAACGGAGAATAACCAACAAAGTAAAAGAGCTGGGGATGATATCCGTCTAATGGAATATAGGCCTATATATCGTCATGGCTCTTCTTTGATAAGAACCAAAGTGCAAAAAGAAAATCTTTTCGATCTCTCTAAGTCGAAGGAATTGGGATTTTCATTAGATTGGCTGTTAATTCACACTCTATACAAAAAAGGATATAAATTTGAAAAAGTAGACGTTACCATTCAAACATATCTCTTAGATGGAGTATCAAATAATGCATACAAAAGTATATGGTATAATTACAAAATAACAACGACATATGGTGTAACAGCCAAAAAAATTATCACTCTTGTTAAAAATCTTGTATCTATTCAAGTCAAAAGGTCGTTAATAATAAAATGGGCAAGAGCTTTTGTATTGGAATATATGGTTAATGACATATTACCTCATATACCATTTTGGACAACAAGGCGTCTTTTGTTAAAAGCAATAGGAATGAAAATTGGGAAAAAGTCGTTTGTTATGAAAAAAAACTATATAATTAGTCCTAATAGATTAACAATAGGCGACTTTACTCATATCAATAGAAATTGCACAATTGATGCGAGAGGGTACATAACTATAGGTAACAACACCTCTATTTCCCATTCGGTAAATATCATGACAGGAAGCCATGATATCTCATCGTCAAACTTTGCAAGTTATTATTTACCTATTACCATCGAAGACAATGTATGGATCGGTATCAATGCAACTATTCTCGCTGGAATAAAAATTGGGAAAGGTGCTGTTGTTTGCGCGGGAGCTATAGTTACAAAAGATGTACCACCATATAGTGTCGTAGCTGGAATACCTGCGAGAATAGTTAATAAAAGGAATGAAAATTTGAATTATCATTGCATTTGGGACATGCCGTTTACATAAATAAAGATATGACTGAACTTAAAAAAAACAAAGAAATTGACATTATTGGAATTATCAATAGTGTTCTAAAAGAACCAAAAAAATTAATTGTATTCATTGCAATATTTGCGATGTTAGGATTATTTGTTGCCTTAAATAAGAAAAAAACTTATACAAGCAACGTTGTATTGGCTCCTGAAATTGCCGGTTCTTCTGGCGTGTCGCAGAGCATATCTGATATGGCATCAAATTTTGGTATTGACTTAGGAGGTAAAAGTGGAGGAATTGATGCTATTTACCCAGACATATATCCGGATGTGTTGTCTTCGACCGATTTCGTAAGTAACCTTTTTTATATAAAAGTCAGGACTAAAGAGAATCCTAATTCTTTAATTAGTTATAGAGCTTATTGCGAACAACAGAAAAGTGGATTTTCATTTAAAAAAATGATAAAGGGAATTTTATCATTGTTTATAAAAAAAGACACTGAATTGGGTGGCAATACAAAAGACCCATTTTGGATATCCAAAGAAGATGAGGCTTTCTGCAACGCAATTAGAAATTCTATGACCTGCTTGATAGATAAGAAAACAAATATCATTACCATTGGATACACTGACAATGACCCATTAGTCAGTGCTATTATGGTAGACACAATACAGCATAGATTGCAAGAATATATTACGTCCTACAAAACTAAAAAAGCAAGAAACGATGTAGATTATTACCAGAATTTATTTGCGTCAAGCAAACAAGACTATGTTAAGGCAAGACAACTATATGCTAATTATGCCGATGCAAATGAAGATATTATACTCGAATCTTTTAAAGCGAAAAGAGATGAATTGGAAAATGATATGCAATTGAAATACAATATATATACTCAAGTTGCAAACCAATTACAGGCTGCAAGGGCAAAACTGCAAGAAAGCACTCCTGCATTTGTTGTCGTCCAATCATCTAAGATGCCTAACGAAGCTTCAAGCACTCCAAGAATGTTTGTTGTTCTTTTCTTTATCTTTATAGGGGTTGTCGCAGATGTATTTTGGGTTGTATTCTTGAGAAACAAAATAAAAAAACCAATAAATGAGTAATTCTTTCGCATATATACTTTTAATATTTGTCTTCTGTATTCTCGCTTTTATTTTCGAGAACACAGAAGACAATACACTAAAAAAAAGAATACGATATAGTTCTGTAGCTATATTCGTATTTTTCTTTGGCTTACGAGGCTTTATATTAAGTGACTGGATAAACTATTATGAGTATTTTTATAATTGCGATTTTAGTTATTTGTGGGAATGGTATAATACACAAGGAGTCGCTGAGCCTGGATTTTCATTACTGTGTCTCATTGTAAAATCTATATGGTGTAACTATCACTTCTTCGTTTTCGTATGTTGCATAATAGATACTGCTTTGCTACTAAGATTCTTTGATAAAAGAACAGATAACATTCCTTTGGCTTTAACTATATATATATGCTTTGAGGGGCTATTGATTAGTACGAATTTTATGAGAAATTCGATAGCTATCCTGTTATTTCTAAATGCCATTGATTACATTGAGAATAGAGATGCAAAAAAATATTTCTTGATTATCGTAATAGCTGTTACTTTTCATGTATCAGCATTGCTATATGTTCCATTGTATTTCTTTCTTCATCGAAAATGTAATAAATGGATATACCTAACAGTCTTCATTGTATGTAACATAGTATTTATAGGGAAAATATCATTAGTGAGCACTGCACTTGGCATTCTTGGAGTCGATGAGAGCTTGTCAATGAAAATTAGAGCATACACCGAAATATACGACAAAAGTACAAAAATATCAATAGGATACTTAGAACGATTATTTACAGGAATTCTTATTTTTTGCTATTACAATAAACTTTCAGATGTCAGAAAAGAAAATATATTATTCATTAATGCCGTAATGGCATATTTCATGAGCTTTTTCTTGTTAAGCGAATTTGAAGTATTAAGCAAAAGAATTTGTGCTCTATTCGCTTTTAGCTATTGGATATTGTGGATAGACTTGTTAAAATGCTTTGCTATAGAAAACAACAAAAAACTATTTGCAACTTTTATTGGCTGTTATTGCATCTTGAAGATAGGAAGCTCTACAATGCTCCCGGATTTTAAATATGAGAATTTACTTTTCGGGATACAATCATACCAAGAAAGACTATATTACCATAACAGAACATATGATGGTCCATAATTAGATTATGGACCTATATATGTTCATATGTTGTTCAGCACATCTTTCCCAAGAAAAGAATTTTAGTCGTTCAATGCTTTTATTCTTGAAATTCAATTTCAACTCTGCATTTTCCAACATCATAGACATTTTGCAAGCAATATCATCAATGCTGTTTGGATCGAAATATAAACCTGCATCTTTTGCTATTTCTGGAAAGCAACTTGCATTTGATAGGACTACAGGACATCCGCAACTCCAAGATTCCAAAATAGGCATTCCAAATCCTTCATAAAAACTTGGGTAAACAAAAAATTCTGCATCACGATACAATTGCTTCATTACTTTTTCATTTGCAAAAATATGATGTACATATTGACTTAGATGCATTCTTTCTATCTCAGCTTTTTCCTCATCATTAAATGGTACAGAAGTACATACTAAATGAATATCCTTATTTCTATTGTGAAGAAGTGAGAATGCTTTCAAAAGGTTATCGAAATTTTTATACTTTGAACGTCTTCCGACAAATAATACATAAGGAAAATCATAAACTCTTTGTTGGGTTAGCTCATTAAGGTCAAATTTCTCAATACCATGATAAACGACATGAACCTTATTTTCGTCAACGTCAAAGATATTTAGTAAATCATTTTTAGTATTTTCACTAACAACTATGATGGCATTGGCTCTTTCCAAAGATATTTTTTGTCTTTCAACAATCTCTGGATGATAATCTATTGTTGAGAGGTTAGAGTCGTGATATGTTGTAACCATAGGCTTATTTCCTAAATCTTTCAAACCGTATGTTCCAAAATTTGTTTGATGAAACACGTCAAAGTGTCCTTTGTGCAACATGGCTTTTGAGTAGATGCGATTAATACGTTCTAACAAGAACGCTTGACCTTTGAAAAGATATGGATATGATTTAAATATCTTTGTTTCTTTAACATATTCGTTGCTTGAAAACAAAGTGGAAGTTTCCCAACAATTTCGTGGTAAATACTTCATCAACATTACAAAATACTTAGAAGCGCCACCATAACGGGGGTAAAATATCTGATGATCAAAAAAAATGTTCATTGCCTATTAATTATTAAATATTTATATGCAAATATACAAAAATAAAAATGAAATAAAACAAAAAAACAATATTTATTTAGAAATCCTTATCTTCTTAAAATAAAATACAATATATATAGACATAAGCCGTTATATAAACATGAATAGTAAAGGAAATATTGCAATTATAATAGTCTTATATAATCCTTCAGAAGATGACAAACAAAACATCTTTAATATCGCAACTTTTTGCGAAGGTATTATTGTTGACAATTCGGATAAGCCTACGTATGACCTAACTCAAATCGGCAATATAAAATATTATTGGCTAAATGGAAACAAAGGAATTGCTTTCGCACAAAACTATGCAATAAAAATCATATTAAATGATGGACATTATAGTTATATAATGTTCTTAGACCAAGATAGCCGTATAAATGTAGACTACATAAAAGGCATGAAAGAAGAATATTATAATCTGTCGTTGAAGAAATCAAATCTCGCTTTGTTGGGTCCTATCGTTATCAACCAAGAAAGTAACACGCAATATCATTCTTTAGCAAAAGGTAATAGTGCAGATGATTCCGGGTTTGTAATGCAAAAGAACATTATTTCATCTGGTAGTTGTATAAGTTGTGATAAGATAAGGCAGATTGGGCTTTTAAACTCAAACCTGTTCATTGACTACGTAGACAGCGAATGGTGCTGGAGAGCCAATAAAATGGGATATATCTGCGGGCAAACAACTAAATTTAACTTGTTGCATCATATTGGCATAAAAACTATAAATTTGGGAATTATGCAAGATATAATATCTGCACCTTTTAGATATTATTATCAATACAGAAACTATCTTTGGTTAGCAAGAATTGGATATGTACCTACAAAATGGAAAATAAAAAATGCAATAAGACTTTTTTTTAGACCTTTATATATTCCTATATTTAGCAAATCTCCTGCGAAATGTTATAAAAATATTTTTGCTGGTGTCTATGATGGGCTAACCAAATTTAATAACTTTAGAAATGAAAAAAATAGCAATATTTAGCGTAACATACAATTCGTACAATGAGGCCAATGCCTATTTGGCTTCGTTGGACGACAACGTAAAGCATGCAGACATAGAACTTTCTGTATTCATAGCCGACAATACCCAACATAATGTTGAAGCCATAGCCTACAGACCTAAAAACTATACGCTACACACATTCAACTACAACAATGTGGGCTACTTCGGTGCTATAAATATGATGATGAGAGAATGTTCGCCTGTTGACTACGACTATTCTGTCATAAGCAATGTGGATTTAAGTATCAAAGACGATTTTTTTGACACTTTGGCTAATATCGCTCTTGACGAAAATATTGGTTGGCTGGCACCAGCAATATTCTCCCAGCAAGAGCAACGCGACAAAAACCCGAAGATACTACATAGGTATAACAAAAAGAAATTATCTATTTTGAAATTTCTTTTCAAATATCATTGGCTCTACAATTTATATACACATTCTGCTTATAAGAGGAAAAAACATCGGCAGTATGATGCAATGGATATTTATGCTGGTCATGGCTCTTTTATTGTTCTTACTAAAGAGTACTTTAAGCGTTGTGGAATTATCGACTATCCTGTATTCCTCTTCTGCGAGGAGATATATCTTGGAGAACAATGCTTGCGACATGGCTTGAAAGTGGCATATACACCATCGTTGGTAGTATATGATGATGAACATGTGTCTACTGCTAAGTTCAAAAGCAAACAATATTGCCGCTACAATTATGAGGCTATAAAATATATACTTAAAACATTCTATTAAGTTTTATAGATACTATCTACACCATCTTTCTTTTTTTATTAGAAAGATGGTGTAGATATATATTTACATTTTCATTACGCACAAACATCTTTTTCCTGTATGCACCGAATCAAAACTAATTAATGTTCCATCTTCACTACAACGTGGATGCAAATCACATTTCCAATGCTTATGCTCATTAGGCGAAACAAAAAGCTTAGGACTTTTAGCATCTGCGAGTAATATAACCTCATCTGTTTTACGATTTACCTTATACAATTTTACATGACGCCATTTATCAGGATATGTATCAACTAAAAACCAATCATTATCAATAAAATGATGATGTCCATCACTATTTAATTGAGGATAAGCACAACGTTTCCATATCTGCATATCTGGAGAAGAAAAATAGACAT
>JABLTL010102034.1_pt1 | contig 19289 bp, 15 predicted proteins | sample 7160151 | NCBI WGS metagenome assembly JABLTL01 (sample SAMN14651223, study PRJNA627086) | human gut metagenome | isolation source: feces | host: Homo sapiens
CGGTTAGGCGTCTTTTGCAACACGGTGGCTCATTTCGGAAATATCCATCGCGCAAAAACGTCGGTTGCGGTCGCTGGTTGGATCGAAATCGCAACACTACATTTTCACCAAAATTCGTAACATTCACCGTGTTCGTGCAAGGTTCTCGATGCTGGGGCTTACTTCCTCTTCTTATAGTTTCTGACTTCCCTTCGGTCGGTGGGGCTTCGCCGAGTCTCGTGTTTTTTGGCAAAAGCAACCCGCATGGCCATTCCGCATGAAGGTCGTTCCACATGATATACTCAGCCATATTCACCATGGACAAAAATTATTTATACCCCAACCCCAACGGGTCATATCACCACGGCGGTGCCGCTAACCGACACCATGAGTATGGATCCTCGTTCGCCAAGGACCTCAATGTTGAAGCCCACACCCACGATGGCCGTGGCTCCCATGGCTCGGGCGTCCGCTTCCATCTCCTGAAGAGCCGTCATGCGACCTTCTTGAAGCACCCGCTCGTAGCTCCTGACGCGCCCACCAAAGGTGTCGCGGAAGGATGCAAAGAAGTCTTTTGCAAGGTTGGCGCCCAATATTACCTCAGCCGACACCACGCCTTTATATTCCAATATTTTACGACCTTCTATGGTCGGAGTGGTTGTTATGATCATAATGCGAATGAATTGATTATAAACAAATGATGAACAAGCCGTCGACACCGACGGGCCTACGCCAAAACATCCCAAAAACTCTTGGGCAAATAAATGTTGTCTACCCCGACGGCATTGGCAAAGAGCGGCGCGATGTCGGCGGGCTCAAAGCCTGCTATGCCACAGCCAATGGGCGTAACAAGAAACACTTGCTCAGGATGCTGAGAGGCATACTCTACAAACTCGTCGACGTAAGGCTGGATGGTTTCGGGGCCTCCCTGCATGGTGGGAATGGCGTAGCTGCTGCCTTGCGGTCCCACGCCGACGCCCATCTTGGCCCCAAAATAGAGACGGGCGGCTCGGGCGGCACCTCCGCCGTGCATGCCCTGGAGGTTGCTGCCAAACACAAAGATCTCATTGGGCCCAAGCGATGTGATGTGGGATGGCGTGATACGATTCGAATAATTGGATTGCATAGTAGGATTGTTTGAAAATAACGATACTGATGATAGGCAGGGACGCTCCGACTGGTCGGCCATCTCTACGCAGCTCATAGCTATTGGGGCCGTGTAGTTGGCCTTGAAATAGGGCACCACGATGGTGGTCATGAGCTTATGGAAACGTTGGGCCACGGCCGATGGACTTATGCCGAGCTGCGAGGCCACCTCCTTCCCCTTGAACCCTTCTACGAGGAGCATCTTGAGAATGATGGCCGAACGACTGTCGCGTGCGAAATACTCGCTGCATATTTCCTCGACGGTGGCGCGGAAATCGGCCGAGAAATTATCGTCGGGCAGGTCGAATCCCACTTGCGATTGGCTCATGCGCTCTTCGAATGTTGCCACGCGCGACTCGCGGTTGTAGGCTTTCAGGCGGTCGAGCAACACAAAGCGGAACCCATTGACCATCCACGTGCGCAGCGACATGCCGGGCCTGCGGTCATCCAACTGGTGGAAGTTGTGCTTATCGAGCGCCAGGTAATACTCGTGGGCGATGCTGAAAAAGTCGAGACCAGGCTTGTGGGCCAGGTCATAACGCTTGTCACACACATGATAGGCTACGCGGCAAGTGTCGTAGAAATAGAAGCGCGTCAGCTGCGAATCGCGATGGCGCAGCCCCTCAATGATTTCTTGGTCAGTAAGGCCAATGCTTAGTGTAGGGTGTTTCATTTCGGCAAATATAGCAACTTTTCAAAAAAAAGTGGGGGTTCTCCTTCATTTTTTTCTTCCCCAATCTTTTAATAGTCAAACATCAACCCAAAATCATTATTATCATGGAAAGAAAAAGAAGAAACCACACCAAGAGAATTGTAAACCTGATTATTGTGGACGAGAGCGGCAGCATGAGCCTGATAAAGAAGCAAGCGCTGATGGGCCTCAACGAGACGCTCGACACCGTGAAGCGCATGCAGGAGAAGGAGCCCAACGCCCAACAGTACGTGACGCTGCTCACCTTCAACAGCGACAACACCCACTACGTGTTCGACAACACGCCGGCCAAGCGCACCCACACCATCCGTCCGAACGACTATCAGCCCTCAGGCTGCACTCCGCTCTACGATGCCATTGGCCGAGGAGTGAGCAAGGTGAACGCGCAGACCAGCACCGACGACGTGGTGCTCGTTACCATCATTACCGATGGCGAGGAGAACAGCTCAACGGAGTTCGACCTTCGAATGGTGAAACAACTCATCGAGAAGATGAAGACGCTGAAGTGGACGTTTACCTTCATAGGCACCGACAACCTCGACGTGGAGCGCATGGCGCACGAGATGGCCATCGACAACCACCTGGAGTTTAAGCAAGACGAGGAGGGAACGCGCCGCATGTTTGAGGTTGAGCGCAATGCCCGCATGCGCTTCAACTCGCGCATCGTGCATGATGCAGAGCCTACCTGCTGCGGCTATTTCGACGATTTGGACGACAAGGACGCCCTAAGCAAGTAACCGCCAGCAACCATTGGCATGGCGAAAGCCGCTCCTTCAGACCACGCCTTGTCACCCAGCCCCCACTGGTTTACGCGCCAATGAGGGAACCTGAACCACGGTAATGGGACGGTCAACGGAGAAATCAATTAGGTGGAATTATAATTATTTAAGTTGTTTGGCCCAAAGAAACGTATTATATAATGAACGCGAACAAAATAAAATACCTATCTTTGCAAAAGATAGGCTGTACTCGGCCATTTGAAAAAACAAACTCCCAAAGCCCACTGTGGCATTATTTTTGCAGGTAAAGGTTAAACTTTAATTTTAAACATATTACTTATGACTAGTTTGAAAGACTTTTCTTTGGAAGGTAAGAACGCTTGGGTAACAGGTGCCACTTACGGCATTGGCTTCAACATCGCCAAGGCTTTCCACGCCGCTGGTATCAAGAACATCATCTTCAACGACATCGACCAGGAGCATGTTGACCGCGGTCTGGCTTCCTACAAGGAGGCTGGCATCGAGAATGTGCACGGATATGTTTGCAACGTCACCGACGAGAACGCTGTGGAGGCACTGGTGAAGCAGATTCACGAGGAGGTCGGACAGATCGACATCTTGGTGAACAACGCCGGTATCATCAAGCGTATCCCCATGGTGGAGATGAGCCGCAAGGACTTCCAGCAGGTCATCGACATCGACCTCGTGGGCCCGTTCATCGTGGCCAAGGCTGTGCTTCCCGAGATGATCGAGCGCAAGGAGGGTAAGATCATCAACATGTGCTCTATGATGTCGGAGCTGGGTCGTGAGACCGTGTCGGCTTACGCAGCAGCCAAGGGTGGCCTGAAGATGCTCACACGCAATATCTGCTCTGAGTATGGCGCCTACAACATCCAGTGCAACGCCATTGGCCCGGGCTACATTGCCACACCGCAGACCGCTCCGTTGCGCGAGCGTCAGGCCGATGGCAGCCGCCATCCGTTCGACAAGTTCATCTGCGCCAAGACTCCAGCAGGCCGCTGGCTCGATCCTTCTGAGCTGGGTGGCCCCGCCGTGTTCCTCGCCTCTCACGCATCAGACGCAGTGAACGGACACGTGCTCTACGTCGACGGTGGTATCCTGGCCTACATCGGCAAGGACCCCTCACAGGTCAACGACTAAGGATGCAACCATCCATCGAAGTATAAAAAAAGCCCACGGTACGCCGTGGGCTTTTTTACTAATTATCTTTACAATTACTTGTTTACAGCATCAGCGAACTGAGCACCAGCGGCAAACTTCACAACCGTCTTGGCTGCGAGCTCAACCTTCTCACCCGTACGAGGGTTCACACCCTGGCGAGCAGGACGCTCCTTTGTAGCGAATGTGCCGAAACCGACGAGCTGTACCTTCTCACCAGCTACCAAAGCATCCTTGATGGCCTCTGTTGTAGCGTCCAATGCAGCCTTGGCCTGTGCAGAAGTGATGCCTGCTGCATCGGCAATCTTCTTAACTAATTCTGTCTTGTTCATAATTTTGGGTTATTTTGTGAATATAAATTTTGTTTCAGTCTCTTTGCGGTGACAAATATAGGCGTTTACTTTCATAATCCAAACAAAAAATAAAAAAAAATGAAGGAAAAAACTAAAAAACAGTGCAAAACCACTGTTTCATAGTCATTTAACCGACTTTTTTCGTAATTTTGCAACGCTTTTCAAGATAAAATCAATCAACGAGAATACGCTATGCCAAAAATACCAACCATCACCAAAAACCTGCTTATCATCAATGTGCTGATGTTTATCGCCACACTGGTGCTCAGGCAAGTGACTGGAACAGACCTCACGAGCCTGTTGGGATTGCACTTCGTCTTGGCCGACGACTTCCATTTCTACCAGCTCTTCACCTACCTGTTTATGCACGGCGGGTGGACCCACATCATCCTCAACATGTTCATGCTGTGGATGTTTGGAGCCGTCGTTGAGAGCAGATGGGGTGCAAAAAGATACCTTTTTTATTACATATTCTGTGGCGTAGGTGCCGGACTGTGCCAAGAGTTGGTGCAATATGTGCAATTTCTCAACCAAGGACTGACCAATTACGAGATGGTAAACATCGGAACATCCGTCATTCCCGTAAGCCAATACCTCAACTACTGGACCACCGTGGGTGCCTCGGGAGCCATCTACGGCCTCCTGCTCGCCTTCGGCATGATGTTCCCCAACGAGCGAATGTTCATCATTCCCATCCCCGTGCCCATCAAGGCCAAGTGGGTCATCGTCGGATCCATAGCCGTGGAGTTCTTCTCTGGCATAGGAACCAACAGCGACGGCGTGGCACACATGGCGCACCTGGGCGGAATGGTGTTTGGCATATTGCTCATCCTCTACTGGCGCCGACAAGCCCGCAGAACCTACTATGGCGACGGAGGGTCACGCATGTTTGGCAACATGCAGCAAAGATGGAAGACGTACCAAAACAAGCGCAACACAAACCAACATTACACAACGGGCAACCCCGACTGGGACTACAACGCCAACAAGCGAGCCACACAGGAAGAGGTTGACCGCATACTCGACAAAATAAAGAAAAGCGGATACGACAGTCTCACCAAGAGCGAGAAGCAGACGCTTTTCGAACAAAGCAGACATGATCGCTAAACTGAAGAAATTCTCATTGCAGATGGTGGCCGGAGCCAACGCCGTCACCATCCTGCTGATGCTCCTCGTGGGATATAGCGGACACATAGACCCCACCAACCATCCCACACTGGCCAACGCCGGACTGCTCTTTCCGGCGTTTATCGCCATCAACGCCGCATTCCTGTTCTTTTGGGTGGTGTTCAAGCTCAAGGGCGTCATCATACCTTTCGTGGGCTACATCCTTTGTTATGGGCCCATGAGAACCTACATTCCCGCCAACATTCCGCACGATCCGCCCGTGGGAGCCATCAAGCTGCTATCCTACAACACCCAGAACTACCACAGCATGAAGCCTTATGTCGACACGTTCTCCAACGACTCCATCGCTGCCTACATCCTGCAAAGCGGAGCCGATATCGTATGTGTGCAAGAAGGAGGGCACGCGCTCGACTTCGACAGTACTTTCCGAGCCAAATATCCTTACATCATGGAGGAGAAAAAGAAAGGCGGAAGCGATGTTGTGGCCCTATACAGCCGATTCCCCATACTGCGGTCGCAACTCATTGATTATGAGTCGGAAGGCAACATGAGCGTGGGTTTCTACCTCAACGTAAACGGACAGAAGGTGCTCATCGTAAACAACCACTTGGAAAGCAACGCTTTAGACAACGACGACAAGAGCGGATTTGGCAACCTCATAAAAGGCGACCTCAACAAGGACATGGCGCGAGCCGAATCGGCACGACTCATCGACAAACTCGCCGCCGCATCCAAGAAACGCGCACCACAGGCCGAAGCGGTGGCAAGATACATAGCCAACCATCGAACCGGCCATCGGGTCATCGTGTGCGGCGACTTCAACGAAAACCCACTCGGATACGCACACAAACGCATCGGAGAAGACCTCACCGACTGCTATGCGGCAACCGCTAACGGCATTGGCAGAACCTACAACCAAAGCCACATGTATGTCAGAATCGACCACCTCTTCTGCTCCGACGACATCACACCCTACGCATGCGCTGTAGACAACCAAATCAAGGCAAGCGACCACTACCCCATCTACTGCTGGCTGAAATTTGGGAGGAAAATATAAAAAAGCAAGAATAAACACCTATAAATTTCTTAAAAACAAGGAAAATTAGTATCTTTGCACATCTTATTCTGTTAAATAGATTGAAACAATAAATAACAAATAACTAACAAAATGCGAAACAAAGGAATTGTAATTGTAACCGCCGTCTTACTGACGCTTACATGCCTCTTCTATTTGTCGTTCCCGATTGCCACAAACTACTATGACAATCAGGCTGCCAAGATTAAAGATCCCATCGATCAGCAGAACTACAAAGACTCTGTGAAATACCTTGGCATTTACGACTACCAGAAGTGTCTGCAAACGCAGATCGGTCTTGGACTTGACCTGAAAGGCGGTATGAACGTGGTGCTGGAAATCTCAGTGCCCGACGTGGTTGACATGCTTGCCGACCACAAGACTGAACCAGCATTCGTCAAGTCGATGAATGAGGCTCGCCAGCAGCTCGAAGCTGGAAAGAGCGACTTTATCTCTCTTTTCATCGACGCTTACCACAAGAACGCCCCCGGACACAACCTCGCCGAGGTATTTGCCACACAGCAGCTGCAAGGCAAGGTGTCGCCCACAAGCTCCGACAGCGAAGTGGAGAAGGTGCTCCGTAGCGAGGTAAGCTCGGCCATCGACAACTCCTTCAACGTTGTGCGCACACGTATCGACCAGTTCGGTGTTGTCCAGCCCAACATCCAGCGCATCCAAGGCGCAGAGGGACGCATCATGGTGGAGATGCCGGGTATCAAGGAGCCTGAGCGTATGCGTAAGCTCCTCCAGGGTAGCGCAAACCTCGAGTTCTGGGAGACCTACAACGCCGAGGAAATCATTCCCTACCTCCAGCAGCTCGACCAGCGTCTGGCCAGCGGTGAGCAGGAAACAACCAGCAAGAAAGACACCGCTGCCGCTGAGCAGAAGGCCAAGGAGGCCGCTCCCGCCAAGAAGCAGGCCGCTCCCAAGTTTAAGCTCAACAACGGTAAGAAGGCCGACAACATCAAGGCCACTCCCGAGAGCGAGCTCGAGCAGGCCAAGAAGCAGCACCCGCTGCTCGCCTTCCTGCAGACAACAGGTTCGGGTAGCCTGAGCCTCGTGGGCTACGCCAGCGCACGCGACACAGCCGCCATCAACAAGGCCATCTACGGCCAAGTGGCTAAGCAGGTGCTTCCCACCGACCTCCGCTTGATGTGGAGCGCCAAGCCCACCGACAACATACAGGCAAAGAACATCTACGAGTTGCACGCCCTGAAGGTCACAACGACCAACGGTCGCGCTCCGCTCGAGGGTGACGTCATCACCGACGCCAGCGACCAGTTCAACCACGTATCAGGTGCTCCTGAGGTGTCTATGTCGATGAACTCTGAGGGCGCACGCCGCTGGTCGGAGCTTACCAAGGCCAACATCGGCAAGGCTATCGCCATCGTGCTCGACGGTGTGGTTTACACCTCACCCCGTATCCTCTCACAGATCGACGGTGGCCAGAGCTCTATCACTGGCAACTTCACCATCGAAGACACTAAGGACCTGGCCAACACCTTGAAGTCTGGACGTATGCCCGCCCCCGCACACATCGTGCAGGAGGAAGTTGTAGGTCCTACACTCGGTGCCCAGTCAATCCAGCAGGGTATCATCTCGTTCGCCATCGCCTTCGTGCTCCTGATTGTTTACATGCTCGTTGTTTACAACATCATCCCGGGCTCACTGGCAGTCTTCGCACTCTTGCTCAACGTATTCTTCACGCTGGGTATCCTAACGTCATTCCAAGCCGCCCTCACCATGAGTGGTATCGCAGGTATGGTGCTCTCGCTCGGTACTGCCGTCGACGCCAACGTGCTGATCTACGAGCGCATCAAGGAGGAGCTTCGCTCAGGAAAAGACATGCGATTGGCCATCAACGCTGGTTACAGCAACGCCTTCTCGGCCATCTTCGACTCTAACTTGACATCTATCATCACGGGTGTCATCCTCTACCTCTTCGGTACAGGTCCTATCCGCGGCTTCGCCACCACATGGATCATCGGTATCGTCTGCTCATTCTTCACCGCTGTCTACATCACCCGTTTGGTGTACGACTATAAGATCAACCACGGCAAGTGGATGCACCTGAAGTTGTGGACTGGCGTGTCGAAGAACCTCATGCAGGGCACCAACTTCAAGTTCATGTCGGCTTACAAGAAGAGCTTCACATTCGCTGGCATCGCCCTCGTGGTGTTCATCGTCAGCTTCGCTACGCGTCACCTTGCCCAGAGCATCGACTTTACGGGTGGTCGCAACTACGTTGTGCAGTTCGAAAAGGCCACAGAGCCTGAGCAGGTGCGTGTCGTATTGGAGAAGACCTTCCCCGGCTACACCACAAGCGCCATCTCGTTGGGTAACGACGGCCGCACGGTCCGCATCTCTACCAACTACAAGATCGAGTCGACCAATCCTAAGGTCGATGGCCAGGTGGAGACCATGCTCTTCAAGGGCTTGAAGGACGCCAACCTCGTGAGCCAGAAGGATGTTGAGACCTTCAAGAACCCCGACATCCGTCAGGGTGGTTCCATCATCAGCTCTTCTAAGGTAGGTCCGTCTATCGCTAAGGACGTTACACGTAGCGCCATCATCAGCGTGGTCATCGCCCTTGTGGCCATCTTCCTCTACATCCTGTTGCGTTTCCGCAATGTGGCATTCTCATTGGGTTCAACCATCGCCCTGACCTTCGACGCCTTGACCGTCATCGGTTTGTTCTCACTGCTGCAAGGCTTGCTGCCTTTCTCTTTGGAGGTCGACCAGACGTTCATCGGTGCCGTGCTGACGGTGATCGGTTACTCTATCAACGATAAGGTGGTGGTGTTCGACCGTATCCGTGAGAACTTGCAGTTGCACCCGAAGGAGAACCTGCAGAAGTTGTTCAACGACTCTATCAACCAGACCCTGGCACGTACCATCAACACGTCTGTCACCACACTCGTGGTGTTGCTCTGCATCCTCTTCCTTGGTGGAAAGAGCATTCAGCCGTTCGCATTTGCCATGACTCTGGGTGTGGTGTTCGGTACACTGAGCTCTATCTTCCTCGCTTCTCCGATCGCTTACATCGTGATGGGTCACTCCATCAAGGAGCAGGCCAATACGGAAGTGGCAAAGGCATAAGCGTCATCAACCGCTAAGGTAACCCTTCTTCGGGGTTACCTTATATATAAGGAGAGAGCCATTCTCGTTCTGAATCGAACGAGAATGGCTCTCTTCGTTTTACATCTATGGCCTGCTCTCACACGAGCCACCGTCTTATCTTACATAAGTCATCGGCTGCTCTCACACCAGCCATCGCATTTTCCTACATTTTCCGTTGCCTGTTCTTAGAGAAGCCACGGCTTAATCTCCCATCTCTTGACTGCTAATACGCCTCTACCACATGGTTGCGCTTTGTGCCATCCTTTCCCCGTTTGAGGAAAAGCACAAGACTTACCGACTGACCAGAAGCAATGTTTGCGCGTCGATTCTCTGGGAAAACATCAAGGGAGGCAAATCCTTCCAGCGACAAACGCCCTTCGGCAAGGCCCTGGATCGATTCAGACGCCGCAGTAGCGCCAGCATTTACGGCACCTCCGTTCGCTCCATTTCCATTCGTCGCAACCGATTTTCCACTCGGTGCGGCTGAATTTGCCATATACTTCACCACGGCGGGCTGATCCTTGCGGATGGCATACTTGATGTATCGCTGCTCATGATTGACGAACATCACCATGGCTTCGTAGGTTCCAAAGGCGCAACGCCCCTCTTGAGGGACCATCACCTCAAGGATGGCGGCCGACTTGAACGGGTCGCCCTGTGCGATGATGGGGCAGAAACGCACATAGCTGCCTTTCGCCACGCCCTTCACAAACACCGTTTTCTTATCGGCAACGAAGTGGCGCGACTGCGCGTCGTACACGTGCACATGGCCATGCCCCAGGTCGATGCCGTCTACATAGCCCACCACCGGTTCAAACACCTCGTCCATCTTCTTATGGGATAAGGTAATTTCCACCGCCCGTTCTACGCCTTGCTTCGACACGCGTGTCAGCACATCAAACAACCGTCCGGCTATCTCCCATGGCTTACATGGGAATTGATGACTGTCGGCCACCATTCCCACCCCATTCGGCGCCACCAGTTTCACAAACTTACGGCGGCGCCCATTCTGCTCCTTCTCAAAGATTTTCACGGCGTACATGCTGACGATGGCGTCACATTGCTCACGGTTTTCCTCAGGATGATGCAGCAGATACGACGCCCGTGCGCGTTCCACCCGCTCCTGTAGCGAAAGGTATCGGCGCCCGTCCTTGCCCGTTTGCGGCTGTCGGTCCTCCTCTCTCAGGCAAGCGTCGTAGCCCCACACTTGCAAGAATTGCGGCAAACGGAAATCGGAATACACCTCGCTGATCTTCAGCGCCAAGCCCAACATACACGAGTTGATGAGCGACGGCCGCTGGCTACGCAACTTGGTGTAAATGGCAAGCAATGTCCGGGCCTCCACCGCCCCTATCGTCTTGTAGTTTTGTTTCAGGTATCTAAACACCGTCCACTGTGTGTCCTCAGGATGCTGCGCACCCGAATTCACCGACTCCATCAGTTGTTCCCACGTAATGGTAGGGTTTGTTTCGTCAGTAGGTATCATGGCAGGGGGAGATAAAAGGGTCAACTATCTATTTCGTTTTGCATGTGATTGCAATACTGCACAATAACGTCGAGCATATCCTTCTCAAGATATGAGCACGCCTTATTGTACAAATGGTCGGGCACATCATAGTAGGCCTCAGCAATGGCGCCGCAGATGCATGCCTTCGTATCGGTGTCGCCGCGCGCCATGACGGCTTTTCTGATGGCATCCTCAAAGCTGCTGCTCTCCAGGAAACAGCGCAAAGCCCAGGGCACCGTCTCCTGGCACGACGAGTCGAAATGGCCTTGCATACCTATTTTATATATGTCGCGCAAGGGCGGAATCTCGTATCCGAAGCTACGTTCAACGGCCGTCTCCAGTCCCTCCTTGGTTACACGGCCCGTTCGCAACCAATAGATGACAGCCGCCACACATTGCGCGCCACGAATGGCCTCCTTGTGCATATGACTGCAAATGGTGCATTGTTGCGCCTGCTGCAACACCTCATGATAGTCGTCAAAGAGCCATCCCACAGGCGCTATGCGCATGGCCGCGCCGTTGCCCCATGAGTTTTGCGGCTTCGGGTGGTCATCGGCCAGCCATTGTGCAAACATGCCTCCGTATGCCCCTTTGGGGGCGGGGTATCGTCGCCCCCACTCATGCAACTTGTCCTGATACGACTTTCCGTTGAGAATGGCATCGGCCACGGCAATGGTCATCAGCGAGTCGTCGGTGTAATCACATTGGGGTTTGGGCCGAAACAGCTCAAAATTGTCTTTCGGTTGCTCGTCGAATTCGAAACGCGAACCAACAATGTCTCCTATAATAGCGCCAATCATAACAATAAATTGAATGGATAAAAGGGTTAGTTAAAAGCAATAGGTCACCGTAAAAAGAGGGTCGTAATAGATAAAAACCTTCCAAATAGATTGTACTTCCACCGGGAATCGAACCCGGATCAAAGGTTTAGGAAACCTCCGTTCTATCCATTGAACTATAGGAGCAACATGCGGGTTTCGCAGGAGGCTGTCCTGCGAAACTTTAACACCTTATAATATATTGCACAATATAGGCTCGCAAATTTATTGATTTTTTTTTAATATAAGAAATAAAACACCTTTCTTTTATGTTTTATTATTAGTTGCCCACTCGTACAGCTTCTTGTAGAACGGGTGAACGGTCATTGTGGCTGCCGAACCGAGTATGATGAGCTTCATTCTTGCGCGTGTCATGGCTACGTTCATGCGGCGCAGGTCGCGCAGGAAGCCTATCTCGCCGCCGTCGTTGTTGCGCACGAGCGAGATGATGATGATGTCGCGCTCCTGTCCATGAAATCCGTCGACGGTGTTCACGCTGATGGCGCGGCGGTAGGGTCTGAAGAACTCGCTCTGGCGTATCATCTTGCCGAGCAGCTGCACCTGTGCGCGGTATGGCGATATGATGCCCACGTCGATGTGCTCGTCGAGGATGCGCTGCTTGCCAACCTTCTCGAAGTATTGCTGCAGGGTCTGCAGCGTCAGCTCTGCCTCGGTGCGGTTGATGCGTCCGAAGTTCTCGCCCACGAACTCCTCCTTACCGTCTGCCTCCGACGTGTCTACCCACATCATCGGGCGGTCGTAGTCGAGTATGCTGCGGTGTTCTATGCCGGGCGCGGTCTGCACCTCGCCGCCGTAGAACCAGTCGCTCGAGAAGCGCATTATCTGCTCGTTCATGCGATACTGCACCTTCAGCAGCGTCACCACGTCGGGCTTCGCCTTCACGATGCGTTCCATGAGCGTGGTGCCGAGTCCGCCCTTCAGTGCCATGATGCTCTTCACGGTTGGGGGCAACTGGCAGTGGTCGCCGGCGAAGATGACGCGTCCGGCGCGGCGTATGGCTATCCAGCAGGCTGCTTCGAGCGCCTGTGCCGCCTCGTCGATGAAGAGCGTCGAGAACTTCTCGCCTTCCATCACGCGGTTGGCGGCGCCGGTGAGGGTGCATGCCACGACGCGCGCTTCGCCGAACAACGAGGCGCGTATGCGCAGCTCTATCTCCGTGGCGCGACTCTTCAGACGGTCCATCTTCTGATGCCACGCGTCCGAGCGGCGGCGCTCGCCGCGCAGTTCTCTGATGGCTTTGCGTATGCTCCAGAGCTGCGGATAGTCGGGGTGCGCCTCGAAGCGTCGTTCGTAGCTGAACGAGAGCATCTTGTCGTTGACGCGTGTGGGGTTGCCTATGCGCAGCACGTTCACGCCGCGGTCTACGAGCTTCTCCGCAATCCAGTCTACCGCCATGTTGCTCTGCGCGCATACCATCACCTGACTCTCTCTGCGCAGCGTCTCGTAGATGGCTTCCACGAGTGTTGTGGTCTTGCCCGTTCCCGGTGGTCCGTGCACCACGGCTACGTCCTTGGCGCGCAGCACCTCGTTCACGGCTTGCTCCTGCGAGGCGTTGAGCCAGGGCAGGTGCATGGGTTCGAAGGTGAGCTTCTGCGCCGGCGCCTTGGTGTAGAAGATGTCGCGCAGGGCGGCGAGGCGCCCCGTCTTGGCGCTTATCACGCGGTCGAGGGCGTCGAACATGAGGCGGTAGCTTGTCTCGTCGAAGAAGAGCTGCAGTCCGATGGCTTCCGAGCGCTGCAGGTCGGCGATGCGCCCGCTGTTGGGCAGCGCCACGACGATGCGGTCGTGGTCGGCGTAGCTCACGGTGGCTGTGAACGACATATACTGTATGCGTTCATGGTGTGTCTTCTCGTCGCGTCGCACGGTGAAGAAGCAGACGGGTCGTCCCGGCTCGAAGTTGTGCTCTATGTCCGAGTCCTTGGTGCGCGTCACCTCCACCACCGCCTGGTTGAGCGAGTTGTAGTAGCAGTTGCCGATGGTCACGGGGAACCAGGCGTCGCCGCGCCTTATCTTGCGCTCCACGCCCATCGTCTCGGTCTGCTTTCTAAACTCCTCCTTCTCGTGGTTGTATTCTATCTCGAGAAGCATTCGCTGCTGCTGTAATGTCGTCATATCATTATTCTTTTTATTCTCCCACGGATTGCACTGCTTGCTGAGTGTGTTCTCCCACAGATTGCACTGCTTGCTGAGGATATTCTCCCACAGATTGCACAGATTTACACAGAACTTCTTGCTGAGTGTATCCTCCCACAGATTGCACAGATTTACACAGAAGTTAGGCTGCCTTCAAGGGGGTGCACTTGTCTCAAGTGCACCAACCGAGCAAAATCGATATTCTCCCACGGAATCCACAGAACCCACAGAACTTCTTGCTGAGGATGTTCTCCCACAGATTGCACAGATTTACACAGAACTGCTTGTTGAGTGTGTTCTCCCACAGATTTCACAGAACCTACAGAACTGCTTGCTGAGTGTGTTCTCCCACAGATTTCACAGATTTACACAGATTGTTTGGGTGCACCCCCTGAAGTTAGCAGCATCTGTGTCAATCTGTGAAATCTGTGGGAGGCTCTTCTCTGCAGAAGGTTCTGTGAATTCTGCGTGTTCTGTGGGAGGCATTTTGCGACTGCGGAGGCAAGGATACCTCCGCTACTATCTTCGCACCCTAACCATCTGTGTAGATCCGTGAAATCTGTAGGAGAATATCCCCCAGCAGAAGGTTCTGTGAATTCTGTGCAATCTGTGGGAGGCCACTGTTTGCTCGGTTGGTGCACTTGAGACAAGTGCACCCCCTGAAATTAGCAGCATCTGTGAAAATCTGTGAAATCTGTGGGAGAACATCCCCAGCAGAGTGAAATCCGTGGGAGGCCCCTCCGCTACGAGCGAGTTATTCGAAGTAGTAAAGGAAGGTGGCGATGCCGGTGAGCGCCTTCTTCGGCGAGTCCTTGATCTCGATAGTGAACTTGATCTGCACCTTTGCGATGCCGCGCAGGTTCTCGATGGCGTAGAGGTCGGCGACGAGGCGCACCGACTCACCCGACTTCACCGGCTGACCGAACTTCATCTTGTCCATGCCGTAGTTCACGAGCATCTTCACGTTGTTCACCTTGATCACCTGCTCCCAGAGATACGGCAGCATCGACAGCGTGAGGTATCCGTGAGCGATGGTTGTCTTGTACGGACTCTCCACGGCGGCGCGCTCCGTGTCCACGTGAATCCACTGGTGGTCGAGCGTAGCGTCAGCGAACAGATTGATGCGCTCCTGCGAGAGCTCTACATAGTCAGACACACCGAGGTTCTTGCCGAGATATGCGGCAAACTCGTCATAGTTGTTAATTGTTACCATTTCTATATATGTTTATGTTATAATTCCAATTCAACATTGAACAACTCCTCATCGGCGAAGCCGACAATTCAAAATTCAACATTCAAAATTCATTTAGTCTCCGTCCGGCGCGTACATGTAGTCGTGCAGCGGGTCGGGGTATTCGAATATTTCGCCCTCGCGGAAGAAGCGTTTCATCTCCACCTCTGCCGTCTCCACCGAGTCGGAAGCGTGTATGATGTTCTCCTGACCGCTCATCGAGTAGTCGCCGCGGATGGTGCCCGGGGCTGCCTTGCGTCCGTTCGTAGCGCCCACGATGTTGCGCACCACTGTCACGGCGCTGTTGCCCTCCACGCACATAGCCACCACGGGTGCCGACTTCATCGAGGCTACGAGCCACGGGAAGAACGGGCGCTCTGTGAGGTGAGCGTAGTGTTCGTTGAGGATGGCGTCGTCGAGCTGCATCATCTTCAGACCCACGATGCGCAGGCCCTTGCGCTCTATGCGGTTAATCACTTCGCCGATGAGTCGGCGCTGTACTGTACACGGTTTCAGCAAAATCAATGTTTTCTCCATAGGATGATGATGATTAAGTTGTTTAAAAATTATTTGTTTGTTTATTGGTTCATCGCCTTGCGACTAATGCAAAGTTACGTTTTTTTTCGTAATCAGACAACTTTTGCGACAATTCTCCCACAGATTTCACTCTGCCTGGGTGGAGCCTCCCACAGATTGCACGGATCTGCACAGAACTGCTTGTTGGGGATGTTCTCCCACAGATTTCACAGATTTACACAGAAGCTGCTAACTTCAGGGGGTGCACTTGTCTCAAGTGCACCAACCAAGCAAACAGTGGTCCTCCCACAGATTTCACGGATCTACACAGATACTACTCTCAGGGGGTGCACTTGTCTCAAGTGCACCAACCGAGCAAGAACGGATTCCTGCTTGTGAAATTTAACAACGGATTTATCGGATTGAACGGATTCGATGGCTGCGTTAAGTTAACAACGGATTTATCGGATTAAACGGATTCGATGGCTGCGTAAAAATCCGATTAATCCGTTTAATCCGTTGTTAAAAAATATCAGCAGTAAATCCGTTTAATCCGATTAATCCGTTGTTAAAAAATATCAGCAGTAAATCCGTTCAATCCGTTTAATCCGTTGTTAAAAAAGCATCAGCAATAAAGTGCAATCTGTGGGAGGCACTTTGCTTGCTGCGGAGGCAAGGATACCTCCGCTACTAAAACGCGAAACAGCCCAACAACTGCTGTTGAACAGTTGTTGGGCTGCGCATATAGAAGTTCCGGTTATGCGAGGCGATGCAGCCTCAGCATAACACACGAAACTTCACCGATTACCAATTGTCAGCGTTCCACGCGTCGTCTTTTTCATGACCTTTGTAGTAGTCCTTACCCTGGTCCTCGATGATATAGCCGTGGTCGGTGCTGGGGTCGTAGATCTCTCCCTTCTCGTCCCTCACGTTCCATGAGTTTATCATGAATGTTGCCTTTGTCTCGATGTCGAGAATCTCGACCGCCGGCTTTATATATGTACGTTTCATTGTTACAGTCTGTTTTGAAATGATACTTTCAGTTTATTATCTCACGATGCACTTCTTGCCGTTCACGATGTACATGCCGCTTGGCAGACCTACTGTGCTGTTGCCCTGCTTAACGAGCTGACCATTCATGTTGTAGACACCGTTAGCGAAGCGGCTTACCGGCTGCTCGTAGTCGGCGAGGATGTCCTCGATGCCGGTTGTGCCCGACTGTGTTACGCCGTCGAGGGTGAACTTTAAGCTCTTCTGTGCGCCAGTCGTCTCGAACCAGCAGCTGAAGCCACGCAGACCACGCGGACGACCAGTAGAGTGATACATGTTGCCCTTGTCGAAGAAGTAGCTGTGCTCGAGTGTAGGACGACCATCGATGATTTTGCCGTCATTTGTCCAAGTATATGTACCATCTCCATTATCTTTCTGCTTAGTGCCGAAGGTACGAGCGAATGTGCCGTTAGCCGTGATACCGTTGTTACCAACAGGATCTTTAAGTATCCACTTTTCTGTATTCATCTTCTCCAACAATACTGTGCTCGGCATAGACACCTTACCGATTACGTAGTGGTTGGCAGAGATCGTGATATCCAGAAGATCGGATTGATTATTCTGCTCATAATTGGCAGTGTAGGCCTCAGTCTGGCCAGGATTATTTTTGGGGAAGATGATGTAAGGAACATAAGCCTCGATAGCTGTAGAGTTGTTGTCCAGCAAGTCTACTGAAGTGAACTCGATGCCCGTATCTGTGAGGCCTGTGAGCTTTGCAAGACGTGCGTTAGCGCCAAACGTCGCCAAAACCTGCATCTTGTTGAGGTTCACCGGCAAGATGAACGAGTTCCACTTGTTCAGCGTGAATGTCTTGTTAAGATGCAGAGTCTTGTTCTCCATCGGAGTTGGGCAATTAACGAGATATGAGAGGTTGTCGCGCATCTCGTCGAGAATCAAGTCCTCTGTAAGCAGATTAGCTGCATAAAGTATACGGAAGTCGTCGAATACGGTCCACTCGTCACCATCTGAATCTTGGTTTGTGTCGTTCTGGTCGCCAACCATGATACCAAAGCGGATTTTAGCCTTACCATTACCAGCCTTCAGGTCTTCATCAGTCACTGTTACGTATACAGTGTTAATATACTGGCGGCTACCGTAGAAGTTCTTGCCTGCATAGTCGACGTTCTTCTCTGAAACGTGAAGCGAATTCTGAGCATCCTGCGACATATTGCTTACCTGGTTGAGCGTGGTCTTATTCGCCTTCTCCTTCATTGTAGAATTGTCGGAATTCAGCACACCTGCGAAGAGCGAAGCCTTCTTTGTTGTAGAGTAGCCCTTACACTCAATCTGATAACGACCGGGTATACTAATTTCGACGTCCTGATAAACAATACCTCGCTTGTTGGTTATGCTTGCGGTGTAGTACTTACCAAGATGACGTCTATAGTTATCCCTATGCTTGTATTTTGTTCCCTCAAATTCATACCCTGTTACAGAAGGAAGTGTATTCGTCCATACGTCCTCGTCTGTCTTTGTTTTATCGCCAGCAATATAGTTATAATACTTGCTCAAACCATATTTCGCAAATTCATCTGTTAAACCAGTAGCGGTACCTATCTTTGTTTTGAAATTGTATGTATTCCATTTTTTGATATCGTTGTCACCACGAGAGAAACCAGGACACCTCAACTTGAACGAAAGCTCGAGAGCATCTTTCATATTATCTGCTCTTTTATCCTGCAATTTGCGAATCTGCTCATAAGACAAGAAACGCCACTCGTCGTAGCCTGCGTATTCTGGATTTTCATCCTTTTCATTATATGGAAACGCTCCACAGTTTACGTCCACATCCACTGAACCCTTGTTAGAACAGAGATAGTATCTCTTTGTAGTATCCCAGTTACTTCCATCAGATTTAACAAAAGTATAGAGTCTGTAAGTGTTTTGGGTGTCGTTAGGTACTTTCTCTAACTGCCATCCAAAAACATCAGCAAACCATCTATCAACAAAGACACCAATATCAGCAGCATCCTTATTCTTATCTCCGGGTGTACCGTACCAGCCAACATACTTACCCTCGGTACCGTCCATCTCCATTACAAGTTTAAAAAAGGTTTTATCGCCAAGTTTGTGGTCACCTTTGACAATAGCGAGCGGCTCACCATACTCCTTAAGCGACACGTGTGTACCCCAATAGCCACCTACATTGAGAAAGCGACCTGTCTTTACATTGTAAAGGAAGAAGTGCTGAGCATAATCGGTCGGAAACGTCAAGTTATCCTCTTTACCTTTATTAACCTCGATTTGTAGTTTCTCAAGGTCTGCTTGAGAAATACCCACGAGCTGATCAACACTCGTGATACCGTTCAGTTCGTCGTCCACCTGGTTGTTGTCCGCCAGGGCATTCGCATTGATTGCGATGGAAGCCACGGCAAAGACAGCGAGTGCCTTTGCTACGCAAGTGCGCTTGATGCCTCCCATCACAGAATCCAAAAATTTGGTAATCTTTTTCATTTTGGTAAAATTTAGTTATTTATTCTATTTGTGCTTCATTTATTTTGTTGTTGCCAGCCGGGAGCCGGTTCTTGGCTCCGCCTGAGCATTAGCAATTATATAAAGATAGTACAAAAACCCAAGTTATTAATAACAACATTACATATAA
>JABLTL010046595.1_pt1 | contig 19278 bp, 9 predicted proteins | sample 7160151 | NCBI WGS metagenome assembly JABLTL01 (sample SAMN14651223, study PRJNA627086) | human gut metagenome | isolation source: feces | host: Homo sapiens
ACGTGTGATACATATGCAATGTATCAAGTAAACTTAGAAGATATATTAGATGATACAATAACAAAAAGATTAAATAATAAATATATAAAAATATCTTTAAATAATGGAACACCAAAAGCTTTAAATACATATCAAAGTGTTACACCAACAATCAATAATGCTGATGCCTCATTTAAATTAACAAGTGGGTCATTAGCACCAAAAGGTAGTAATAATGATTCAGTAAACTATAATTTAAAGTTATGGATGAATTATGATACACCAGCAATAGATGAAACTATGAGTGCAACGTTTAAAAGTAAGATAAGTGTAGTATCAGTTTATACAGAAGAAGAAAATTTAAATAATGAAATAACAATTACTTATAATACTAAGGCAACTGATTATACAAAGGATAGTGAAACAGTAGATATAAATGCCACAAGTATTAATTATAATCTAATAGAATATAGTACTGATAATATAACTTATACAAGTATTAATACACCTAGTAAAAATGTTATAATTACCAAAACATATACAGAAGATAAAGATGAAACTATTTATTTTCGGGATGAAATGGGTAATTTAAAGAGTGAGAAAATAGTTTTATCCAAGTTAGATAAAACAGGACCTGTTATAACAGTTTCCGCTTCAAGTGATTGGGGTTCTAGTAATACAATTAGTATTACTTTAGAAGATGAGAAATCAGGACTTGCTGGCTATGCTTTAACAGAGACTGAAACAGAGCCTAGTGAATGGACAAGTATTACTGGTAAAAGTACTACTATAACAAAAGAAGTTACTAGTAATAAAAAGTATTATGTATATGTTAAAGATGTTTTAGGTAATATTAGTCATAAAGAAGTAGCAGTGAGTCATGTTGATACTTCCGCACCAACCATTGTTAGTTTAACAGAACAAAGTAGCTATGGGGCAACTAGTACTATAACCGCTGTAGCAAAAGACACAGAGTCTGGTATAACAGGCTATGCATTCACTGAATCTAGCACAGAACCTACAAATTGGATAAGTGTAGACAATGTTATAACTGAAAGTACTTATACTTATAAGGCTAGTAAAAATGGTACAATATACTTCTGGGTAAAAGATGGAGCAGGACATGCAACAAATAAAGCAATAACTGTTAGTAAAGTTGACGTGACAGCGCCAACTGTAACATTTAGTCTAAGTGATGAAACAACTTGGACTAAGTCAAAGACATTAACAATGAATTTTAGTGATAATGATTCAGGCTTAGCAGGTTATGCAGTTACAACTGCTGAAACAACACCAACGACATGGACAAGTATAAGTGGAACAAGTGTAAGTAAAACACAGTCCATTACTAAAAATGGTACATATTATGTATGGGTAAAAGATAATAGGGGACTTATAAATAATGTAAACATTTTAATAAATAAAATAGATGCTTTAAAACCACAAATAGATTTTGATATTAAAAGTGATGGTGGAAGCATAGAAATTGATGCTTCAAAAAGTGTTGATAATGAATCTGGTATAGCAAAATATGAGTATAGCATTGATGATAAAAATTATTATTCATCTAACGTTTCTTTATATAATTTTATTGAATTGGAGTCTGGAAATTATACTGTTTACGTTAGAGCAACTGATAATGTTGGAAATATTGGTGTTCTAAGTAAGAAATACACGGTTACTGGCATTTATACAGTTTCTTATAATGCTAATGGTGGAAATGGCTCAATGAGTACAGATACTATTAGTTATGGAAAGGCTTATACAACAAAATCTAATACATTTACAAGAACTGGTTATACATTTGTAGGTTGGAATGAAAAAGTAGATGGTACTGGCTCTGATTGGACAAACTGGATAGGAAAACCATGGACATGGACTTATAAAAAAAGCATAATTTTATATGCAAAATGGAAACCTAATACCTACACGATTTCTTATAATGCTAATGGTGGAAGTGGCTCAATGAGTACAGATACTATTAGTTATGGAGAGGCTTATACGACAAAATCTAATACATTTACAAGAACTGGTTATACATTTGCAGGTTGGAACGAGAATTCTAGTGGCACTGGCTCTGATTGGACAAGTTGGATAGGAAAACCATGGACATGGATTTATACAAGAAGCATAACTTTATATGCAAAATGGAAACCTAATACTTACACGGTTTCTTATAATGCTAATGGTGGAAGTGGCTCGATGAGTACAGATACTATTAGTTATGGAGAGGCTTATACAACAAAATCTAATACATTTACAAGAAACGGTTATACATTTGCAGGTTGGAATGAGAATTCTAGTGGCACTGGCTCTGATTGGACAAATTGGATAGGAAAGCCATGGACATGGACTTATACAAAAAGCATAACTTTATATGCTAAGTGGGTTCCTACACATTGACAATTTTTCCTGGTAATAATATGACTCCAGTTGGCCAAAGTGATCATGGTTGGGTATGTACTTTTAGTCAATCATCAGATAAAATTATATATAATGCAAGTCAAGCTAATTATTCTTTAGCGTCTGTATTCTATTCTATTCTAATGCAGTTGATATTACAAATTGGTCTAAATTATCAGTTACCTTTAAAGTTACAAAACGTTGGGATACTGGTAGCGGATGGGGTTATATAAGTTTTGGCTTTAGTAATTCACTAAAAACGACAAATCCTGGTGTTTCAAATTATTATCCTGATTATCATAATTATGGTAAATATTGGCCAACTGTAAATCAAACTGTTACTTTAACCTTGGATTTAAGTGGTAAAACTGGATATAAATATTTTGAATTTTATGTTGCCGCTACAAATATTGAAATTTATAACGTAACGTTATCTTAAAACAATAAGTTTTATTTGTTACTTAAAATAAGTTAGTTATTAAAACATGGACGAGAATATACTCGTCTTTTAATATGTTTTTTATAATATAAATGATATTTAGTTATGATAATTAGAACATTATTATAATTAAATATTTTAATTGGAAGTAGTATATAAAAAATAATTTTGTATCTTGTAATTGTAATGCTGTACATAATTATTATTGAGAAGTAGTTAAGCAATCACCTATTTTTTTAGTGCTTGAATGAGATATATTTCTATGATATCATTAGTTTATGTTAGATAGTAGTGAGGTATAGAGATGAAAGAAAAAAAATCAATAATAATAGCCGTAGTAATTTTATTACTAGCTATTGTAGCAACCGTTGGTGCTAGTTATGCTTATTTTGCTACAGTAAATAAAACTAGTGGTAATGATAAAAAATTAAATATCATAACTGAAGATTTAGGTAGTATTAAGTGGGAAGGTACTAAGGTCTACACAAGTGACAATTTGTTACCAGGTGAATGCGGAGTCCAAATATTTTCAATTGAAAAAAATAGTCCAACAGGAAAGGGAGTATATGAAATAGATTTAAAAGGCGTTATTGATGAAGTATTCGGCAGTGATGTTGAAATAACACTTTATAAATCAATAGATACTACTACAGATAACGTTACTATTAAAGAAGGCAATAGTACAATAAGTGGTGATACCACCAAACAATACTATAAAGAAGATAGTGTAGTTACAAATGGTACACCAGAAAAAGTATATGGTACTAGTGTTTTACAAAATGATGAACGAATTAAATTAGAACAAGCTGACTTTGATAATAGTACATTACAAAAGACAACATATTACTTAGTATATTGTTATAAAAATAATGGTAATCAAGATCATCAACAAGGTAAAAGTTTTAGTGGGGAAATAAGTGTAAGACTTATATTGGATAAAAATGGTCCTGATCTTAAAGCATCATCTATTGATGAATGGAAGAGTGTAATACCAATTAATATAAGTATGCAAGATAATAAGTCTGGATTAAAAGAATATCAAATAAGTGATAAAGATGAAATACCAAGTACATGGAAAAGTATAAGTGGTAATAATGTTGAAGTTACAGAAGAAGTAACAAGTAATAAAATATATTATATTTATGCAAAGAATCAATTAGACAATATTAGTCGTACAAGTATAAATATAACTAAAGTAGATAATATAGGTCCTGTAGTAGATTTTGATGTTACAATAGGTAATGGTACAGCTGTAGTTGATGCTTCAAAAAGTGTTGATAATGAGTCTGGTATAGCAAAATATGAGTATAGCATTGATAATGGTACATATTATTCATCTAGTGCTAGCTCTTATAATTTTACCAATTTATCACATGGAAGCCATACATTTAGTGTAAGAATTACTGACATTGCTGGTAATGTTAATAGTATTTCAAAAGTAGCAAGTGTAACATTAACATATGCTATAAATTATAATGCTAATGGTGGGTCTGGTGCACCAGGAAGTCAAACAAAAACACATGATACAAATTTAACACTTTCAAGCACAAAGCCAACCAAAACAGGATATACATTCTTAGGCTGGAGTACAAGTGCAACAGGTAGTGTAGTTTATAATGCAGGTGGCACATATTCAGCAAATGTTGGAGTAACATTATATGCAGTATGGCAAGTTAATACTTATACCATAACTTACAATGCTAATGGTGGATCTGGTGCACCAGACGGTCAAAGGTATACTTATGCTACAAGTGGTTCCATAAATTTATCAAGCGCAAAACCAACTAGAACAGGGTATACATTCTTGGGTTGGAGTTTATCTTCTAGTGCAACAGGTGCAAGTTATAGTGCCGGTCAAGCATGGAATAGAAGTAATGCTTCTAATTATACTTTATATGCTGTATGGCGAGTTAATACATATACTATAACTTATAATGCTAATGGTGGATCTGGAGCACCAGGAAGTCAAAGCTATACATATGCAACAAGTGGTGCTATAAATTTATCGAGTACAAAGCCAGCACGAACTAATTACTCATTTTTAGGTTGGAGTACAAGTTCTAGTGCTACAAGTGCAAGTTATAGTGCAGGTCAAGCATGGAATAGAAATAACGCTTCTAATTATACTTTGTATGCCGTATGGAGATTGGCAAATTTATCTTCAGCTACTGCTTCTGGACTTAATATTGGTAATGATAGCTGGCAAGGTGCTGCTCATTCTGAAAGTAAATTTATTGGGCCTTATGATTTGACAGGTATTAATAAAATTATTTTTAATGTTACTGCTAAAACTCGAAATGATAATGGCAATGAAAGATATACACAATCGACATTAGGTGTTTCATCTAATAAAAGTTCTTTTACTCGATCTGCAACACATGAATTTGTTTCATCTGATGGAACTTCAGGTTGGGGTGGGTATACTCAAACTCTTAATATTACCGTTAATGTTTCAGGACTTTCAGGTAATTATTACTTGATGCAAGAAGCATATATTTATTCTTATAATTGGAGTAATGTAAATTCTATTCAGTTTGTTTCATAATTGTTTAATTTATATTGTAGTATGTTCTTTTAAGTAATGGTCTAGTGGAAACACTAGTTCTTTTTTCTTTAATTTAGTGTAAAAAAATTTGGCTCTCCACGAATGAGTGGGAAGAAATTAACATAGGTCTCCGCGATTGAGTGGGGAAAGAAAAATAACAAAACTCCATGATTTAATGGGAAAATAGTAAAAATAACTTCACGTTTTAGTGGGGTTATTTTTTATAAAAACTACAAGTTTTAATGGGAAGCCTTATAAGTGATAGTCTACAAGATTGTGTGGGATAAAATTAGCGTGTTGATTTTGTAAAGCTCCATGTTTTAGTGGGAAAATAAACTATTAAAATGATAAAGAAAAAGACGAGGACATACTCGCCTTTTAAAATGTATTTTGATATCTTTAAATTGCTATATAAAAGGTATTCAAAATACATTGAAATTATATCACATAAAAAATCGTTTTGATACTTTTTTAGGTAGTAGAAAGAGGTATTAAATGAAAAAAGATTATTTAAAAAAATTACTTTCACTGGAAAGTAGCATCAACATAATTAAAGTTGAAAAAGTTAAAAGTAAAAATTCAGAAGAATTGAATATTTACATATCGAGCAGTAAAAAGAAGGTAAAGTGTCCAAAATGTTCAAAATATACTGATAAAATACATGATAAATTAAAGCTGTCAAAGATATTATATTTAGATAACTCAGGAATAAAGACATATTTAATAATCACTAAAAGAAGGTTTAAATGTTCAATATGTAATAAAAGAATAACAGAGGATTTAAACCTTACAACTAGTAAGTCAACTATATCATTAAAAGTTAAACAAAAAGTTTTGAAAGATTTTATGGAGGCTGATAAAACAATTAAGAGAATAGCAATAGATAATCATATTTCAGAAGATAGTGTAAGACAGATATTTCTAGATGCAACGTCTAATTTTCCTGCAATGATATCAAATTTACCAGAAATTATTTCACTAGATGAGAAGGCTACATATACAAATGAAGGGTTGTATTCACTTATAATAAATGATCCCATTCGTCGAGTGACATTGGATATTCTTCCAAATAGAACTAAAGAATACTTAATAAAATATTTTATACAGATAGAAAACAGAAAGAATGTTAAAGTGGTTATAACAGATTTATATGAACCATATAGACAAGTGGTAAAAAGATGCTTTCCAAATGCAATTTTAGTTGCTGATCCGTTTCATGTTGTAAAAATAATAGTAAAGGCTTTAGATGACATTAGGTTAAGGAAGGTAAAAAAGTATGAATCTAATAAAAAATCAAATGAATATAACATGTTTAAAAATAGAATAAATAAGGCATTATTATTAAAATCATTTGATGAGACTAGATATGAATTAAAAAAGAAAAAAGAACAAGAAAGATTATATTTAGAAGGAAGAACTAATAAAGAGCCTAGAGATAAATATTTAGATTATTGGTATGGAAATATAAAAATAAAAAGAAATAACAAATTTATTGAAATAACTAGGATATCAAGATTACATGAAATGTTAGAATTGGATGATGAATTATATAAAGCGTATAATTTAAAAGAAGATTTTTTTAGAATAATCAATTACGTGAAAATTGAAGATATAAAAAGAGAATTACATAAGTTTATAAAAGAATGTAAAGAATCAAATATAACAGAAATGATAAAGGTTGCTAAGACATTAAATAATTGGTTAGAAGAGATTATAAATTCTCAAAAAGAAGAAAAATATAACAACGGTTTTACTGAAGCAAATAATAATAAAATAGATAAAATAATAAGTGCATCTTATGGATATAAAAATTTTGATTTTTTCAGAAAAAGGACATTAGTAATTTTGCAAAAGGGTTATTCTGGTAGTCCAAAAAACAATAAAAAGGAAGGTCAAAAATCAAGTTCAAAAAAATAGGTAAAGTTGTAAAAAAAGGTGATAAAAAAGAGATAATATTTTGCTAACTAAAAAAATTATCTCTTATTCCTTTATTTATCGTGTATTAATGCAATTTTCTTTCCCACTTGTTCGCGGAGAGCCAAAAATTTTTTCTTGACAATTATCAAAGTTAATATATAATTATAAGTGATTGGTACTCAGGAAACTTTAGAAGCCCTGAGTCAATTTTATTTTGGAGGAAAAATGAAGAAATATAAAAGCAGTGAGGAATTGTTAGACTATATTGTTTTAAATGGGGTAATAGTAAATAACCGACAAGATGCTATTGATAAATTTCAACGTTATACATATTATTCAATTATAAATACATACAAAGAGGTGTTTAAAAAAGATAATAAATATATTACTGGTGTAACATTTGACGAAATATACTCTTTATATGAATTTGATAAGAATTTAAGAATAATATTTTTGAAATATGTTTTAGAAATAGAAACAATTATAAAATCTTTAATTGCTAATATGATTTCTCAAAAATATGGCATAAAAAAATATTTAGATGAGAGGAATTGCTTTGATTCAAATGCTGATATTGAATTGATACAAAAATTGATTTCTAATATAAATGAAATGATAAGTAAAAATTATGAAAAGCACCAAGCCGTTACACATTATATAAAAAATTATGATTTTGTTCCGCCATTTGTTTTGGTAAAAATAATGACATTAGGTCAAATAAGCAGATATTATGGTTTATTAAAGCAAACTGACAGACAAGCGGTTAGTAAATATTTTAAAATATCTGATAAAATTTTAAAACAAATTTTAGTTAATTTAACATTAGTACGTAATATATGTGCGCATAATGATAGATTGTACACATTTCATAGTAAATTTCTTATTAGTCCTTCATTGACTAATCGAACTCTTAGAATTGAGGGAAAATCAACAAATTTATATATGTTGTTAAATTCGATGAAATATTTATTAGATGCCAAAAATTACCATGATTTTGTGAATCAAATTAATAACGAAATAAATATTCTATCACAAAAAATCAATTGCATTAATATTAATGATATTTTAAAAATAATGGGCTTTTTGAGCGAATAAATATTAGTATATTAAATATAATAATAGTGATTTGTATTTAAGAAACTTTAGAAGCCTTAGATCAAATTTTAACTCCATTTTCTATTTAATGGTAGATAGTGGAGTTTTTTGTTATTTATAATTAAATAAAATGGTTATCATTAGAAAAGATAAAATGGATTGTCAAAAATTTTTTGCTCACAATTGTTTCAGGAGGTTGATAATGTGGCTATGATAGGAGAGAGGTATATAAATGAAGAGTGAAAAGAAAATAATTATGATAGCGGTGACCTTGTCAAGAGTGGTGTGTGAATTGCACACTCTTTTTTTGTCTTGACAATTGAATGAGTGTTCAATTATAATTATGGGTATAGTTGAATATGATTTCAATTGAAGGAGGATATATGAAAGATAGTTTTGTGGCATGTGATTGTAATGTTATACATGAAAGTGTTGTTAAAAGAGTAATGGAAGATATGCCTAGTGATGAGTCTTTAGAAAGTTTATCTTTACTTTTTAAAATTATAGGTGATAATACGAGGACTAAAATTATTTGGCTATTAGACCATGAAGAAATGTGCGTATGTGATATAGCAAACGTACTAGGTATGACAAAGTCTCGGGTATCGCATCAACTTGCTATTTTAAAGAATGCTGGTATTGTTAAGTTTAAGAAAGTTGGTAAAGAGGTAAACTATACCTTAGATGATGAACATATTACTAAGTTGTTTGAAACCGGAATAGAACATATTAGACATAGATTGGATAGGGACTATAATGCAAAAATATAAATATACTATTAATAATTTAGATTGTGCTGATTGTGCAAGAGAGTTAGAAGAAATGCTTAATAAAAGAGATGATTTTAGTGAGGTAGTTGTTAATTTTAATACTTGTAAATTGTCTTATAAATCAGATATTAAATATAGTATAGATGAACTTAATAAAATTATTAAGAGTGTAGAACCTGACGCTTTTTTAAGTGATAATAATGAAGTTAATAATAAACCAAGTGAGTATCATTTAAGTGTTTTAATACTGGGGGTTATACTTGGTTTTATAGGTTATTTTATGACAGAACCTAGTTATTTAAAAATTTGTTTTTATGTTATTTCTTATAGTTTACTTCTTTATAAGTTAGTTATTAATGCTTTTAAATTATTAATTAAGGGTAATGTTAATGAAAATGCTTTAATAGTTATTTCTTCTGTAGGGGCTTTATTATTAGGAGAGGTAATGGAAGGAATACTAGTTGTAATGTTATATACAATTGGTAAGATTTTAGAAGAAAAAGCAATTAATAAGTCACGTAGTTCTATTAAAAGTATTTTAGATATTAAAGAACCTTATGCTTATAAAGTAAATGGTAAAGATACTTTGAAAGTTTTAGTGGAAGATGTTAGTATTGGTGATATATTAGTTGTTAAAAAGGGGGAGAAAATACCAATTGATGGTATAGTTATAAAAGGAAAAAGTCTTGTTGATACTTCTAATTTAACGGGTGAAAGTGAACTTTTAGAGGTTGGCATTAAAGACGCAGTTTTATCAGGTTATGTTAATATGGGTGATGTGATACAAGTTAAGGCTACACATGTATACGAAGATTCGGCAGTGGCTAAAATATTAGAAATGCTTGATAGTGCAACCGATAAGAAAACAAAAACTGAAACCATGGTTACAAAAATAAGTAAAGTATATACACCTATTATTATGGTACTTGCTTTATTAATAGTTATAGTTTTACCACTTGTTTTTAATACTCCAATAAATACTAGTATTTATAGGGCCTTAACATTTTTAGTAATATCTTGTCCATGTGCAATTGCTATATCAGTACCACTTGCGTATTTTACGGGTATTGGTACGGCTAGTAAAAATGGTATTTTAATAAAGGGTAGTAATTACTTAGATGGGTTAAGTGAAGTAAATAATATTATTTTTGATAAAACAGGAACACTTACAAATGGTACTTTTGTTGTGAAAGATATTTTAATAAGTGATGATAATTATAAAATGGATGAAATAATTGATATTTTAGTTAAAGGAGAATCTTTTTCAAATCATCCTATTGCTAGTTCTATATTAAAATTAAAAAAGAATGATATTGATACTAGTTGTGTTAAAGACTTTAAAGAAATAGAAGGAAAGGGAATTACATTTACTTTAAATGGTAAGAATGTGCTTATTGGTAATAATAAGTTATGTGATTGTGATAATAGTGGTTTAGTACATTTGCATATTGATGGCACACATATCGCAAGTGTACTCATAAATGACGGGATAAAACCACATGCGAAAGAAGTTATTGATGAGTTAAAGAAACGTAATATTAAAACTTATATGTTTACGGGTGATAAGAGGAGTGTGGCTTTAGAGATTGCTAGCCTGCTTGGTATTGATGAGGTGAAATACGAGATGCTACCAAATGATAAATATGAAGCATATGAAGTAGTTAGTAAGAAGGGATTTACAATATTTGTGGGAGATGGCGTTAATGACGCACCAACCCTAAAAAGAGCAGATATAGGTATTTCTTTAGGTGGTATAGGTAGTGATAGTGCAATAGAAGCAAGTGATATTGTTTTAATGCAAGATGAATTAGAATGTATACCAAAAGCCATAAACATTAGTGTATATACTAAAAAAATTGTGAAACAAAATTTAATTATGGCAATGAGTGTAAAGGTACTTATTCTTTTACTTAGTGTATTTGGTATGGCTAATATGTGGATGGCAGTTATATCTGATACAGGAGTTACATTACTTACAGTGTTAAATACACTAAGAATTTTAAGAAAGTTTTAAATACTTTCTTTTTTCGACAAAATACTAATTCGTGATATGCTATTATAGGTTTTAATATTTTTTGTGAAGGAGAATTAGACATGTTAGAATTAAGAAATATTAGTAAGAGTTATAAGATGGGGAAAGAGAAATTTAAAGTATTAAAAGATATTTCCATTAAGTTTTATGAAAATGAATTTACAAGTATTTTAGGACCTAGTGGGTCTGGTAAAACAACGCTTTTAAATATTATCGGAGCACTTGATAAATATGATGAAGGAGACTTACTTATTAATGGTGTTTCTACTAAGAATTATACCGATAAAGATAATGATGCTTATCGTAATTATATGGTGGGGTTTGTTTTTCAAAATTATAATTTAATTATGACACAGAGTGTTTTAGAAAACGTGATGCTTGCTCTTACTTTAAATGGTATGTCTTTAAAAAGTAGAAGAAAAAAAGCGGTAGAAGCTTTAGATAATGTTGGACTTAGTAAACATATAAATAAATTACCAACTGAATTATCGGGTGGACAAATGCAAAGGGTTGCTATTGCTAGGGCTTTAGTGAGTGACCCAGATATTATATTAGCTGATGAACCAACGGGGGCTCTTGATTCAAAAACTAGTAAAGAAATAATGGAACTTTTAAAAAGAGTAGCAAATAATAAAATAGTTATTATGGTTACACATAATGGGTCTCTTGCTAAAACTTATTCTAACCGAATTATTACGATGCAAGATGGGGTAGTTATAAGTGATACAGGTAATAAGAAGAGTGGTAAAAGAAAAGATAATAAGAAATATGGTAAAAATAAAAAAATGGGTTTTTTAACTTCTTTAAATTTATCATTACATAATTTACTTACTAAAAAGGGAAGAACATTTTTAACGGCTTTAGCTGGGTCAATTGGGATAATTGGGATTGCTCTTATTTTGGCTTTAGCAAATGGTGTTAATAGTTATGTTAAAGATATGGAAAGAAATTCTTTAAAAGATTACCCAATAACATTACAGAAAAATGCGATTAATTATGATGATATGATAACTCTACAAGTAAATGAAAAGAAGAGTTGTAATAATGATATTTGTTCTTATAATGATGATAAACAAACTAGTTTAAAGAAGAGTAATGATTTAAAATCTTTTAAGACATATTTAGAAAAACATAATGAAATTAATGATAGTATTTTAGAACTTGATTATGTTTATGATATAGATTTACAAGTGTATTCTTTAGAAAATAATGAGGCTAAAAAACTTAATATTAATGGGAATAGTGGGTATGACTTTAGTGATGATTATTTTAAAGAATTAGTTAGTAATGAAGAGTTAATAAATAGTAAGTATGATTTATTAGCAGGACATATACCTACTAATAAGAGTGAAATAGTATTAGTTATTCCAGATGATAAAGTAGTGTCTAAGACATTTTTGAAGGCTTTAAATATTAAAGATAATACTACTAGTGATAGTGGTTATTCTTATGAAGATCTACTTAATATAACTTATAAATTAGTTCTTAGTACAGATTATTATAAATTAGAGAATGGGGTATATAAAGATTATAGTACTGATAAAAAATATATTAATGATTTAGTTAATAAGGGACTTGATTTAAAAGTAGTGGGTATTTTAAAAAGTAAAGACAGTAATGACACATTTATGGGATATATGAATGATTTAACGAAGTACATTGTTGGTGAGTCAGCAAAGACATCACTTTATCAAAAACAAATGGCTGATAAGAGTAAGAATGCATTAACAAGTATAGCCTTTGATGGTATTAATACATTAGATAACTTTTTAAAGGTGCAGGGTATGGCAATAAAAGAGGAACCTAGTGGGATTAACATTTATCCTAAAGATTATGATAGTAAAGATAGAATAGTTAAATTTTTAAACACTTATAATAAAGAGATGGAAGATAGTGGTAATAAAGATAAAGTTATTGTTTATAATGATTTAATTAAAACAATGATTGAAAGTGTTATGGGAATTGTAAATGTTGTTTCTTTAGTTTTAATTGCTTTGGTTGCTATAAGTTTAGTGGTTTCTAGTATTATGATAGCCATAATAACTTATATAAGTGTTTTAGAAAGAACAAAAGAAATAGGTATTTTAATGTCTCTTGGAGCTAGTAAAAAAGATATAAGAAGAGTGTTTGTAGCAGAGACATTTATTGAAGGACTCTTAGCCGGCGTACTTGGCATTATAAGTTCTCTTGTTTTAACACTAATTATAAACTTTGTTATGCGAAACGTAATTAATATTAAAAATATTGCTATTTTACCTATTAAAGCTATGGCCTTGTTAGTAATACTTAGTATTGTGTTAAACGTTATGGCAGGGTTAGTTCCAGCGATTATGGCAAGTAAGAAAAAGCCAGTTGAAGCATTAAGAAGTGAGTAGGTGTGATACTTTCTTTTCTTTAATTATTATTCATTGTATAATATTTTTAATTCTTAAACAGGAGGTAGAGAAAATGGAGGAAAATGGCAAAAAATATTTAGAAGAAAATATTGTTACACATTACTTAGGATATCATATAGATGATGGGATTAGTCTTAGTAATTTTAATAAAATACTTGATTTAATTGATGAATATATTGAACTTAAAGAAGCAACTTTAAAGGAAGAAAAGACTCAAGTAAGAGTTTTAACAAAAAGTAAAAGGAAATAATTATGATTTTAAATGTAAGTGGAAGAACTGATATTGTGGCTTTTTATAGTGATTGGTTTATGAAAAGACTAGATATTGGTTATGTTGATGTTAGAAATCCTTTTAATCCTAAATTAATTAGTAGAATTTATTTTGATGATGTTGATTTAATACTATTTTGTACGAAAAATCCATGGCCAATAATAGATAAGTTAAAGGATATTAAAAAGCCTATTTTATTTCACGTGACAATTACACCTTTCAAGAAAGATATTGAATCTGGGGTTATAGATAAGTCTTTGGTTATTGAAGGTGTTAAAAAAATATCTGAAATACTAGGACGTGAAAACGTGGTTGTTAGGTATGATCCAATATTTATAAGTGATAAGTATAATTTAGAGTATCATAAAAGAGCTTTTAATAAATTATGTATGTTGTTAAATGGTTATGTTAATAAGATTATCGTTTCTTTTATTGATGATTATAAGAATGTGCGAAAGAATGAAAAGAATTTAAATTTTAGAGAATTTACTGAAAGTGATTATAAAGATATAGGACTTTCTTTTAGTAAAAGTGCTAATAGTAATAATATGTCTGTACAAACTTGTTTTGAAAATAGGGATTTAGTAGAGTACGGATTTGTGAATGGTGAATGTTTAAGCAAGGAACTAGCTTATAAATTAACTGGTAAGCATTATAAAACATGGACGGCTCGTAAGGGTGGTAAGTGTGCATGTGTTAATATGGTTGATATTGGAGTTTATAATACATGTAAGCATTTTTGTAAGTATTGTTACGCTAATTATGATGAAAAAAAGGTATTAGAAAATATGAGAGTTCATGATGACTCTTCTTCTCTTTTAATAGGGCATATAGAAGATGGTGATGTAATAAAAATAAGAAGATATTAAAATGGCAAATTGATTTAAGAACTTGATCAACAATAATTATTATTAGAAACACTTATGACAACTGCACTGATATTTCTTTGACTCTCAGTGTGGTTGTTATAAGAATGTATTTAAAATTTTTAAACAATCAGTAAAGAAATTGAGGATATGGTATGGAAAAAGAATATTGATTTCAATTCTATTATGCGATTTTATATGTACGATAGATTTGTCGAACGTTTATCAAAAGTAAATATAAAGATATAAACTCACTCTGAAAAGTTAGTTTTTTTATATTAAATAATATATATAATATGCTGTTTTTACTATTTTTCATGGTATAATCAGTTTAAAGATATAGAGTGGTGATATTATGATTAATGAAATATTTGCTATTGATAATTTTAATATTATAAGTGATGACGATAATTACTATTTTTTTAGAGCCTTAAATAAAAAAGATATGGCTGATATTGAAAAAAAAGTTATCGTGGATGAGAATGGTAAAATAGTAAGAATTAGAACGGATAGGGAATTTTATGGTGAGACTACGTTTAAAAAAGATGAACCATTAACTTTAGAACAAATAATTGAACATATTAAAATGGATTACAATAGACACACTAATTGTATATCCTTTTCAAGTAACGCTAATGTTTGTCTTACCTATGGCAGGGGTTTTTATGATGATAAATATATAATGTTAAAAGTTCCTAAAAAAGAAATGGGTAAAAATATTGTTTTTTCAGGAGAATTTATTTTAGAAGAAATTACAAAAGCATTAGATGATTATTACAAAAATTTAGATGATGAAATGACCAGATATTTTTTTGATGCTATCAATAACGCTCATACTAAAGAACAATTAAATAATATAAAAGCTATGCTAAGCAAAGACTATGTTGATGAAACTAAAAATATTTTTGTGAATGGTTTAGAAAAAATAATGTCTTCCCAGAGTTCTAATGCTTTAAATAGTGAACAAAACTTATTAAAAGATAAAATTATTTTAAAAATGGATTTGATGAAAGAACCAATACTTAAGAAAATTAGTAATAAATTTTTAATTAATACTTTAGGGGGTGCTTTTTCTTCGCTCGAATTAACCCATTATAATGATGTACAAAGTAATATCACCGAACTAAGTCCTGAAATCATGGATATTTTAAGTTTACTCCAACAAGGTCAAAAAACAAAAGAGCTTGCGGATTTAAAAAGAATTTTAATTCAAAAAATCAATGCAGGGAATTTGCCTAAAACAAGTTTTAACCTAGAAAAGTATGATACCCAAAAGTTTGCTAGTAAGTTAACTTTAGAAAATATATTTAAATTAACAGGTGGAAACATTTCGTATAAAGAAGCTAAAAACATTTATTTAAAATCATATATTTTAGCAAAATCGCGTCTTAGAAAAGAGAGAAGTCTAGATTTACTTAAAAGTATTGTAAAAGACCCTACATATGATAATGTAATAGAAGATTTAAGAAAAAGCACTTATGGTATTGAACCAGAAATAGTTAATAGACAGTCTAATCGGGATACAATTAACTTAAGTGAATCTGTAAATTTAATGGTTTCTAAAAATGAAAGTGATATTTTAGAATTTATAAATGATTTAAGTATCGAAAAGATAACAAGTTTATTAGAAAATCCTTTTATGGAATTACAAAATTATACTTTAAATAATAATGCTAGGGACTATATGTCAGAAACATGGATGGCAAATAGTATTATAGATTTAATAGATTGGTCTAGTTATGGTGTTTTAGAAAACTTAAGTTTAAGCCAAAGAAATTTATTAATTAATGCGATGAAATCACATGATTTTATGACTATATATAACAATTTAAATAAACAAGGTCTAAGTGATGAAGCCATTTCCAATGCCATTATGTTAATACTTATTAGAAATACAACTAATTTAGATATAAGAGAAAAATTTTCTCTTTCAGAGTTAGAAGAGTTTTTAGGATGTAATCAGATAAAAGATACAAAACTTGTTTTAAAGCCATATCAAAGAGATGCTTTTACAGAAATCAATCATAAATATCATGAAAAAGATTATACGGCATGTATTATGCCTACTGGGACTGGTAAAAGTTATGTTTCTATTGCAGAAATGCACTATTTTGAAGAAAAGATTAGCAAGTTATCTGAAAATAAACATGCTAAAATGCTTTATCTTGCACCTAATAATTATATATTAGAACAACTTAAAGGGATAATAGCGGAAAACTATCGTACTAATTTTGCAGAAAAAGATGAAGATATTATAAAAAGGGTTTTTCCTGGGTTAACCTTGACTACTTATTCTTATTTAAGTCAAGGCATTTATGCATCTAACATAATAAATGCTGATTATGATTTTATAGTTCTTGATGAATTACATAGAACGGGTGCTAGTGAATGGGGTAAACAATTAAATATGTTATTAGATAACCAAACACACGCTAAGATACTTGGTATGACAGCAACACCAGAAAGAGATATGGATGGCAAAGATATGTCAGAAATATTCGCTAAAAAATATGGCTATACGGACGACGAAATATTAGAAGAAAAACATTTAGCATTTAATATGGATTTACTAGAAGCAATTGAAAGTGAAATTACTCACAATCCAAAAGTTGTAAACTGTGAGTATTCTCTTTTAAAAGATGGTAATTTAGATGAGCTTGAATTAAAAATAGATGATATAATGGATGAAAATTTAAAACTTGAAAAAAGAAAAGAGTACGAGGCACTAAGAAGAGAAATAGAAAGTTCCAGTGGAATAGAGCAAATACTAAGAGAAAATTTGAAATCGGATGGTAAATATATTGTTTTTATTCCCATTACCCAAAACAAAAAAGGAGAGTATGTAAACACTGAAACATATGAACAAATGACAGATTCGCAAGCCCAACGTATGGTAAAGTCTTATCAAAATTTAATGGCTCAGTTCTTATTTGCTGGTGAATATTTAGAAAACAATAAAGATATTTTGAGTGTTATTTATAATAAGATAAATAATAATCTAGAGTTAGATGTGGGTGAAATTACATATTTAAATAATGAAAAAGATAATATCTTACTATTAACCAGTTTACATATTAAAAATCGGCCTAATGCATTACAATCACTAACAAATGATATGGCTCATAAAATTATAGATTATATGCAGTGGGAAGTACTAGTTGATTCAAAAATAACATCTATAATAAATAAAAAGATGAAACATAAAATAGAATCTTATAATATGCTTTCTGATAATAGTAAAGTTCAGAATAACAAAAATTTAGCAAACTTTAATTCATCAGAATCATCTAAACTAAAATTAATGTTTGTTATGGATATGTTAAATGAAGGCGTTCACGTTAATAAAATAGATGGTATTATCTGGTTTAGAGCCTTAAATGAGGATTCCAGAATACTATTTTTACAACAACTAGGCCGTATTATAAGTGCTATTAATGAGAATAACAAAGATAATATTCCCACTATAATAGATCTAGCAAATAACACCTTAAAAGTTAATATTAAAAAAACCTTAGATAAAGAAAAAAATGATTTATCTAAATTAATTAAAATAGCCAAATGGATCGAAAAAAATGGCTTTCCAGATCCAAGTAAACATGATGAAATGACAATGAAATATTATAAAACTCTAAAAAGAATACAATCCAATTATAGTAAGTATTTGGATCATGAAATATTAGAATCACAAATAGTTGAGAAAAAAGTAATTATAGAAAAAATATTAGAAATTGGTAGTAACTTTGATTTATGGAATTATGAATTTATAAAATATAATAACAACACTAGTATAGATAGAGATGATGAAAAAGAAGAAAAAGATGACTTATTGTCTATATTTAATATTAGGGGCAGATTAAGGTTGTTTTCTGATTTATATAAAGACGTTAAAAATTTAACAAATGCTGATATGGAAAATGTTTTAAAAGAGATAGCTGATTATTTGCAACAGCAACCAAATGAAATAACAAATTATAGTGTTATTAGTGATAAACTAAACTTAACGGGCGGTAAAATAGGCTATTATTTATCCAATAATAAGCAAAAAATAATAGAAATGGCTTTAAAAGGAAATGAAGATGCTAAGTATATTTGTGAACATGTTGGGTGGTTAAATAAAAAAATGAAAATTTTGAAAGAAATAGCGGATTATTTGCACCAACATTATGGGCAAGACAAAATCACAAATTTTGCTACTATAAGTGATAGACTTAACTTAACGGGCGGCAAAGTAGGCAATTATTTAACTATTCATAAACAAGAAATAATAGAATTATCAGAAAAAAATAAAAATGCTCAGTATATATGTAACTATTTTGGATGGCTAGATGGTGAGATAACCAAAGAAGATATATTAAAAGAGATATGTGAATATTTGCAAAATCAGCCTAACAAGATTACAAATTTTGGTACTATAAGTGATAAACTTGAATTAACAGGCGGCAAAGTAGGCAATTATTTATCCAATAATAAACAAGAAATAATAGAATTATCAGAGAAAAATAAAAATGCTCAGTATATATGTAACTATTTCGGATGGCTAGATGCAGAAATAAGCAAAGAAGATA
>JABLTL010006070.1_pt1 | contig 19242 bp, 16 predicted proteins | sample 7160151 | NCBI WGS metagenome assembly JABLTL01 (sample SAMN14651223, study PRJNA627086) | human gut metagenome | isolation source: feces | host: Homo sapiens
AATTGTCTGCAAAGATACGCATAAACGAAGAGATAACAAAATAAAATTTATTCCATGCAACAACTCTAGTATTTATTAACATTTCTTTTTTGTTCTCACATCTTTTTCCTTTACTTTCTAATCGTTTATCAGGATACTCCCATAAAAAATTACATTCTATATAATCTAAATCTTCTGCTACTGCTTTGGCATACATTTCTTCATACATATTTATTTCAACATAATCATCCGAATCTAAAAAAGCTATATATTCTCCTTTTGCATATTTGATAGCATAATTTCTAGCATCTGATAATCCTCCATTCTCCTTTTTAAAATATCTTATTTTATTAGGATTTTCCTCTACAAATTTTTTTGCTATTTTTTCAGAGCCATCTTTGCTTCCATCATTTACCAATAAAATCTCTATTTCGTCCAATGTTTGATTTACTAAACTTTTCAAACATTTTTCAATATAGTTTTCAACATTATAAAATGGAACAATTATACTAACTTTTATCATCTTCGTCATCCTTTCTTAATATATATTCTATATTGAAAAACTTTATTTTTTCACTTTTGTTCTTAGCTTCAAATACAAATTTATATTTAAACTTAAAATTAATCTTCTTATTAACTGTCTGATATTTATTGCCTTTATGTTTTTTAGCATTTTTCTTTTTTTTATTTCTTTTATGTATGTTTTTCTATCTATTTTGTTTAAAGTTGTAGTTTTCAATAATATTGCATTTGTATAATACGTTTTTAATATATTTGCAATATTGTCATTTAATTTATATATTTCGATTTTTTTAATAGCCTCATCATATTGTTTTATAGCATCATCTGCCTTCTTTTTAGTTTTATTGTAGTCTGTATTTCTTGTTATACTTTCTTTACTTTGCACATATTGATATCCATAATAATTAATTGATATCATAGTTTTAGCTAAAACTATAACAAATGGAATTAATCCAAAATCTTCGTGTTCTGTACCTACTTTAAATTCTAATTGATTTTTAGTAAATATTTCTTTTTTTATTATATATATACATGGTGAATCTAGCAAAACATCTAATGCATATAGTAATTCAAACCCTTGTTCTCCTGTTTTATTTTCAAATACTGGTCCATCTACCTTTTCTAATATTTCTCCATGTTCATCCACTCTTTGTAATTTAAATTTTATTAAATCTATATCTTTTTCTATATATTGATTAATTATTGCATATAAATGTATATCTACATAATCATCTGCATCAAGAAACATTATATACTTTCCTTTTGCTTTTTTTATGCCATAATTTCTCGTATCTGCCACTCCTGTATTTTCCTTTTTATAATATGAAATTATATCTCTATTTTTTTTTATATATTTTTGTGCAATTTCTTCCGTTCCATCTGTACTTCCATCATTTATTATCACAATTTCTATATTTTTACTATTTTGTTCTAAAATACTTTTTAGACTTCTTTCTAATGTTTTTTCTGCATTATATGCCGGAATAATAATACTTAATTTTTTCATTTTTCTTTTCCTTTTATAAAAATATTTTTTCTAATGTTTTTAGTATATTTTCATTATAATTTTTGTAATCAAATTTCTTTGTTATTTTATATCCTTTTTCTATAAATTGTTTCATTGCATTATATATTTCTTCTGATTTTTTTTCTACAACAATCCCCCTTCCCTCTGCTACTTGCTCATAATCTGAAACTTTGGTTGTTATAAGTGGTTTGTTTAATATAAAACTTTCTAGATAAACCACCGGATATCCTTCATATTCTGAAGATAAAATAACACAATCACTCATTTTTACATAAGGATATGGATTTTGTTTTCTACCAAGAAAAATAATTATGTTTTCTAGATTCTTTTCTTTCACTACTTTTTTATATCTTTCAGTGTCTTTTCCATCTCCTATAAATAAAATTTTAAATTTATATTCTTTACTCAAAATTTCTGCTGCTTTTATAATTCTTGTTAATTTCTTTTGTTTTTCATCATGTCTTCCGATATTTATAAATAGAGGTTCTTCTGTTCTTTTAAAGTCTTTGACTATTATATTACTTTTTTTAATAATATCTTCACCATCTATCATATTATTACATACAAAAGTTTTTTCTTTGCAATCTGGAAATATTTTCACAAAAGATTTTTTTCCTTCTTCTGAAACAAAAACAATTTTTGAAAATTTTTTATATTTAATTTGTTCAAAAAAATTCTTTACTTTTGGTTCATCATTATCAAATAATGTTAGATAATCTGCATGTCCCCATAATGCTGTATTTTTAGATGCAACTCTTGCCATAAAACTACTAGCTAGTGAATAAGTAGCAAAACTTGCGGCAAAGTCAAATTTATTTTTATATTTTACTATAAATTTTATTCTATTTTTTAAGTTTTGTAATTTTCTTAAAATCATATTGTCACTTGTACTTGTATTATATTCCATAATTTTTATGTTTTTATCTAGTCTTTTTAAAAATACCCCTTCTTTTTTTTCTAGGGCAATAGTTATATCATATCCTTTTTTTACTAACTGATTAGTTATCATAACAAGTGCAGTTTCTATACCACCTAAATCTAAATTATGTGCTGCAAATAAAAGTTTTTTCATTTACTCCTCCATTTTATCTTTTCTTCAATATCTTACCATTTTATTGTCATTTTTGCAATATGCACAAAAATTAATTCTTGTTTCTTGCTAATGGCTAACAAAAATGAATGAATAAGAATCTTAAATAAGATATTTTATTCATTCACTCATGATTATTTGTTACTTTTTAATTTTTTATATTTATCTGCATAATTATTTAAAATAATTTCAAACTCTTGTCTACTTCTCTTAGTTATAGTATCTAATGTTAATCCTCCAAAAAATGCTTGTATTGCCCCCATAAAGAAAAATACACTAGCAACAAATGATGGCATTTTAGGAACTAGTCCTGTTTGAACATAATCAATTAATACTGGCACTAAAAAGACTAATCCTATTATCACCAATATCGCTGCTATCCAGCTAAAAAATGATAATGGTTTGTAATTTTTATATAAAGCTACTATAGTTTTTATTACTTTAAATCCATCTGTGTAAGTATTTAATTTTGATACACTTCCATCTGGTCTATCTCTATATTCTATTATTATATTTTCTACTCCCATGTTTTTATCTAAAGTATGAATAGTCATTTCTGTTTCAATTTCAAATCCTTTTGATAATACTGGAAATGTTTTAACAAATTGGTAACTAAATGCTCTATATCCTGTCATAACATCTCTTATATCACTTTTATATATCATATTTATTAATTTGCGAACCACAATATTTCCTGTGTTATGAAATGGTCTTTTGTTTTCTGTAAAATATGTTGAAGAAAGTCTATCTCCTATAACCATATCTGCATTTCTTTCTAATACTGCTGTACACATCTCACGTGCATTTTCTGCTGGATATGTGTCATCTCCATCTGTCATTATATAGCATTCTGCATCAATGTCTCTAAACATGCTACGAATTACATTTCCTTTTCCTTGCTTTCTTTCATATCTTACAATAGCTCCCGCTTCTTTTGCTATCTTATCTGTTCCATCTTTAGAATTGTTATCATATACATAAATTGTTGCTTCTGGTAATTCTCTTTTAAAGTCTTCTATTACTTTCTTTATTGTTTTGCTTTCATTATAGCAAGGAATTAATACTGCTATTTTATCCATTTTTCTTCCTCCATTATATTTTATTATTTTTAAAGTTTATTCCTATTAAAATTGGTAAACAAGTAAATATTGCATATACATATCTATATTCTGCAAATACAGGTGATGCTAAAGTTGTTAACCATAATATGATTAGTGGTATATATATTAGTATATAATCATAATTTTTTCTATATATAGCATATGCTAGCATAATAAGTGCTATCCAGCATATAAATCCTATACTAAATAACATTGATATTACTGGAATATCAGGATTATCTATTATACTATCAAATTTTTCTAATATTGATAAATGAATAATTGGGTCTTGATATATTCCAAAATCTTTAGCTTCTGTTGTACTCTCTCTTGTTGCTACTGCATATTTCACTTCTGGATACCAATATCCATAACTATTACATAAAAATGCTTCCAATGTAAGTCCTGGATGTTCTATGGCTAGTCTAAAATATAATTTCACCAATGTACTTTTATCTTGTTTAAATGCTTCATCATCAAAATGTATTTTTACTTGATCTGATATATATGGTACATATTCTTCTGCTAAATTGTCTACTGGTAAATATTTGTAAATATCTTTTTTCTCTTGCTCAGATAAACTATCTGGATTATATTTCATAATTCTTGCAAATTGTTGTAATGGAATTGATAATGCTTCTCTCGATGAGCCTTCTTGTACATTCAATAATGAAAATACTGGTCCTTTCCATATTCCATAACTAACTAAAACAATCAAAGTTACAGCTATCAATTTTTTATAATATTTTCTTGCAAATAAAAACATGAATGGAATTGTTAATATAATAACATATACTCCATTGTTTCTTAATAGCATAACAAGTATCATGTTAATTATCAATAATGCAATATTTCTTTTTAATTTAAAAAATTGTTCTTTATTTGTTGCTATTTCTGTCATTGTTATTGTAAATAAAGTCATAATAATTGCAAAAGGTATATCTTTCCACATAGTTATACTAAATAATCCATTTACTGGATAAAAAGCATAAAAAATTAATGTTACTATCCTTATTCTAATATCAACATCCTTTTTTGCCATATAATATATTGCAAATGAAAAAGTTAGTGCTAAAGTTAACATCTGTAATATACTAAATAGTGCTACACCTACTGTATAACTTCCTAATGCTTGTCCAATATTAAGTGGTATAGCTATTAGTAATGTATGCAATACTGGATGATGATTTGTTAATTGAGTTCCAAATATACTTTGATATATTTGAACCATTGAATCTGGCGATAATTCCCCTGGATAATAATTTAAAAAATAAGGTAACCATGCTAAAAATATTATTAAAAAAGCAATAATAAATGACCTCTTGTTATCGTTAAACCATTTAGGTTTTTTGGATATTATCTTTGTATTATCAAATTTCAAGAAAATATTTATTAGCAATTCATAAAATAGTACTATATTTCCTATCCATCTTATAATAGATTTTAATATTGTTAGTCCATTTGTTATAATTCCGCTTAAATCATAATAAGTATTTATTGTATTTCCTATTATTTCAGAAGAGGAAAATATTATTGCTAATATAACACATATTATTTTTCCTCTTTTGTTTTTAATTTCACTTGTCTTACTTAATGCTAAATATGCTATTATAAATATGGCCATTACGAAAATAGAATTGCCTTTAATAATTTCTGTTATTTTAGCATCTATATCCATATTCGTACTAAAAGCTGTTGCTGTAATCATAGATAAAATTACAATCATGATTTTTTTTAGATATTTTTTTACTTCATTTGCCTTTTCCATTTTATTTTTTAAATAACTCTCCTATTGGTTTTTTTTCATTTAATCTTTTTATTGTTTCTGCAAATAATGGTGCAATTGAAACAACTTTTATCTTATCTATACATTTTTCTTCTGGTAGTGGAATTGTATTTGTTATAACTAATTCTTTTATAGGTGCTTCTTTTATTCTTTCTATTGCTGAACCTGATAATACTCCATGAGTACATGCTGCATATACTGCTTTTGCTCCAAATTCTTTTACCATTCTTACTGTTTCCATCATCGTACCAGCTGTATCTATTTCATCATCAAATATTATTGCATTTTTTCCTTTTACATCACCTATTATTGTTGTACCTATTGCTTTATCATCATTTCCTTCTCTTCTTTTATCTAACATAGCAATTGGGCAATTGAAAAATTCTGAATATTTGTAAGCTTTTTTAGAACTACCCGCATCTGTTGCAACAATAACTTTATCTTCTAGATTTTTTTCTTCAAAATATTTCTCTAATAATCTTTCTGCTGAAAGTCTATCGCAATTTATATTATTAAAATATGCTTGTATTGCTGGATTGTGTAAGTCACAAGTAATTACTCTAGTTGCTCCTGCACTTTCTATTAATTGTGCTAATAATTTTGCTGTTATTGGCACTCTTGGTTGATCTTTTTTGTCTGATCTTGAATATATATAATATGGTAATACTACATTAATATTTCTAGCTGATGCTCTCTTTACTGCATCTATAGTTATTAATAATTCCATGATTCTTTCATTTACTGGTGGAGTATTACTTTGTACTAAATATACATCTTTTTCCCTTACTGTTTCTAAAATTTGCACAAAATTATTATCATTTTTAAATTTCATTCTATTGATTTTCCCCATTGGTTGCTCTAAATAATCACATATTTCCTTTGTGAATTTTTCTGCAGATTTGCTACAAGCAAATATTTTAATATTTTCCATAATTTTTATTCCTTTCCATTTCAATATTGCACAATTGCTTCTAAAATTTCTTGTCTTGTTAATTTTTCTGATTTATTTGTAGTTACTTCTAATATTGTCTTATTTTTGTTTATATATGGTTCTATTATTTGTGTAGGATCCATATCTTCAAATGGATATTCTGTAATTTCACCACTAATATAATCTCTTTCATAAGCTTTTCCAGCAATATTTATATAATAAATTTTCTTTGAATCTATCATCTTAACTAATTTTTTTTCATTTTCAGTTTCATTTTCGACATTTCCATTATATTTTAAATATCCATTATTTAGTGTAAAATGATTATCTGGATTATTTTGATTTAACATTTTCAAAAATTCTTTCCTAGAATTTGGAGCTATCCAAACACCATTGTCTTCTGGTGCTTTTTTTGCTAATTCTTCAATTTCGTTTTCTTCTGGTTTATCTTGTTTCATAATTCCTGCTAAATCAACATTAAACTGTATATCTGGTTTTATTTGTAAAATTTTTCTGCCATTTTTTTCTTGTTCTACTTGATATATATTACTATTTCCTTGTGCATTAATTTCATTTTTAATTTCTTCTATTTCTTCTGGCGTAGCTTCTATTGTGCTTTTACTTTCATCACTACTTTCATTTTCCTCTTCTGATGAATCACTATTTTGTATAATATTAATTTCATTTTCTAATGAATTTTCATTTTTATCTTGTTTTTTTTCACTTCTATTTTTAACAATAATTCCCACGATTATTAATACTATAACTATAATTATTATGTAATAATATTTTTTCATCTATTTTCTCCTCTTTTTTAATATGATATACACTGCACAAATAATTATTATAATAATTACAATTGCTATGTACACTATAGCCGATTTAGTATTATTATCCTTAGTCTCGTCCTTATTATTATCTATAGAAGATGTCTCTGTTTGCTCTTCAGTATTATCTACCATTTGTTCATCATTTATGTTATTATTTTCATTATTTGAAGTTTTATTTGTTTCATTCTCTTCTATTTGTTTATTATTTTCTGTTTGTTGAGAGTTGCTTTCTGTAGTTTCAGGTTTATTTAAAATAAATTTATCATCTATTGTTACTCCATCTTCTTGAGATTCGTTTTGACTGTTTTTATATTCTTCTTCCTGTTTTTGTGCATCTTCTGAAGTAATTCCTGCTTTTCCAGCACTGCCAGGTGGAACTGGGATATCAATAAATTTATCTGATTCTGTAGCATATACATATTTATATATGCTACAAATTAATATCCCACTCATTAGTATTATTTTTAGATATTTTTTCACTTATATACTCTCCTTATTCTAGAAAATTAGTTGCTGCATATCCTTTTAAGCCATTTCCAAAATCTACTTCATCCCAGCAATAACCATTAGCAACTTTTACATTTTTTCTAATTCTTCTTCCTTCTGTACCATCTGATAAATAAGCTACTATTTCTGAATTTGTTCCTGGTGACTTTCTAAGTATAATTCCTGTACCACTACTTGTTTTTACTCTTACTATTTCACCTGTATCATTTTGAGATTGATTATTAGATTGTGGTTTAACAGCAGGTGTTGATGGCATATTCTCATAAACAGGAATTATAAATTTAATTTCATTATCTAATGTGCCAGTTTTTACATAAGAACTTCTAAGAGTTCTTGCTTCACTATAAGCAGCTGATAAATTTTGCATATATTGATGATTATAAAATCCTCCTCCACTAGCTGGATTTACATCAAATTTATTTAAGTATAGTGTATTTTGTTGTACATCAATATAGTTATTTTTCAACAATGCTATACCACCTTCTAATCCTTTTTGCATAGTATCCCATCCATGATTTTTAGCATACTGTAATGCTGTAGGTATATCATTTCCTACTTGTGCACCTATATTAAATGGATTAAAATATAGTTTTCCATCTCCACCATTCATATTTATAGTCCCTGAGCCATTTGCACCTTGCTCTTGAATTAATCTAGCAATTGTATAATATGGATTTATGTTTTTGTTTTGGCAAGCATTTTTTATATCTGCTGCATAGTTCTGTAAAAATGTACCATTTACTTGATATTGTATTGATTCTAATGTCGCACCACTACCATTATAATTGCCTAAATCAAGGAATTGGAATACATCTGTATCATTTAAAAAGTTTCGTGTATCCATAAAATATGCTATACCATTGTATGAAGCTGATGCCCACACTCCACTAACATATGGCTTTGGTGCTATCCAATCTCCATAATATGTTGGGGTATATACTAAATTTCCTTGTTTGTTAGCATATTGATATTCTTCGTTTACTGCTGTATAAAAATCTAAATTTGTATATAACACTTCAAACTGCCAATTTGGATGTGCTGCTACAAGTTTATCAACAGCTTCCGCCACTCCTGGATATTTATTACTATCTATTTGAATCCCTATATTAGTTTTTGTTATTACAAATTTTTGTTTTGTATTTCTTTCATTATAGTATATATCTAATACACTTCCATTTTGAATTTGTCCATTAATATTCAATGTTAAACCATAATTTGATAATGGTACAAAACCAATAGTTCCATTACCATTTTGTCTTACTATCCATTTTTGATTATCTCCGCCTGTCCATTCATATTGCACAACTTCAGTACCACTAGCAATGCTATTATTCTTTACTGTTAAATACTTTCCACTATGAATCATTGATATTTTATAATAGCCATTTTCATCATATTCTATTCTAACTTTTTGCCCTTTTACATTATAATCTTGCCAAATTTGTAATCTGCCATTATTGCTAGTATTACTTGCTGATGCTTCTACAACCAAATTAGAATTTGTTGCCATAGATATTTTATATGTACCAGTTTTTGTTGTTTTTTCACTTTTAGTGGTAATTTTTTCTAACTTAAACTCTTGTCCATTTCCTCCGCTTTTTTGATATACTTCAATATTTGTTCCATCTGCAGTTTTAGATTGATATGCATCTAAATATAGATTTTGTCTTTTAGAAATTATATTATAATTCCCTCTTGAATTTTTATATATAATCCATTTTTGATTATCATTTTCTCCGTTATTGTCCCATTGGTCAATATTAGCTTGATTTCCCCATCCTGCTACATCTATTCTTTTCCCAGAATTTATTGGTATTATCGCATAATATCCATTTTCATCACATTGTAAATTAAATTGTTGTTGTGGAGTATTATAGTATTGCCATAGATGTACATTTGCTCCATTGAAAGTTTTCCCTCCATCTACTGTTAAACTTTGATTTGGTGCTGTTGCCATTGTTATTTTGTAAGTTCCTTCTTCTATTGATTTTGAAGGCTTTATTTCATCATTTTTTGTGTTATCATTGTTATTATCATCTTTTTTTATCAATTCAAGTTTAAATTCTTGTCCATTTCCTCCACTTTTTTCGTATACTTCAATATTTGTTCCATCTGCAGTTTTTGATTGATATGCATCTAAATATAGATTTTGTCTTTTTGATACAATATTATAATTTCCTCTTTCACTTTTTTGAATTATCCACTTTTGATTATCATTTCCGCCATTATCTTCCCATTGATCAACATTTGCTTCATTTCCCCAGCCAACTACATCAATTCTTTTATTTGAATGTACTGGTATTATCTCACAATATCCTTCTGCATCATATTTTATTTTAAATTGTTGCTGTGGAGTATTGCAATAATTCCATATATGTATATTTGCTCCATTAAAAGTTTTTCCTCCATCTACTGTTAAACTTTGGGTTGGAGCTGTTGCTAAGACTATTTTATACGTTCCTTCTTCTAACTTTTCTCCTTTTACATCGGTTACAGCTTGTACTTTTGAAAGATTCAATATAAGTACTTGTATTGCAAATAATAATATCGTAAATATTATAAACTTTAAATTTTTTTTCATAAACTGTACCTCCTAACTATTTAATATTTAAAAACGTTACCCCTGCTATTATCAAAAATACACCTATTATTGAATATGTATTCATAGACTCTTTGAATAAGAAAACACCAGCTAATATTACTAATATTTGAGTTATTCCTGTAATTATTGGAAATATAAAACTCAAATCAAATTGTTTAATAATATAAAATGTATATATTAGAAAACTAATAATGTAAAGAATAAATCCTAACATAGTTTTTAATCCCATATTAAAATTAAATATGCCATTATTTATAGCTATAGCTGTACTATTAGCTTCTGCCTTCATTAAAACTAGTCCGCCAACAGAACAACATAAATATATAATTATACTTATTATTTTCATTTTATTTTTCTCCCATCTTTTCTTTGTTTTCTTTTAATGCAATATAATGGTCTAAATTCTTAACTTTTTCATTTAGATTTGAAATTCTTATATTGTCTAAAAATATTTCTATTAACAAAAATCCTATTGCACACATCCATACAAAATTAACAGGAGCTTCAAATCCTAAGATTGATGAAATCCATGTTACAGCATTAGAAAATATACTCATTAAAATCAATATTAAACTTCCTAAAAGCCATATTATTGAATTTTCTATTTTTAGTTATGATTTTTTTATTTTTTTTATGCAAAGTATAAATGCTAATATAGATGATATTATTAATACAATTCTTAATGTTATTGACATTTTTATCCCTCCTTATCTTTTCTAGTAAAAGTTCTTATAAAAATAATTGAACAAAACATATTAATCATATATTTCATTGCTCTTAATGGTTTTAAGTAACTTTCTCCAAATTCTCTTTCCTTCATTTCTACCTGTACTTCTTTGATTTTCTTTTTCTTTTTTAACATATACACAATTGTATCTGGTTCTGGAGATAATCCTGAATTATTTACTAATTCTTTGATTGTTGCTTTGTTATATGCTCTCATACCAGAAGTAGGGTCTTTTATTGTTACTCCTGTAGTCAATTTTATTATTGTTGTTATTAAATTACTGCCTAGCATTCTCATTGTTTTTGGTTTTGATTTAGTTACAAATCTAGACCCTATAGATATATCATTGCCGTTTTCTATTTCTTCAACTAGTTTATTTAATTCTTTTGCTTGGTGTTGCCCATCTCCGTCAAATTGTATTGCAATATCATAATTATTAGCTAATGCATATTTCATACCTACTTGTATTGCACTTGTTAAGCCATAGTTAATTGGTAATGAAACTAAATTAAATTTTTCCTTTTCACAAACTTCTTTTGTATTATCTTTAGAACCATCATTAATAACTACATAATCATAATTCGTATTCTTCTTTACATCTTCTACTGTTTTTACAATATTTAATTCTTCATTATATGCAGGTATTATAATTAATACTTTCATTTTTTCTTTTTTTCCTCTTTTCTTTTAGATTTCTTGTAATAATTGCATTGTTGCATTTATAAATTTATTTGCATATCCCCTTTGTAGTACTTCATTATGGCTCTTTACCTCTGGTAATTCTAATAGCATTGATCTTGCATTTGAAATTGTCCTTGCCCATTGAATAAAATACCCACTGCCATAACTGCCTATATGTTTAGATATTCCAAAATTATTTCTATAATATGACCCAATACCATTATCTCCTATAGTCTCATTTAACCAGCCATGTACATCAATTACTATATTTTGTGCTCCTGTATTTGATAATATAAAGTTTCTTAAGTTTTCTGCTTCAAATGCTTGTAATGGTTGAGTACCGTTATAATTTCTATTATCTGACATTGATTTATAATTTACTGGAAAACATCTATTCATATCTATACCTTTATTTCCAGGTGCCCAACTATATAAAGTAGTTCTACCTGGTCCATTATTAGTCCATCCATTGTGTTGGCCATCAGGATTAGAATTTGGAAATATGTACACTGTCCACTTATTTACTAATTCTTCTGACATATTTCTTTTTAAATAGTTAAAAAACTCATCTGCAATGTAAGTTAATTCTGTTCCATCATAATTATATGAATCTTCAAATCCATGGATTGAAAAATTTAAGAATAATTTTTTATTTCCATTACCAACTTTATAATAATTCAAAAATTCTCCACCATTTCCTTGATATTTTACTTTTAATCCTGTCCATCCATAAGTTCCTTCTTCTACATATCTATTATAGACTTTAGTAACAGCAAATTTTTGATTATTATTTCTTGTATTATTTTCTAATTCTAATACAGAACCGTTTTGAATAACATCTCTAATATTTAATGTTAAATTCCAATTTACAAGTGGTACTATTCCTATACTGCCATTCCCATTTTGTCTAATTATCCATTTTTGATTTTCTCCACCATTCCAATCATATTGGACAACTTCAGATTTTGGTGCGATATTTCGATATTTAATAGTTAAACATTTTCCACTATGTGCTAAAAATATTTTATAATATCCTTCCTCATCATATACAATTTTTATTTGTTGTGCTTTTACATCAAAATTTTGCCAAACCTGTAATCTCCCATCATTATCGCAATTGCTTGCTGATGCTTCTACTACAATATTAGGCACTAATTTTGATGATAATTTATATTCTCCATCTTCTATTGTTTTTTCTGTTTTATTGCCTATTTTTTCTAACTTAAACTCTTGTCCGTTTCCTCCGCTTTTTGCATATACCTCAATATTTGTTCCATCTGCAGTTTTTGATTGATATGCATCTAAATATAAGCTTTGTCTTTTTGATATAATATTATAATTTCCTTTTAAGTTTTTATGTATTATCCATTTTTGATTATCATTTTCTCCATTGTTTTCCCATTGGTCAACATTTGCTTCATTTCCCCAGCCAGCCACATCTATTCTTTTTCCAGAATTTATTGGTATTATTTCATAATAACCATTTCCATCATACACTATATTAAATTGTTGTTGAGGACTATTTACATAATTCCATATATGTATGTTTGCTCCATTAAAAGTTTTTCCTCCATCTACTGTTAAACTCTGATTCGGTGCTGTTGCCATTGTTATTTTATATGTTCCGTCTTCTATTGTTTTCTTAGCTTCTATTTGTTCCTCTTTTTCTATATCCTTTATATATTCTAATTTGAATTCTTGTCCGTTTCCACCACTTTTTTCATATACTTCAATATTAGTCCCATCTACAGTTTTTGATTGATATGCATCTAAATATAAATCTTGTCTTTTTGATACAATATTATAATTTCCTCTTTCACTTTTCTGTATTTTCCATTTTTGATTGTCATTTCCGTCCATTATATTCCCATTGATCTACATTTGCTTCATTTCCCCACCCAACTACATCAATTCTTTTATTTGAATGTACTGGTATTATTTCACAATATCCTTCATTGTCATATTTTATTTTAAATTGTTGTTGTGGACTATTTACATAGTTCCATATATGTATATTTGCTCCATTAAAAGTTTTCCCTCCATCTACTGTTAAACTTTGAGTTGGTGCTGTTGCCAATACTATTTTATAAATTCCTTCTTTTAATTCATTTTGTTCTTTTAAATTCTCATCTGTAGCTTTTACCTCATCATTTATTAGTATAAATTGCATTAATAATACTAGAATAACAGCTACAACTATTTTTCTTATTTTTCTCATCTCTATATCCTTCCTTTTATCTCATTTCTCATGAAAATATTATCATAAACATACTTATAAGTCAATTACAAATTATGCTAATTCTTTACATTTTTCATCCTTATTCATAATAAAAAAAATCTACACAAAATTTCAGATTATTTTACTAAATAAAATTAGCTCATATATCTAAAATTTTGCATAGAAATTCTAATTCTTTTTTTGACTATCTTTTACAATAATCCCTATATATAATGGTATAGTCAAAAACATTGGATATATATATCGTAAATCTACCATTGGTGCCGCAATTGTAGTTATCCATAATCCTATAACTGGCAATAACATTACTATATTTTCATATTTTTTAATATAAATACAATATGCAAAACATAAAACCAACAGCCAGAAATAAAGTCCTATATTATCAATCAACATAGAAATTATCGGTATATTTCCTTCTACTACTTTTTCATTTATTGTTTTTAAAATGCTGAAATTTACTAGTGGTTCACTGTCTAAAGGATATGTTTCTATGAATTTTCCGAATTCTTCGTCTTCTTTTCCTCCACATGTGTTATAAGCATCATCTGTTTCTGTTCCATAGTCTCTTGTAAGTCCCCACACATTAAAATTAGGACTATAGTTATTTCCAGTATTTAATACTAAAGCAGAAACCGTTTGAACTGGAAATTTAAACGCAAACTTAAAATATTGTTTTATAAATGTTGTTTTATCTTTTACAAATTCATCTGACGAGAAATTATATTTTGTAGTATCAGCTTTCCATGGCACATAATCATTAGCTAACTTTTCCATGCTTACTGGAAAATATCTTTGTATTATTTCTTTTTCGCTATCTGAAAGCCTATCACTATCATATTTAACAATTCTAGCATATTGTTGCATAGGAACTGTTAAAGCTTCTCCTGGTCGCGAATATTCTATATTTAATATTTTAAATATAGGTCCTTGTATAATATAAGTAATTATTAATATTGTAGCAAATACAGTTGTAACTTTCTTCCAGTTTTTTTTACAAGCAAGAATCAAAAAAGGTATAGTAAGTACTAGACAATATATTCCATTATTTCTAATAAATACCATCATTAATGAACATCCTATAAAGCAAGCTATTTTCCACTTCTTGTCGAAAAACTTTTCTTTTTCATATATCATATCTATTATTCCTATAGCAACTAGTATTACACTTAAATGAAATAATATTCCTTTTTCACACCTAACCACAAACCAACCATTTAATGGATTTAACAATAAAAATAGAAATGTAATGGCTCTCCACTTAAAATCTATTTTTCTTTTTGCCATATAATACAAAACAATTGAAAATACTATACTTGTACAAACCATTTGGAAAATACTACTTACTGCTATTCCAGCAACAGAACTTCCAAATATGAATTTTCCTAAATTCCAAAGTCCACCCAATAATAAGGTATATAGTAATGGTTGAAAATTTGTGTAACTTGCATTTCCAGTTATTTGAAGTATGCTTCCTATACTATCTGTATTTATATTTCCTGGATAATAGTATAAAAAGAATGGTAAATATGATATAAAGAAAACCACAGCAACTAATAATAGTGATTCTTTATTATTTGTAAAATATTTAAATTCTTTCTTTGTATTAAATCTTTTTGCTAATATTGGTATTTTACTAAACAACAATACTACACAATTGCTAAATAAAATAAAATATGTAATTAATTTAACTATTGAATATAATATAAATTTTTTACTTGTTGGAATATAACCATAAATATATTCATTTTGTATATCACCTAAATAGTAACAAATTGCAAATATAATTCCTACTATATCTGAAACTATCCATAATCTCTTATCTTTTATCTTTGCAGTATAATAGATTAATATACTAATTCCTATTGTAAATATAAAATATACTATGTCATTTGCTCTAGTTGTAAATCCCAAAAAATTATTATCTTGAATAAATTGTAATTTTAAACCAATTGCTACAAATAGAGCCAATAATATACTGACTATAATCATATTATTTGTTATAGTTTTTTTGATGTTTGTCCAAATATTGTAATTTTTCATTTATTTCTTCCTTTCTATGAATTTTTCTAATCTCTTTTTAAAATTTTGTGATATATTTTTATGGCATTTCTCCATATTTGAATATTCCATAATTTTTCTTTTAATAATTCTTTTTTAGCATTAAATCCTTGTTTTGAATAAGGTTTTCCATATATCTTTTTCTCATATTCCATACATTCCCATTCATATTCTTCTTCATCATTTTTTAAATTCGCAGTAATTAGTTCCTTTGTTATATTTATATTTGAACTTAAATTTTTTCCATTTAATATTTTTTCTTTATTCGGATTTTTATAAACTTCTTCAAATATTTTATCCATCTTATCAATCATCTTATCTATTGTAAAATATTCACAAATTCTTTTTCTACAATTTTTCTTGTATTCTTCTAAGTTATTCAAAACCTTATTTATTGCATTAACATATTCTTTTATTTCTTCTTCTTTATATTGTTCATTATATATATCTTTTTCATCTTGCATTAATTTTATAATTTCTCCAGTTTTTTCAGTAATTAATTCTTTTTGTCCTCCAACATCACTAGATATCACTGGTACTCCCATACTTAGTGATTCATAAGCTGTTAATGCTAGTCCTTCTTTTAATGAACAATTTATAGTTAAATCACTTATTTCGTATATTTCTGCAGTATTTTGTATTTTTCCTAAAAATACTATTTCATTTGTCAAATTTTGTTTTTGAGCTTCTTCTTTCATTCTGTTTAATAGATTTCCATCTCCTACCACCAAAACTTGGAAATCCTGTCTAAGTTCTTTTAACTTAGATATTATTTTCAATAATAACATCGGTCTTTTTTGTTCAGAAATTCTACATATAAATGACAATATTTTTTTGTTGTTTTCACTTCCTAAGTATTTTTTCTTTAACTCTACTGCATCATATTTATTGGGATTAAATTTTTCTTCATCAACGCCAATATATACAGTTTCTACTTCATTATTTATTCTATTGAAATGACTTTCTAATATTTTTTTACTATTTTCATTACATACTAAAGTCTTATCTATTACTGAACTATACATAGAAGAATATCTAGAATAACCCCCATTTCGATTATACCACTCTTCCATATGTACATAATCTAGAATAGGTATTTGAGGATAATTAGCTTTTATATAAGGTAATACAGTATATCCAAACTTACTATTTGAATTTAATATTAGATTTATATTTTGCTTTTCAATAATATAATTTATAAATGTTATCCAATATTTCTGATCTAAAAATGATGTTAAATCATAAACTAGAACATTTTCATTTTGTTCAAAATCTTGTCTCAATACATTTTGATTTGGCTCTGTTGATAAAATCGTTATAGAATATTTATTTTTATCTAATCCTTTTACTAAATTTAAATTAAATAAATCTGCTCCTCCTGTAATCATCCATGGTATTATAAATAATAGATTTATTTTACCTTTTTCTTCTTTTTTCTTTGGTATTAACATACCTTCTATTTTTTCTGGTATCATATCATAATTATAATTATATCTAGGATATTGTATTGCATATACTTCCTTTTTTATCTGTTCTGCTGTTTTATTTATTATTTCTAAACTCCTAGCTTTATTTTGTTTTGAACGTTGAAGTTCTCCTGTTTCTTTTCTTCTATACCATTGACCATAAAAACTTAAATGAACTGGATATTTTTCTTTTCCAATTAATTTTAGCCAAAAATTCCAATCTTCATTTACATTTTTTTCTTGCAAGTCATAACCATTCACTATTTCAAAATCGCTTTTTCTTATCATTGCTTCTGAAATTAATTCATTTTCTTTTTTTAATTTTTCAGAATTAAAATATTTATTCCATGTATATTCAATTGTTCCAAAACCAATTGAGTCTGAATATGCCCAGGCAGCTTCTTTATTTGTTTCTAAAGACCAATATGCACATTCCATAAATGTTGGTTCTATTAAGTCATCATCATCTATAAACATAAGATATTTAGCTGATTGTGCTGATTTTCCAGCGCCAAAATCTCTTGCGGTTGCTAATCCACCATTTTCTTTATGATATACTTTAATTCTTTTATCCATAAGCTCTACTTTCTTTAAAAGCTCCAAAGCCTCTTTATCTGTAGAACCATCATCTATTATTAAAATTTCATAGTATGGGAATGTTTGATTTAGCACTGAAATAATAGTTTGTTTTATATATTCCTTAGTATTATAAAATGGTACAATAACAGAGATTAGTGGATTATTTTCCACATAATCTCTGTTATTATTTAGTTTTAAACCAGGTTCTGCTTTATAATTAAATTCATTCATTTTTATCTCCTATTTTAAAGTTCTTCTGCGAATCTTCTTTGTAATTTATTGAATATAAAATATCCTATTAAACAAATTACTATACTTACACCTAGAACTATTGCCATAGATACTAAATCTGGCATTTGCTTATAATAAAATATATCTCTATATCCATTTATAATATATGTCATCGGATTAAATTTCAATATCCACTGAAATTCATCTGGTATTGTATTTGGTGCATATACTATTGGTGTTGCATAAAACAATAATTGTAATGCTATACCAATAAAATGTTGTAAGTCTCTAAAATATACTGTAACACTTGAAACTATGAATGATATTCCTATCAATAACAAATATTGCACTATAAGTACTAATGGATAAAATATTATAAATTTACTAAGTCCCATTCCATATCCTAAAACAAATGCTAAAATTATAATTGTTGAAATTATAAAGTTTATTGCTTCACTCGTTACAACTGACAATGACAATATTTCTCTTGGAAAATACACTTTTTTTATTATATTGCCATTTTCCACCATTGTAAATGAGGTTCTAGAAATTGCTGCTGAGAAAAAATTCCAAGGAATTAATCCACAACATAAAAATACTGTATAATTTGGTAAATTACTTTTCATTATAAGTGGAAATACTATAGCATATACTGCAATTTGTAGAAGAGGATTTAAAAATGACCATAATATTCCTAATACCGAATTTTTGTATTTCCCTCGTACATCTTTACTAATACTAGTTTTTAATAATTCTCTATATTCATATAGTGATTTAAAAAATTTCATTTATTTCTCCCTTCTTATGCTGTTTCTTCTATATATTTTTCAATAACTTCATCTGTTTCTCCATCTAATTTTAGAACACCATTATTTAACCATACC
>JABLTL010063927.1_pt1 | contig 19231 bp, 13 predicted proteins | sample 7160151 | NCBI WGS metagenome assembly JABLTL01 (sample SAMN14651223, study PRJNA627086) | human gut metagenome | isolation source: feces | host: Homo sapiens
CATTTCTTAACAGCCCCTTTGCCTATAGGTCTTAATCTAATTCTGCCCACATGACAGCCCATGGATCAACATAGGTTGTGTCGCTTTCTTCATATTTCTTAAGAAGTTCAGCAGGTACGAATTCTTTCTTCACGAAGACTTCATACACATAGTTATCAAACCATGCGTCATCCATAACGAAGAAACCATTCTTTCCAACATCTTTGCCCCAGGTGTTTTCTACTTTCCAACGATTTGGTTTCTCATCTACAAGGTTCACGCCAGTGAAGGTCATCGCGTGGTTACAGAAGGATACTCTCGTATCCATACGAGCACCTTTATCTTCTAATAATTTGATATCAAGAAGTTCATCTAAACGGATAAGGCTATAGCCAAGTAATCCTTCTTTCCTTAAAGACTGGCCAGATACATCAGAGCCAAACCAAACGAGTTCGTTGGCCTTTAAGGAAGCAATAACGGCTTGTTTCATTTCCTCTGTTTTCACATTGAAGAAGACGACAGGCTCTCCACCAATGACGTTGTTCACCCATTCGGAAGAATATTTTTGATACATCTTGTATCCGCTCATTGGAGCATCGCTAAGAACCATATAGTCATCTAAATTGACGCCAATGTATTTGTTATAGAATTCTAGAGGAGTGCATTCTTCCGAACGAACAAACTTGTCATCCTTATCTTTGTATTCGTAGACGAAAGATTTTGGTGGAACACCAAGAGAAACACAAAGGACGTTATAGATTTCGCTTAGCATTTCTTCTTTCTTTGCTTCGATTTCCTCTTCCGTTTTATTCTCTTTCTTCATTTCACGAAGAACGAGAACGTCTTTTCCGATTAAGTTCGTAAGGAGAGAATTGAGTTCCGATGTCGAAGAATTCACGCAGTTATCTGGCATAATTTCACTTGGAACGACGCCATATTTCTTCACAAGGCTAACAAACATCGCGAAATGTCCGCCATCGGCGATGCCTGAATCAAATAAGAAGGTATTTAAACGAGAATCGATTGGCTCATCAGCAATTTGCAGAGCTTTCTCTAAAGTAAAATTCGCTTTTTCGAGCTTGTCATAAAATTGAAGATAGGCTTGGGATAACTCCATGCTTTTAGCATTCAATTTCTTTGCTAAAACCATACGGATCACGTTTAATCCAGCAAACATCCAGCAACGACCGGATTGTTTTTGGTTGGTGATAGCACCGGCATCCACGTCAATAGAGAAGGTGTTTTTTAAAGAATGAAGTTCATCTTCATCGATAGCGGAATTGACTAAACCGTTTTTGCTTACGCTTCTTCTAGAAACGGCAAGATTCTTTTTTGCTTGGTAGTTTTCTTGGAACTTTTCAAGATTATTGATTTCAATGTATTTTTCCATAAGTACTCCTTTTTCCGGAAATGATATTAAACGAATAATATGAAAAGTCACGTTATTTCCACTTTCCGTGTACAATAGGGATATGAAAATTACAAAAATCGAACGTTTTATTATCTATCCTATTCTTGTTGGTCTTTTAATTCTTTTTGCTTTCTTTGATTTGAATATCACCCATGCTTTATATAACCCTACAAGTATTTATGGAAGAATTGGTGAAAACTTAGCGGAGATGCCATTTCAACTTCTTTGCGTGTTTGCTTGTTGCTTATTGTTTAAATATCGTAATAAATCAAGCAAACTCATGAATATCCTTTGGGGAGCTCTTTTCCTTTTCCTTGCACTATTCTTTTCTGGATACAGTGGTGGAAGGTTGATTTCCTATTCTAAGAATTATGGCTGGAGCAAAGCCCTTCGTTGGACTTTAGCAGTAGGAATTAGCATCCTACATTTTGTAATTGGCGGGGTATGCGCCTATTTTGCGAAAATTGAAAATCCACGTAAAGCAGTTGCCTTCTCCCTTTTCGTTTTGATTATGTGGGTCGGCTCTTTCTTTATGATGAATATATTTAAGTTCTTTTGGCATCGTCCACGTTGGAGATATATCGTCACTTTGGAAGGAAACCCAGATCAATATTTCGTGCCTGTTTATATATTAGGATGTAATGGCAACTTATCTAGCAACTTTGCTTCCTTCCCATCTGGGCATACGATTAACGCGATAGGGGCCATCTCAGTTTCTTTATTAGGATATATTCTTCCTAAATTTGATAAGTCTTCTTTCCTTTTACGTTTATTCGCCTATATTTGGGCAATTCTTTGTGCCATCTCAAGAATTATTGTTGGGGCGCATTTTGCAACTGACGTTACCGCAGGCTTTCTTTTAGGCTTCTTGCTATTTGATCTTATGAGCACGTTTTTCTATCCGTTTTTTATGAAAAAAGTGGAAGAAACCCCTCTAAAAAGGTCGGTATAACCTACAATTTGGCAATTCTTTACATTTGTCCAATGAATATCTTTACAATTTGCCATTTTCTTGTTGACAAGAGTTTTTCGGTTGATGATAATACTTGAGCGCGCTTAATGAAGCGTCGCTAGATGAATCAAGAAAGAAGGAATAACTATGCAACGTCAAACAACTGTTGCCAAGCCTCTTGAGATCAAAAGACAATGGTATATCGTCGACGCCACTGATGTGGTTCTTGGCAGATTAAGCTCCAAAGTCGCTGGTATCTTAATGGGATCTGGCAAGCCAATCTTTGCAAAAAATGAAGATTGTGGTGACTATGTCATCATCATCAATGCCGCTAAAGTCAAACTCACTGGTAAAGAGGGCGGCGAACACAAGAAGAATTATTACAACGTTTCCGGCTATAACGGTGGTTTAAGAACCCGTACCGCTGGTGTTATGAAACGTGAATTCCCTGTGGAAATGGTCGAAAGAGCCATTTCTGGTATGCTTCCAAGCAACCGCTTAGGAAGAGCCATGATGAAGAAGTGCTTCGTCTATGCAGGTGCTGAACACAAGCAACAAGCCCAACAACCAGTTGTGCTTGAAATCAAATAAGGAGTAGACAAGTATGGCAGAAGAAAAGAAATACTATGGTACTGGCCGTAGAAAGAGCTCCGTTGCTCGTGTCTGGATCAGTGCTGGTAAAGGTGAAATCCTTGTCAATGGTGTTGCCGTTGAAGAATATATGCCTTATGCAACCTTAGTCCAAAACCTTAAGCAACCTCTTACCTTAACTGGTGCCGAAGGAAAATATGATATCCACGCCGATGTCAATGGTGGTGGATTCACCGGACAAGCCGAAGCTATCCGTTTAGGCATTGCTCGTGCCCTTTTGGAAGCTGGCGAAGATCGTAAGACCTTAAAAGTTGCTGGTATGTTAACCAGAAACGCCCGTTCCAAGGAAAGAAAGAAGTACGGCTTAAAAGCAGCTCGTCGTGCTCCACAATTCAGCAAACGTTAATCGTTTTCTCGAATCTTCAAAGCTCTGGATTTATTTCCAGGGCTTTTTTGCATAAAAGCTCATAGAAGTTGTAACAATCGGTGGGGATGGCAAAATTACCATCCCCATTAGAATTCATAGAGCCTTAAATTGTTGATTCTTAAACTATCTTAACCTAAATATAGCAACTTAACATAAAAGAAGTCATATTACAAAAAAGAGTTAAGAACGTAGGTAATGACACGGAATATCTCAAACCTGTTAAAGGGTTTTTGCTATATTATGTGATTATGGAAAAAGAAACGAAGTTATATCGATATAGCATTTGTTTAGGCTTCTATTTTATTTTCATTTCTGCAATTTCTTTTATTTTGCTTTACCCATGGAGCGATATTTTTCAAGATGGCGAGGAAAAATATAATGTCTTCGAAGCGTCTTCTTTAGTTTACAATCCATCAACGGGGCCCTATTACGTTACTTTCTATGTCCTTTTAGGCATTTTTGTTTTCTTTGGCATGATTATGACTCTTCTTAGCGTTTTTAAGAAAACGTCTTTCTTGTTGGGCCTCCTAGAATTCTTTGGATCGATTATCACTGCGTGGTTAGGTTTGTTCTATTTCTTTTACACAAACGGAAGAAATATTTTTACCGTTGTTTCGTTTTTGCTTGGTAGCATTCTTGCAGGCATCTATTTTGTATTTTCTTTAACGCGTTTTATCGTCAAAAGAATGGAAAAGAAAGCAGAAAAAAAGATCCAAAAAAATGAAAAACTGGTCTGAGTTCAAGAACAATCTTAGAAAAAACAGGAAGAAAGAAGAAGAGAATTAAGAAGAGCTTGTTTTGCCCTCGTGTTAAAAAAACGAATGAGGGTAAGCGAATTGACTTATTAACAACTTAATATGGCATTGAACTTCTTATTTTTAACATTGCCTTTTGACGAAGAATACTAATATTTTAAGAAATCGAAAAAATCTTTTTTAGTTTCCTTGTATATTTTTCCTGAGAGTTGTATATTATTGAAGCCCACGGGCCTTTAGCTCAGCTGGTTAGAGCGTCCGCTTGATAAGCGGGAGGTCGATGGTTCAAGTCCATTAAGGCCCACCATGTGGATTAAAATGCCCCGTGAGTTAAGCACTCTGGGGCTAATTTGTTACTTATGGGTGTTTAGCTCAGCGGGAGAGCGCTTCCTTCACACGGAAGAGGTCGTAGGTTCGACACCTATAACACCCACCATGCCGTCTTAGCTCAGCTGGTAGAGCAGTTGCCTTGTAAGCATCAGGTCGTAGGTTCAAGTCCTATAGACGGCACCATATTGAAACAATAGGATTGATACAAAATATCAGTCCTTTTTCATTTTATAGGGCTATGGGAACAACTGAACAGCCCTGATTTTAACCGTGTCGAATTCGATACGTTTAGAAGCGAAGCCGGACGCAACTATTTTACGATGACTCCGAAGAAACGGATTGACGGTGTGGATATCATCGGCATTGTTTCTAAAGCTGGAAAATATAACGGCGGCACATGTGCACACAAGGATGCCGCTTTTCGATTCGCATCTTGGATTCCTCTAGGTATTTGCTGTTCTCCATGTTCGAACCTCCTTAGCACACATTATTTAAAGTTCGAACAAGTTTGTCGGTTTCGGATATTTTTTACGCTTACTATACACCCGCCTGACAAATGAGACAGTTCTTATGTTATTTTATAAAATACTTAATATAATATTTAGAAATGTAGAAGCAGTGTTTTTAATGCTTTTTGTGAAAGGAGCATAAAGATGGGTTTAATTCTTTGCCCGGAATGTGGAGCCAAAATTTCAAATAAAGCTTTGACTTGTCCACACTGTGGTTTCGTAAGTAAAAATTCAAAACTTCCAATAAGTATTCAAGATAAATATGAACCAATTCCTATTTTTAAATATGAAATTAATGAATGGGATCCACAACCAGTTAGTTATGAAGATAATAAAGCTCTTGTAGAGTATTTTGGTGATTGGAATAATGTTCAGCTGAAAATTCCTGCAATTGCTGAAGTCATTAAATCTTTGGCAGCTAAAAATAACTACATGGTTGCAAAAATACCTGATTACATTAAAAAGATGATTGAAAATGGTGAATATTGCTTTTCCATTGATAAGAATGGTGAAATATTACCAACTATAAGAAACGCTAATGGAATTGTTAAGCAAGTACGATTAGAAAATATTTCTTTCAGTCCTAATGCAGGACAATCGTTAATTAACTTGTCAAATCTAATGAAAATGGCTCAAATTGCATCAGACATTAAATATATTGGTAATGTTATATGTTCTGTTCGCGATGAACTACAAAATGATAGATTGGCGTTAGTCGATGCTGCTATGCAGCAATTACAACAAGCGATGTTAATAGAAGATTCGAGTTTAAGAAATAACGCTATTCTTGGAGTGATTCAAAAGGCTACAGAGGCTAAATGTACTTTGGTTAGGAATTATGAGTTAAATTATCAATATTTACTAAAAGAAAAGAATAAGTCTTTTTACCAACATCTTACTATTAAAGATGAAACGCAAGTTAAAGCGAAGGATGCTATGAAAGACATAGTGGCAATAACTAATGTTGTTAAAATAGAATGTGCTGGATATTCTGCATTAGGGGAATATGAAGCTGAAAAAAAGTGCCTATTGCAATTCAAGGATTTTATTGTGAAAAACAAATTATCAAAGAGAGATACATTGTTGACGATAAATGAAGCTTTTGAACTTAAAAATATTGATTTTGTTAATCAGTTTGAATCGATTTCTAAAAAAATATCAAATTTTGATAATGATGGTCTAATTGAAATGAAAAATTCACCATTTTTAATAAGCGAGGATAACGAAGATGAATAATGATGAAAAAGAAGTCGGTGTGAAAAAATGTAAAAAATGCGGGTGCGAGCTAGCTTCTGATACAAAAGGAAATCTTTGCCTGAATTGCAAAAAGAAAAAAGGAAAATTTTGGAGACGTGTAGGTGAAGGGGCTGCCGCAGTAGTTTCGGTTGCATTACTTGTTGTAACGCTAGGAAAAAAAGGAAAATAAAACTCTAGCAATTACACTGGGGGTTCAACATTGATTACTGAGCCATATTTGAAATTGAATTCAAGGCGACTTTCTTTACATACTTCTATGTCGATGATTGCCTAATTGAAGAGCTTATCGTTAAAAAGAACACTTCCTTGGTTAAGGAATCTAGAAAATCCTTCTCCTGTAGCAAAAGGCATTAATGATAGCCAACCATATTTTTAGAAAAGGCAAAGAAACCATCATATAAGGGACGTGAGAAATTAGAGCAAAAATAGAATTCTTAATAAGTATTTCTTTCTGTTGTGGATGTAAAAATATCCTTCGACAATAAAGAAAACGGGTATAGGAAAAGCAAGCATAATATGGATATATAGCCCAAGTAATGTGATCAATTGTCATAGCGATAGCCGCTATTAGCTGAAGGTGGATTTATTTAGGACTTTTTTCGATAAAATCAAGAGTCTTCTTAGCCATATCACTAATCGAAACAGTGCTATATCCCATTAATGTACTTTCTAAAGTGTCGTTTACTCTATTTTTCCAATAATCAGGAATTGCCTCATAACCAATAGCGGTTCCTAAGACCGAGCCAATGGTAGCCCCGTTACAATCAGTGTCAAAGCAAGTACCAACCGCTAAACAAATGGATTTGCCATAATCTTTATTTCCGTATAAAAGGCCAGCAGCAACAATCTCCGCATTAGATATTGTATGGCACCAATCGTATCCGACTTCTTCGTTATAGCGAGTTCTAATATCCGCTAAACAAGTTTCCGCTGGGGCACCTTTGTCGTATGTTTCGATAATATTAGAAACAGCTTTAAATAATCTAGAAGAGGAAGGAATTTGGGAAAGCCCCGCTTTAATGATTGCTTTTATGTCACTTGTTTCAAAGGCTTTAGCGATCATCGCCGCTACCCACATAGAACCATATATGCCATTTTTAACGTGGGATACACGTGCATCTCTATAAGCCATCTCTGCAGCTTTTTCAGGATTTCCGGGATTGATATAACCATAGAAATCAGCGCGTATTTGGGCACCAATCCATTCTCTATAGGCGTTTTTATATTCTCCACTTAGAGGGGGTAAGAATCCGTTTATAAGATTCTTATAGGCAACTCTTTCAGCGGTGCAATAAGCATATTTAGTTTGGGTAGATAACCAAACTTCCGCAACATCATTGGAAATAAAATCTCTTCCATAACGTTTTAAAACTTCATAGGCAATTAAGATATAGTTAGTATCATCATCGGAAGGCATTTTATTAAAATCTTTGGGATATGAACGTGATTTAATTGGGAAAGAGATATCGCTTGTATCGATTTTTTCAATATCTTCAAGGTCAATATATCGGTGTAAAGGATAATTATTGGTGCGAGTTAAGACCTTTTTCATGTCGGGCATTCTTATGCATTCGACAGGCTTGCCAAGGTAACATCCGCAGATCCTGCCATACCACCCGCCTTTAACTTTATTGAGCAGCTCTTCATCGGTTAGGGCTAAAGCATCTGGAGTGTTATAGGAGCTGTTTCTTAAGGCTTTTATAGCGTTATATTCGTTTGGTTCAACAAAAGGATAGTCTTTTCTAATCGGGAGAGTTTCGCTAATTTTAAAGAGAGAATCCGCCATATCGTCTTTGTATTTGCTAGGAGGCATTTTCGCTATGGAGAAAAAGACGTCTTTTAAATTCTCTACATCTTTTCCCTCGTCAAAAAGTTCTCTATATTCAATTTCAAGACTTTTGGAATATGATTCCCAAGAATGCATTTTGCCATAATCAGGAATGAACTCTTTATCAGCTCTTCCGCTATTATCTTGATCATCTACCCTTTCACAAAGGTAATCCATAGATACGTTAAAAATAGTAGCGATAGTGATGAGCTTATCTAGAGTTGGCAAGCTAAGTCCATTCTCCCATTTTTGAACAGACTGGTGAGAAACAGAAAGCTTATTCGCTAAATCTTCTTGAGTAAGATTATTTTTTGTCCTTAAAAGGTAAATTTTTTCTGAAATACTCATTTTGGGTACTCCTTTATTTTTTATTAAAAAGCCAAAAAGAAGATATTTCAAACAACTCTATGTTGCTATCATAGCAACCGTTAGTTGCCGTATGGTTTCATAACTGACTTATTTACCATCCAGTCTTTCTGGACTGTGTGCCCGTACTTGCATATCCAGCCCCAGAATGTGGATTTCGCAACCCCCAACTCGTTGCAGATGTCCTTCTTTGGACGACCACTGAAATACTGCTTCACCAGGTCGATTTTGAATTCTTCTAAATATTTGTTGCAAAACACGTTCGAATCTCCTGGCCAGATTATTTGGAATCCCATTCAGGCTGTCGATTGTGGGAAACTTTTACGCTTACGAATAAATCCGCCGTTATTTTTTTGTAAAAGAAACGATTTGCTTTTTTATTATGCAAAAAATTAAAAATGTAAATGTTAATGTTACTTTTGTTTCTTTTTACGGTATTGCAATGGAGTAATACCGTATTCTTTTTTGAAGGCGTTTTGAAAGTGCGATTGGCTTGAAAAGTAGAAAAAGTTGCTTATATCCGAAAGCAGTTTATTTGAATAGGCGAGAAGTAGTTTTGATTCTTGCAGCCTTGCTTTCATAATATAGCGTCCGATAGTTTCGCCTGTTTCCTTTTTGAATTGTTCCATAAAAGACGAGCGGCTTTTATCAACATGCCGAATGACGTCTGGTATACCTATCGGTTGGTTGGTGTGCGTTTTTATGAATTGCAAAGCCGAATAAACTTCGTTTGAATACGCTTCGGGATGCTTATGTTCGGCTACCCGTTTTGTAAAGTCCATAATTGAATTGTATCGTAATTCATTTACTTGATTTACCGAGATGCAGCGTTCACATTCCTGCGTGTATAGATCAATGAGGCTGTATGTTTGTTCGATATCGAGATTGCCTTTAATTGCCCCGACTTTTCCGACAAGAGCGATGAATCCTATAAAAATATTTTTTGATTGGCGCAGAGCATCTTCCGCAAGCTTTCCTTCCGTAAACGATTGATATTTTATTGCTTCTTTTAAAAAAACCGAAAGGCCTTCTACGTCGCCGTTTCTTACATAAGTTAAGAGCTGTTGTTCAAAGTTATATGTTCCGTGTATAAAATCATTTTCTTGCCATAATTCGTCTATATGTTTTTGCGCAATGCCAAAGTCCTTTTTATTCATATTGAAATGTTCGATAACAGATATTTCTTCCTTATTAAAAAGGTGATGAATAAGGGCAATAAAATTTAGAAACCGATTGTAGGAAAAGTGGGGTATGTTGCCGATAAATTCTTTAAGGTTCTCTTTCTCGTTCCAATCGAGAACATGTTCGTGAATAAGAGAGTTAAACAATTCTTCGGTAATCTTTTTATTGATAAAAGGTCCTGTGAGAATAAATTGTCGTCCGCCGTTTATTTTGATCACCCCATAAAGTCCTGCGTAACCTGTAACAAGAAATGGATTTATTTCGCTTGTTGCTTTTTTGGCAATATTCCTAAAAATTTTTTCATATCCGCGATAGGCGCAGTTGTAGCCGAGAATGTTATCATTATCATCAAAGCAGAGAATCGGCAGATTGTAGGAAGAATATAAAAGTTCGCAAGTTTTCAAAATCTCTTTTTGTGTCATAAGTATCACTTTGTACTAATATGCAATATTTCGGATTTTAATGCAATATTTTTGATTGAGGAATTTGTGTAATATAGGCATATTCGCGACTTCTATATACAGTTTCATCGAAACACGGAGAAATTTATTGATAGAAATTGATTTTGATAAGGTAAATATAAATGATAATCGATTTTAACGACAATTGGGTATTAACGAAAGCGGATGGGCAGCAAAAGACCATTCGGCTTCCGCATGACGCTATGATTGAAGAACAGCGCTACGAAAATTGCGTTAACGGAAAGCAAGGCGCTTACTTTCCGGGTGGAAAATATGTGTATCGTAAAAGTTTTTTCGTGGCAAAGGAAGATTTATATAAATACACCGCAATACTCTTTGAGGGCGTTTACAGATACGCAACGGTAAAGCTCAACGGCGAAACGGTTGGAACGAATGTAAACGGCTTCTCGGACTTTACGGTTGAACTTACAGGCAAACTGAAAGAGGGCAAAAACGTAATAGAAGTTATAGCCGATAACACCCTTACGCCTAATTGCCGTTGGTATACGGGAAGCGGAATTTACCGTCCCGTACAGTTTATTCGGAAAGAAATAAACGATATTCAAAGCGTAAGGATTGCTACGCTTTCAATCAATCCTGCAAAAATTAATATCGAAGTCAAATCGCAATCACATCCGCTTGTGGAAATTTATGACGGGATGATTTTGCTTTATAAAGGGGAAGCAGGGGAGATCGAGATTGCAAACGCAAAACTATGGAATGTAGATTCCCCATTCCTATATAAATGCGTTGTAAAAACCGAAGTAGATAGCGAAGAAGTATATTTCGGAATACGAAAGGTTGAGATAGTACCTAAACAAGGGCTGTTTGTCAACGGCGAAAAGACTTTACTTCGTGGCGGGTGCATCCACTCGGACAACGGCATTTTAGGCACGTGTTCGTTTAAGGAAGCAGAATACAGAAAAGTAAAAATATTAAAGCACGCGGGATATAACGCTATCCGTTGCGCGCACAATCCTTGTTCAAGGTATTTTTTGCAAGCCTGCGATGAACTCGGAATGTTTGTTATGGATGAAACGTTTGACGGTTGGTATATTCCAAAAGAATATCACGACTATACGAGAGATTTCTATGAGGACTATGAGTACACGCTTACTCGCATGGTGGGGAAAGATTATAACCACCCGTCCGTTATTATGTATTCGATAGGCAACGAAGTGTCCGAAACGGCGGAAGATAAGGGCATAGAGCTATGCGGCAAGTTGCGTGATTTTGTAAAATCGAAAGACAATACGCGCCCCGTTACTTGCGGTGTCAACCTTTTAATAGACGCGTACGCCCAAATGGGCTTTGGTGTCTATAAGGACAAGGGCGAATACAAAAGGCAGCCGTTACCCGACAAAACGAAAAAGAAAAAAGAAAAAAAGAGCGGTTCGACATTTTTTAACGCTATGGCGCAGAAGCTCGGCAGACTGATGTTTTTTATGAGTAAGCTGAAAAAAGCCGCAAGGGTTGCCCAAAAGGTGTCAGAGAAGATAGATATTGTCGGCTTGAATTACGGCTCATCGAGATACGAAATTGACGGCAAAAAATACCCAGAAAGAATGATGCTCGGTACGGAAACAATGGTAAACGAGTTGCCGTATAATTGGCTGAAAGTCAAGGAGATACCGGGGTTAATAGGCGATTTCGTTTGGGCTGCGTGGGACTATCTTGGCGAAGCGGGCGTCGGTGATTGGACGTATTACAGTTATAAAGGCTTGCCATTGCTTGCCGGTTCGGGAACGATAGATTTAGAGGGAAACATTACTGCCGAAAGCGAATTTATGCAACGAGTGTGGGGCTTGAAAAAACAGCCGTTTATCGGAGTAAGACCGCTCAATCACCGTAAAGAAATACCGTTCAAGAGCGCATGGCGTTTTACCGACTGCATAGCAAGTTGGAATTGGCAAGGCTATGAAGGGAAGAGAGCCATAGTAGAAGTTTACGCCGATGCGTACGAAATAGAGTTGTCCTTAAACGGTAGAAAAATCGGCAAAAAGAAGGTAAAAGAATTTAAGGCGATTTTCAAGGCAAAATATCAAAGTGGAACATTGACCGCCGTAGCTTACGACAAAGAAAAGCGCAAAATAAGCGAGAGCAAACTTGCATCGGGTAAGGAAATCAAACTGAATGTAACAGCCGACAGAACAAAACTCAATGAAGGCGACCTTGCCTTTATCCAGATCAAATTTACCGACGAAAACGGAAATATCGTACCGTATATCGAACAGAGAGTAGAGATTGATATTATAGGCGACAGCGTTTATTTGCAAGGATTCGGCTCTGCACAGGTTAAGACAGACGAAACATATTCAAAACCTTATCACAACAGTTTCCGCGGGAGCGTTCTTGCGGCGGTAAGGGCAAGCGGCGAGAAAGGGCAGACAAGGCTCGTCATAAAATCAAAAAACTGTATGACGCAAGAAATTATGATGGAGGTGGAATAAATGACAAAGTTCAGGCTATTTGGCAATCCGACGGGCGAGATAACGAGCAGGGAATTGCTGCATCGTGAGATTTCTAGACAAGTGGCAGCCGAAGGAATGGTGCTTCTCAAAAACGACGGAGTATTACCTTTGACTCAATCCCGAATCGCTTTGTATGGCGCGGGTGCACGTATGACGATCAAAGGTGGTACGGGCAGTGGCGACGTAGAGGAACGCTATTCAGTAAACGTCGAAATGGGCTTAAAGAATGCGGGTTATGAAATTTTATCTACCCGTTGGCTTGACCGTTTCGATAAACAATTCGAGAGCGAAAAAGAAGCGTGGCGGCTTGGAATCGAGAAGCGTATTAAAAAGTACAAGATATGGCAAGTTCAAAAAATGTTTAATGAAGTCATACACGTTACGCATCTCAAATTTCCTATTGGCGACAAGATTCAAAAGGAAGATTTGTGCGATTGCGACACGGCAATTTACGTTGTCGCACGTCAAGCGGGCGAGAGTGCTGACAGGCGCAGGGAAGAAGGCGATTATCTTCTTTCCGACGTGGAGCTCCACAATATCAAGCTCTTGGCAGGCACATATAAAAAATTTCTGCTCGTCATAAATTGCGGAAGTCAGGTGGATTTAAGTGCGCTTGACGGTGTGAATATCGGTGCGATTCTCTTTATGGCGCAGGGCGGTGAAGAAGGAGGCAATGCGCTTGCCGATATATTGAGCGGTAAGGTTTCGCCTTCGGGTAAACTCACGGACACTTGGGCTTATAAGTATGAGGATTATCCCACGTCAAGCGAATATGGCATATTGGGCAACGCATTCGAACAGCAGTATAAGGAGGGCATATACGTCGGTTACCGCTATTTCGATACGCTTGGTATAGAGCCTAGATATTGCTTCGGCTATGGTCTTTCCTATACGGATTTCGATATTAAGACGAAAGGAGTAACGGTAGAGGAGGATACCGTAACCGTTAAAGTAAGTGTTACGAATATCGGTAAAGATCATTCGGGTAAAGAAGTTGTGCAGGTTTATCTTGCAAAGCCGCAGGGCGCAATCAAGAGTGAAAAGCACACGCTTTGTGCTTTCACAAAGACGCGCGAATTAAAACCGAATGAGAGTGAAGAATTAACGCTTACGTTCAGGCTTTCGGATTACGCCGTATATGACGAGAGTGGCGCAAGGTATGTTTTGCAGAGCGGTAGCTACGGTGTGTTCGTCGGGAATTGCATCAAAACAATTAAGCCCGTTGCCGTGTTGAAGTTAGATAAAGATGTAGTAACCGAAATATGCAAAAACGTGTGCGCAAAGCGCGGCGAGTTTGATGAGTTTAATCCTGAAATAAAGGAAGAAACGTATTCTTTCGATTTGCCCGTGATTGTGGTAAATGCCGAAAGTATCCATACGAAGAAAAACGAGTATGCAAAGCTGTCCCCAATAATAAACACGCCGCAAACGGAAAAATACTTAAAAACGCTTTCCGATAAGGACTTGATAGATTTGACTGTTGGTGGCGGATATATGGGCAGAAGCTATAACGTAACACCAACCGTTGCGGGTAGAACGACAATCCGTCTTTTGAAACGTGATATACCCAACGTTAATTTGAGCGACGGTCCTGCAGGGCTTCGCTTATGCCCGAAAAACGCTTATACAAAGGGCGGCGTTCCGAGATATGTTGATAATTTACCCGAAGATTGGCGATGGGGTTGGATTAAGAAATTCGAGAAGTTCTTGCTTGCAAAGCCGAATAAGGGATACAGGGTTTATCAGTATATGACTGCGTTTCCTTGTGCAACACTTCAAGCACAGACTTGGAATCCCGAACTCATTGAAAAGGTAGGCAAGGCGATAGGCGTGGAAATGATAGAAACGGGCGTAACCGTATGGCTTGCGCCGGGAATGAATATTCACCGCAACCCGCTTTGCGGAAGAAATTTCGAGTATTATTCGGAAGATCCGCTTGTGTCGGGAATGTTCGCTTCGGCGGTTACAAAAGGCGTTCAGTCGCATAAGGGCTTGGGCGTAACGATAAAGCATTTCTGCTGTAACAACCAAGAGGATAAGCGCGAATATATGTCGTCTAACGTCGGTGAGAGGGCGTTGCGCGAAATCTATCTGAAAGGCTTTGAAATCGCCATAAAAACAAGTGCGCCTAAATCTGTTATGACAAGCTACAACAAATTAAACGGCATATATACGCCGAATAACTTTGATTTGTGCGTTTCCGTTCTTCGTAATGAGTGGGGTTTTAAAGGCCTTGTTATGACCGATTGGGGTTCGACGGGCGATAAAAAAGGCAAACATGAACTCTGTCATAAATGCGGCAACGATTTAATAGAACCGGGCGGTAAGGGTGTGAAAAAGTATATGTTAAAAGTCTACAAAAAAGGCAACGTCGATATGGAACAGATTAAAGTATCGGCGGCAAACGTACTCAATTTGATTTTCGGAAGTAACGTCTATGACGTAAGGAGAAAAAAATAATGGCAAGACAAAGCAAAGGGTTGTTGAGCGGTGGCTTATTCGCAAAGCCTATTCTCAACACACGGGTAAAAACAAATACCGTTTCCAAGAAAGAAAAGTATTTGGGACATCTTCTCGGCCCACTCGGTTTAATCTTCGCTGTCAATACCGTAGCCGCGCTTGTTGAAAAATTCTTTACACAGCAAGTCGGTGCGATGTACGGTGTAGGTAATCTCGAAGCGGTAAAGACAATGGGCGGTAGATACGAATTGATTATGACTATCGCCAAGTTTCTCGGTGTGGGACTCGGACTGTTTAATTCGTTTTTAATTTCAAAAACGAAATCGAAGCAGGGAAGATTCCGTCCATGGTATTTGATTTTCGGGTTTATTTCGATAATCATATGTGGCGCAATATTCCTATTCCCTGGAACTACTCTTGGCGAAAGTTATTGGTATTATTTCTTTACGCTTTTAATTTGCTATCATACGATAGGTTCAACTTTCTTCTATACGTTCAGAGACAATATTGTTTCTGTTTCTACGCACGATCCGAAAGAAAAGCAATCTCTTACGTTCATAAGAAAAGTGTCGTGGACTCTTATTTCAGGCATTCTTATTGGTATGATGGTAAGCTCTGTGCTAATTCCTTTTTGGCTTGAAAAAGATATCAATGGGTACGCTATTCTTTTAATTGCTCTTTCAGTTGTAGCTATTCCTCTTCTCTTATTGGAATATTTCTACACCCGTGAAAGAGTTATCGAGGATGTTGCAACAGAAGTAGGAGAAGAAAACGAAAACAAAATTCCGCTTAAATCACAGTTCAAGGCATTGTTTACAAATAAGTATTGGATAATTTTAACCATTTTATCTACGTTAGGCGCTATTGTAGATAACTTCAAAGGCGGTAACGTGCAGTATTTCTACATCAAGTTTATGCTTAACGGTGAAAACAACGGAATGATGTATATGCTGTATCAAATCATTACGGGTATTCCTACGGGTATTGGCGCATTCGCTATTTTCCCGCTTGCAAAGAAAGTAGGCATTAAAAATATGGCGATAGGTGGGTATACGCTTGTACTTATCGGCAGTATTCTCGGTTGGATGTTCCCTGATCAGATGGTTCCCACAATGATTGGCGGATTTTTACGTCAGACGGGCTGGATGCCTAACGCATACATTTTGGCTGCGCTTCCTTGCTATGCTCTTGATGACGTTGAATTTAAGTCGGGCTTGCGCTTGGAAGGCTTGCTCGGTCTCGGAATCGTGGGCGCGATTACTGCGCTTATTTGCGCACCGTTTGCAGGTGGATATGAAGCAGTTATTTTGAAACTCGGTTTTGTCGATGCAGAAGGCGTTACCGCTTCCGCAACCGTAAAGTCGTTTATGACGTTATCGTTCTATCTATTCGACATTATATTGGCTTTGGCAAACATCATCTTGTTACAGTTTGTCGATGTTGAAAAGAAAATGCCGGAAATCTCGGCCGAACTTTTGCGACGGAAGAAAGAAGCTGTACTTGCAAGGGGTGAAACGTGGATAGAACCCGACGAACAAGATCGCTTGGTTCGTGAGGAAGAAGAACGTTTGCACGAAGAAAACCGTATTGCCGATTTGAAAGCACTTTGTGAAAAGAAGAGCATGAACTTCGAAGAAGAAAATGCCAAGTATCTTGAAAACAAGAAAAAGGCTGACGAAGCGTGGGCTAAAAAGGAAGCGGCGAAGAAAGAAAAGAAAGATAAAAAACTTCAAGCCGCCGAAGCAAGAAGACAAGCGCGTTATGACAGACTCTCACCCGAAAAGAAACGTAAACTTGAAGAAAGGGCAAGAATAAAAAAAGAAAAGTTTGATGCTGATTGGGCGAAAGACCTTGAAGCAAGCAAATTATCCGTTCAAAGATATATGAGAGAAGTTGAAATCCGTAATAGATACCATCGTGAAATCTTGGCGGTTGAAGATGAAATAGACGAAATACATTCTGCAATTAAAGCTCTCGACAAAAAGACTGACGCCGATACTATCACAGCAAAACACAGCTTGATTGTGGAAAAGAAAGGCCAAATCAAAATTCTTAAAACGGCTTGTGCAAAAGAGTTGAAAGCTATTGCATAAAACTTAAAATCAGAAAGGAGTAATTACAAAAAATCATTGTAGCGGGGTGGCTATTGAATGTTAAAGATTGACGAAATTCGGATAGATAATCGAAGCGGTTGGTGTTTAACGGACAAAGCCACCCCAATTCTCTCTTAGGCGGGAATCTAACGTTTGCGGAATGCAAAACGAAAAGCCCTTACGGATAGATAGCCGTAAAGTGGCAAATAAAGAAAGGTAAATTCACGCTTGATATTGCTGTTGCCGCCTCGCGTTCTTGCGAAGCTGTATTGTCCAGTGGTAAAACACAAATTCTAAAAGCGGTAAGTACATTTTGATAGAAAAATTAAAATGAGGTAACTATGAATCCGTTATTTTCTTTAAATGAATATATCCCCGACGGAGAACCACACGTTTTCGGCGATAGGGTGTATTTGTACGGCAGCCACGACAAAGAGGGTGGCGACAGGTTTTGTATGCTCGATTACACCGTGTATTCCGCGCCCGTTTCGGATTTGACAAAATGGATTTGCCACGGTACAAGCTACAAAAAAGAGCAAGATCCACGCAGTAAAAACGGTAAGCTCGTAGATTATTACGCCCCCGATTGTGTTAGGGGAAACGACGGCAAATATTACCTTTACTATTTTGCGGCGGGACCAAACACGACACCGTTCGGTCCTATGTCGGTTGCGGTGTCGGATAAACCCGAAGGTCCGTTTGAATATTTAAGCGATATAAAATATAAAGATGGTACGCCCGTTTTGAAATATCTGACAAACGACCCGACAGTCATCAACGACAACGGTAGAATATGGTTGTATTACGGTTGGGGCTTGGGGCGTGATTTCGGCAACAAATTATTAAAGCCGTTGTACAACTTTGTGCTATCCAAACTATGCAATAGAACGCTTAAAAATATAAAATCGGCAAAACCCTCCGTATTGTCTTGCGCCGTAGTCGAACTTGAACAAGATATGTGTACGGTAAAGACGGAGCCGAAAGCCGTGTTAGACAGCAAAACTTCCGCTAAAAAAGGTACGGAAAGTTACGAACACGCCTTCTATGAAGCCCCGTCTATCCGTAAATTCGAAGATTGGTATTATCTTATTTATTCTTCCGCGCACAACAACGAGCTTGCCTATGCGATGAGTAAATATCCCGATAGGGAGTTCGTTTACAAAGGTGTGCTTGTTTCTAATTCGGATTTGGGGTACAAGGGCAATGCGCAGATGAAAGCTCCCGCAGGGACGATTCACGGCAGTGTCGAAAAAATAAACGGCAAATATTACGTTTTCTACCACCGCTGTACCAATAATACCGACTTTTCACGTCAGGCTTGCGCAGAGCCTATAACGATGAATGCAGACGGAACATTCAATCAGACGGAAATAACAACTCAAGGGATGGGCGAACCGTTAAAGACAGGGAAATATAGCGCGGCTGTATGTTGTAACCTATACAACTCAAATTTAACAAACGTGCAAGGTAACGGACACGGCGACGATCAGCCGAATATCACTTGTAAAAACGGCGAATATTTTGTACACGCTATAACCGACGGTACGGTTATCGGATACAAATATTTACGTTTTGAAAAGGCAAAATCAATAAAAGTAACCGTCCGCGGGGCGGCAGGAGAAATTGCGGTAGGAACGACGCCGACAAAGCAATTTGCCGTTATTCCAATTATGGCTTCAACCGTATGGAAAACGTATGCTTCGGCGATGAGACTGCCCGATGGGGTCTATCCGCTGTACTTTACCTTTAAGGGCAAAGGTAAAATTGATTTTTCGGAATTTGAAATAGAATAGCCTATGAAAATCTTTATTATTTCAATTTCAATAATTGCATCCGTATTTGCTTAAAACATTCAAACAATTAGTAAAAACACGTTCTCATAATCAAAAATAGGTGTTAATGGTTTTAATATAGTATCCAATAAAGTATCCAATAAAACAGAGAATAAAATATTAGAATTGATGAGAGATAATCCAAACATAACCATTCAACAAATAATGGTGAAAACCACACTGTCCGAACCAGGTGTCAAAAAGAATTTGAAACAACTTAAAGATAAAAAATCATAAAGAGAATTGGATCACATAAGACCGGTTATTAGGAGGTCATCGATGAAATATAAAAAGCATTTGTGGAATGATTCTTTCGAGGCAATTAAA
>JABLTL010180312.1_pt1 | contig 19222 bp, 17 predicted proteins | sample 7160151 | NCBI WGS metagenome assembly JABLTL01 (sample SAMN14651223, study PRJNA627086) | human gut metagenome | isolation source: feces | host: Homo sapiens
AGAAAAATAATATGATATATATTTAACGTAATTGTTCGTTAAAAAACAAACAATAAATTTCACACATCAAAGGAGACAAACATGGCAAGGAACGCGGAGGCAAAAGCGGAAGAGGCAGTGCAGAACACAGCAGAAACCCCGGCAGAGGCAGTGAAGGAGTTTTCTGCAGATGGTAAAATTGACAGCGTAGATAAGCTGAAGGCAAGACTGACGCAGATGAGAGAAGCGCAGCAGAAGTTTGCCCGCTACACGCAGGAGCAGGTAGACCGTATCTTTTATGAGGCTGCGATGGCGGCGAATCATCAGCGTGTTCCGCTGGCGAAGATGGCGGTGGAAGAGACCGGTATGGGTGTCCTGGAAGACAAGGTAATTAAGAACCATTACGCATCGGAATATATTTACAACAAATATCGGGAGGAGAAGACCTGCGGCGTGATCGAGGAAGATCCTGCATTCGGTTATAAGAAGATTGCGGAACCGCTTGGTGTAATTGCGGCAGTTATTCCAACGACAAACCCGACTTCTACTGCGATTTTCAAATCACTGATTGCATTGAAAACCAGAAATGCAATTATCATTTCTCCCCATCCGCGTGCAAAGGCAAGCACCATTGCAGCTGCGAAGGTAGTGCTGGACGCAGCTGTGAAGGCAGGCGCTCCGGAAGGAATCATTTCCTGGGTGGACGAGCCTACGATTGAGTTGACTAACGAACTGATGCATGCAGCGGATACGATTCTTGCTACCGGCGGTCCCGCCATGGTAACTTCGGCATATTCTTCCGGCCGCCCGGCTCTCGGCGTAGGCCCCGGCAATGTACCTGCAATCATTGATGACTCTGCGGATATTCTGATGGCAGTGAATTCCATTATCCATTCCAAGACCTTTGACAACGGCATGATCTGCGCTTCCGAGCAGTCCGTAATTGTACCGGATGCTATCTATGATAAGGCGAAGCAGGAATTCGGACGGAGAAAATGCTATTTCCTGACCAGGGAAGAGAAGGAGAAGCTGGGTTCGATTCTTCTGACACAGGTGGGCACTGTTAATGCGGCAATCGTCGGTCAGTCTGCGGTAACGATCGCGAAGATGGCGGGAGTGGAAGTTCCGGCGGATACGAAGGTGCTGATCGGCGAGACCGAGTCCGTAGATGTTTCGGAACCCTTTGCTCATGAGAAGCTTTCTCCGGTTCTGGCTATGTACCGCGCCGCAGATTTCGATGACGCTCTGAATAAGGCGGTTCAGCTGGTTCAGGACGGCGGCCTGGGACATACTTCCGCTCTCTATGTGAATACAGGAACAGAGGAAGGACGTCAGAAGATGGCGAAGCATCAGGCGGCGATGAAGACTTGCCGTATCCTGGTAAATATGCCTTCGGCACAGGGCGGCATTGGAGATATTTATAATTTCCGACTGACTCCCTCCCTGACACTTGGCTGCGGTTCCTGGGGCGGCAATTCCATTTCCGAGAACGTAGGTGTGCGTCATCTTCTTAACATCAAGACGGTTGCGGAAAGGAGAGAAAATATGCTATGGCTGCGGACTCCGGAAAAGGTTTACTTTAAGAGAGGCTGCATGTCTGCAGCGCTGGATGAGCTGGGCACGCTGATGAATAAAAAGCGAGCGTTTATTGTGACCGGCAGACATTTGTATAAGAATGGATATGTGAAGCCGGTGATGGATAAGCTGGATCAGATGGGAATTGCCTACACCTGCTTTTACGATGTAGAGCCCGATCCGAGTCTGAAGTGCGCAAAGGCCGGTGTAGAGCAGATGAGACAGTTTGCTCCGGATACCATCATTGCCATGGGCGGCGGCTCGCCGATGGATGCGGCGAAGATTATGTGGGTGATGTATGAGCATCCGGAGGTTGACTTCGAGGATATGGCCATGGATTTCATGGATATCCGAAAGAGAATATACAAGTTCCCCAAGATGGGAGAAAAAGCTTACTTTGTAGCGATCCCCACAACGGCAGGTAGCGGTTCGGAGGTAACTCCTTTTGCGGTTATCACTGATGATGTGACCGGAAAGAAGTGGCCGCTGGCGGATTATGAGCTTCTCCCGAATATGGCGATTGTGGATGTGGACAATATGATGGAGATGCCGAAGGGGCTGACAAGTGCAGCCGGAATCGATGTTATGACACATGCGCTGGAGGCTTATGTATCGGTCATGGCGTCGGATTTTACCGATGGCCTGGCGCTGAAGGCGATCAAACTGGTCTTCGACTATCTGCCGCGTGCCTATGAGAACGGCGCAGCCGACCCGGAAGCCAGAGAGAAGATGGCGCATGCTTCCTGCATCGCAGGTATGGCATTCGCGAATGCGTTCCTGGGCGTGAATCATTCGCTGGCGCATAAGCTGGGCGCTTTCCATCATTTGCCTCACGGCGTGGCAAATGCGCTGGTTCTGACCGATGTGATCCACTATAATGCAGAACCGGCTCCGGCCAAGATGGGAACCTTTCCGCAGTACAAGTATCCGCATGCTTTTGAGCGTTATGTGGAGGCGGCGCGCTTCGCAGGAATTACCGGTAAGGATGATCAGGAAGTATTCGAGAACCTGATTCAGGCTCTGGAGGATCTGAAGGAGAAGATTGGAATCAAGAAGACGATCGCTGACTATGGCGTTACGGAGCAGGATTTCCTGGCAACTCTGGATGAGATGTCGGAACAGGCCTTTGATGATCAGTGCACGGGTGCTAATCCCAGATATCCTCTCATCAGTGAGCTGAAAGAGATCTATCGTAAAGCCTATTACGGAAAGTAAGAGAGCAAAAACGGAGAATTATAAGGCGAACAGTAAACGTTGAAAAATCCCGGATGAAGAAGTAAAAAGCTTTATCCGGGATTTTTGGTATACAATATGTCCGAAGTGTTAACGGAAGATCACACCGGACGAAAAAATGTATCAATGCCGAAACATTGTCAAAAATTCGTCAAAAAAGGCAATTTCACTATTGAAAAAAAAGATTTTATAGTGTAGAATCAAGATATGTTTTTGGAAATTACGTCTCATCCACTTGGAATTATGCAAAAGACAACTGCAATTTACATAATTTTCAGCAATTTGCGAAACAATAAAAAAGAGACTTTTTAGAAAATTTCCAGGAAATCATAAAATCTGAATGAATGGAGGGGAGTGTATGTCAATCGAAAGCATGAAACGGATCTCGGAATGCGAAGAAGAGGCCGTTTCTATCCGGAGACAGGCACAGGCGGATGCCAGGCAGATTCTCGACCAGGGAAAGAAGCAGGCGGAAGAGCTGGTAGAGGCAGCCAGAAAACAGGCAGCCGATGATTATCGTGCCACGCTGACTCAGGCGGAAGCAGAAGCGGGAGCTGCTTACGACAAGAGCCTGGCAGAAGTTCAGAAGGAATGCAGCCAAATGAAATCGGAAGCAAAGTCAAAACTTCCGAAGGCAGTCGAGATCATTACGGGAAAGGTTGTGAAGTCGAGTGGCAATTGTTAAGATGGACAAGCTTTCCATTATCGGTCTCGAATCCGACAAAGACAAGCTGCTCCGTGATCTGATGGATCAGGGGACGGTGGAGCTGATTGATCAGTCCGACAGGCTTCAGCAAGAAGACTGGGCGGCGATCGTTCAGAAGGACGGAGAAGAAGACCGGGTATCCCGTGTGGAAAGCCAGCTGTCAGAAGTTCAGACCGCGCTGGACGCGATCGAACGCTATGATACCTCGAAGAAGCCGCTGTTCAATACGCGAAAGGCGGTATCGCAGTCAGCTTACGACACGAAGCTGTCAGGCAGTGAACACATTTGCTCCGAAGTCTCACGCATTCTGGATCTCCATAATCAGTGGAACGATCTCAAGAGCGAAGAGAACGGCATCGTATCCGATCAGGCTTCACTGAAGCCATGGGCGACATACGAGCTCCCTCTGGATCAGACAGGAACGCGGTATGTGAGAACCATGTGCGGTATCCTTCCGATCGTAGCCAACGTGCAGGAGATGGAGCAGAAGATCGAAGCCGTCAGCGAAGCGACGCAGGTGACGATCCTCAGCAGCGACATGGAGCAGCTGTATATCAGCGTTCTTTGTATGCGGGCGGACGAAGAAGCCATTGTGGACGTTATGAAGTCCTACGGCTTTACGATGGCCTCCTTCAAGGACATGAAGGGAACGGTAAAGGAGAACGCGGAGCGCCTGACGCGCAGACTGGCGGAGGTTCAGGGAGAAGAGAAGAATCTGGAGCAGAAGCTTGCGGAAGCTGTCTCCTCGAAGGAAGATCTGCAATATTATTACGACAGTTTGATCCTGGAACGTGATAAGGCAAAGGCTTCCGAGAACTTCCTGAAGACCGGAAAGGCTTTCCAGATGGAAGGCTGGATGGTCGCTGACGCCAGAAAGAATATCGAGAAAGTGGTGGAGGAGAACGGGTGCATCTGTGAGATCACAGAACCTGCGAAGGATGAGCAGTCGCCGATCCTTCTGAAGAACAACAGTCTGGTGACGCCGTTTGAAGCGATTACCAGTATGTATGCGCTTCCACGATCCTATGAGATCGATCCGACACCGTTTTTCGCATTTTTCTATTTTGTATTTTTCGGCATGATGTTCGCCGATATGGGTTATGGCGCAGTACTTGCCATTGCCTGCTTCGCCGTACTGAAGTGCTTTGACCTGGAAGGAACATCCTACCGCCTGATTAAGACCATGGCGTTCTGTGGTATCTCCACATTCCTCTGGGGCGCTCTGTTCGGTGGTTTCCTGGGAGATTTCGTATCTGTTGTCTCGGAGACGTTCTTCGGACACCGGATCACGATCACGCCGCTATGGTTTGATCCTCTGTCGGATCCTATGAAGCTTCTGGTATTCTCGTGCGTGCTTGGTACGGTTCATCTGTTCGTTGGCATGGGCATCAAGGCGTATATGCAGATTCGTGACGGCAAGCTGGTGGATGCAATCCAGGAAGTATTTGCCTGGTATCTGCTGATTGTCGGCGCAGCATTGTTCCTGTTCGGCAGCAGCCTCTTCACAGGCGCAGTGACAATCGGCAAATATCTGGCGATTGCTGGTGCTGTGATCATCGTGGGATTTCCGGTGGTACGTGGCAAGGGCGTCGGAAAGCTGTTGGGGCTGTGGGATCTGTACGGAGCGACCAGTTATCTGGCGGATATTCTTTCGTATTCGCGTCTGCTGGCTCTGGGACTTGCCTCTGCGGTTATCGCGCAGGTATTCAACAAGCTGGGCTCTCTGTTCGGAGGACTTCCGGTTGTGCTGGCAGCGATTCTATTCCTTTTGATTGCAGCGATCGGTCATGTGCTGAACTTCGCAATCAATGCGCTTGGCGCGTATGTACATGCCAGCCGACTGCAGTATGTTGAATTTTTCGGAAAATTTTATGAAGGCGGAGGAGATGAATTCCAGCCCTTCGCAAAGAACACAAAATATATGAAGATCGTCAAGGAGGAAAAGTAAAATGACTTTAGGACTTGCATTAGCAATTGGCGGCGCTGCAATGGCAGCATTGGCAGGTGTAGGTAGTGCTCTTGGTGTAGGCGTAGCCGGTCAGGCTGCAGCCGGTGTGGTAGCGGAAGATCCGAAGAAGTTTGGTCAGACTCTGGTACTTCAGGCTCTGCCCGGTACGCAGGGTATCTATGGACTTCTGATCGCTTTCCTGATTCTGGTTAAGACCGGCGTTATGGGCGGCAATCCTGTAGATCTTACCACCTTCCAGGGACTGTACCTGCTGCTTACCGGTGTTCCGGTCGGTGTTGTTGGTATCTGGTCCGGTCTTGCACAGGGCAAGGCGGCCGCTTCCGGTATCATGCTGATCGCCAAGAGACCGGATCAGCTGGCAAAGGGTATTATCTATGCGGCAATGGTTGAGACCTACGCAATTCTGGCTCTGCTGGTATCCTTCCTGATGTGGAACTTCTGCCCGATGTAGAATCTTCGGCAAATGGCGGAATAGCACACAGATTATAAGGAAAGGATTGCAGATATGAGCGTTGAAAAGATTACGGCACGTATCCTGCAGGAAGCGCAGGATGAGGCTGCTGCTCTGAAAGCAAAAGCGGAGGCCGAGCGGGATGCCATGCTGCAGAAGGCGAAGGACGAAGCAGCGATGCAGACTCTTACGATGCAGCAGAAGGCACAGACGGATGCTCTTCTTTTGAAAGAGCGCCGCAAGTCTGTGGCAGAGCTGGAAGCCCGCAAGCTTCGCCTCAGTGCCAAGCAGGAGATGATCGAAGCCGCTTTCGACGAAGCGGCGGAACAGCTGGTTCACATGGATCAGGAAGAATACAAGAAGTTTTTGCTCTCACTTCTGGCTCCCTACTACAAGCAGGTAGGAGAAATTGTTCTGAATGAGAGAGACAAGAAGAATCTGGAGCGGAAGCTGATGGCGGAACTGACGGAAAGCCCCATGGTGGTTGCGGAGGATACCGCGAATATCAAGGGCGGATTTATCCTGCGTCAGGGTTGTGTGTCCATCAATGCCTCTGTAGAGAAACTTCTGGAGCAGGTAAAGAAAGACATTACGGTACAGATTGCAGAAACTCTGTTTTCGTAAATGGATTCCGAATGAAAGACGAAGAAAGGAGGAATACCAGTGGGAACAGATTATACATTTGCCTGCGCCAGAGTGCGGGGAAATGAACGCAGCCTGATCAACAAAGATAAGATGCTGGTGATGATCGACGCGAAAACCATGGAAGACGCCTGCAAAGTCCTGCAGGAGGCCGGTTACGGGGAAGGTGAAGTGATTCTTCCTTCGGCTTATGAGAAAGCCCTGGAAGCAGAGACAACGAAGCTGTATGAATTTCTTCATTCGATCGCGCCGGATGCGGAAGAGCTGAATATCTTCCGCTACCCGTTCGACTATCACAATATCAAGACACTTCTGAAAGCGGAATTCCTGGGAATCTCCGGACGGGAGATCCTGATGAACGGCGGTACGGTTCCGGCGGATACGCTGGCAGTGTTGGTGAAGGAACGCAATTACATGCCTCTTACTTCTCATATGAAAGCAGCGATCGAGGAGAGCCTGGATGCCCATGCGCGCACGAAGGATCCTCAGAGCGTGGATCTGATCTGCGATAAGTATTGTTATGAGGATATCAGCGAGGCGGCGGATGTTTCCGGCAGCGAGTTCGTCCGAGGTTATGTCCGGCTGCTGATTGATACGATCAACCTGAAGACATTCGCCCGTGCCCGCCGGATGAATCAGCCGTGGAGTTTCTTCGGTGATGTATTTATTCCGGGCGGCAATATTAGCGAGAAGGTTTTCATTGCAGGTTATGAGGAGAATCTGACGCAGTTTGCGTCCCGCCTGTCGGGCTATGCACTGGCGGAAGCGGCAGACGGCGGAAGCGCGGAGCTGAAAGAAACCGGAGGATTTACCAGTCTGGAGAAGCTTTGTGACGATGCACTGATCCGCTACGTGAAGGACGCCAAGTATGTCTCCTTCGGCATTGAGCCGATTCTTGCGTATGCGGTAGCGAAGCAGATGGAGATTAAGAGTGCGAGAATTATCCTGGCCGGCAAGAAGGCAGGTATTAACGAAGGTCTGCTTCGGGAGAGAGTGAGGGAGACTTATGGCTAAAATCGGTGTAATCGGCGACAGTGCCAGTGTGCTGGGGTTCAAGGCGTTCGGCCTGGAGACCTTTGCCTGCGAAGATGTATCGGAGGCTGTGCACATCCTGCACCGGATCGCGAAGGAAGGCTACGGCATCATCTATATTACCGAGCGTTTCTATAAGGATATGCAGGACGACGTAGCGAAATATTTTGACATGAGAGTTCCGGCGATTATCCCGATCCCGGGAATTGACGGAACGTACGGAATCGGTATCAGCAATGTGAAGCGGTCGGTAGAACGTGCGGTTGGCGCTGATATCTTATTTGGAGGTGACAGGTAAATGAGTCAGGGAAAAATTGTAAAAGTATCCGGACCTCTGGTTGTCGCGGAAGGCATGCAGGATGCGGATATGTTTGACGTTGTTCGTGTAGGCGAGCAGCACCTGATTGGAGAGATTATCGAGATGCGTGACGGCATGGCATCCATTCAGGTATATGAGGAGACGGCAGGACTCAAGCCCGGTTCAGAAGTATACAGTACCGGTGCTCCCCTTTCTGTGGAACTGGGCCCCGGCCTGATCGAGACGATGTATGATGGTATCCAGCGTCCACTGGAAGGCATGGTAAAGATGTCCGGTCCGAATATTTCCAGAGGTATCACGATTCCCGCTCTGGACAGAGAGAAAAAGTGGGAGTTCGTTCCTACTGCCAAGGTCGGTGATAAGGTGGTTGCCGGTGATATCATTGGCACCGTTCAGGAGACCAGCGTGGTACAGCAGAAGATTATGGTTCCGCACCGGATTCAGGGTACGATCAAGTCCATTCAGGGTGGTTCCTACACGGTAGAAGAGACCGTTTGCGTGATTGTGGATGATAATGGTACAGAACATCCACTGACACTGATGCAGAAGTGGCCGGTTCGTGTGGGCCGTCCCTACAAGGAGAAGCTGGTTCCGGATACGCCTCTGATCACCGGTCAGCGTGTTATCGATACGATGTTCCCCATCGCCAAGGGCGGTGTGGCCGCTGTTCCCGGTCCTTTCGGTTCCGGTAAGACAGTTGTGCAGCATCAGCTGGCCAAGTGGGCGGATGCGGATATCGTTGTATATATCGGCTGCGGCGAGCGCGGCAACGAGATGACAGACGTATTGATGGAGTTCCCGGAACTGGTTGACCCCAAGACCGGCGAGTCCCTGATGAAGCGTACCGTTCTGATTGCAAATACTTCCGATATGCCGGTAGCTGCCCGTGAGGCATCCATTTATACCGGTATTACGATTGCGGAGTACTTCCGCGATATGGGTTACTCGGTGGCACTGATGGCAGATTCCACTTCCCGCTGGGCGGAGGCTCTTCGTGAGATGTCCGGCCGACTGGAGGAGATGCCCGGTGAGGAAGGTTACCCGGCTTACCTGGGTTCCCGCCTGGCGCAGTTCTATGAGCGTGCCGGTAAGGTTATCAGTCTTGGCAGCGAGGGCCGTGAAGGCGCATTGTCCGCAATCGGTGCTGTATCCCCGCCTGGCGGTGATACTTCCGAGCCGGTATCTCAGGCAACTCTTCGTATCGTTAAGGTATTCTGGTGCCTGGATTCTTCCCTGGCTTACAAGAGACATTTCCCGGCGATCAACTGGCTGAACAGCTACTCTCTGTATTCCGCCCGTCTGGACAAGTGGTTTGCTGAGCATGTCAACAGCGAGTTCCCGACTCTGCGCGCGGATGCCCTGCGTTTGCTGCAGGAGGAAGCAGAGCTGAATGAAATCGTACAGCTGGTCGGCGTGGACGGACTTTCCACTACGGACCGTCTGAAGCTGGAAGCCTGCAAGATGATCCGTGAGGACTATCTGCATCAGAATGCTTTCCATGAGATTGATACCTATGCTTCCATGAATAAGCAGTACCGCATGCTGAAGCTGATTCTTTCCTATTATAAGGAGGGTCTGGCTGCACTGGAGAAGGGGGCGGAGTTCGGCCCTCTGGCAGCACTTCCGGTTCGTGAAGAGATCGGACGTTTCAAGTATGTGGAAGAGGCAAATGTGGATACGGAGTATGCCCGCGTTCTGAACGAACTGCAGACATCCGCACAGGAGCTGATCAGTAAGGAGGTGGATGCAGAATGATCCGCGAATATAAGACCATAGCAGAAGTTGCCGGTCCTCTGATGCTGGTAAAGGGCGTTGAGGATGTCGGTTATGATGAACTGGGAGAGATCGAACTCCCGAACGGCGATATCCGCCACTGCCGTGTTTTGGAGATTAACGGCATGAACGTTCTGGTTCAGCTGTTCGAGAATTCGGCAGGTATGAACCTGAATGAGTCCAAGGTACGTTTCCTTGGACACGGAATTGAACTGAATGTATCCGGAGATATGATGGGCCGTGTATTCGACGGTATGGGACGCCCGATCGACGGCGGTCCCGAGATCATCCCGGAGAAGAGCCTGGATATCAACGGACTGCCGATGAATCCCGCAGCCCGTGACTACCCTTCCGAGTTTATCCAGACCGGCGTATCCGCCATTGACGGACTGAACACGCTGGTACGTGGCCAGAAGCTCCCGATCTTCTCTGGTTCCGGTCTGCCTCATGCCGACCTGGCTGCGCAGATCGCCCGTCAGGCGAAGGTGCTGAATGCAGACAGTAATTTCGCAGTTGTATTCGCGGCAATCGGTATTACCTTCGAGGAAGCGGATTTCTTTATCTCCGACTTCAAGAAGACCGGCGCGATTGATCGTACCGTTATGTTTATGAACCTGGCGAATGACCCGGCGGTAGAGCGTATTGCAACGCCCCGTATGGCGCTGACCGCTGCCGAGTACCTGGCATTCGAGAAGAACATGCACGTTCTGGTTATCATGACCGATATCACGAACTACGCCGAGGCGCTGCGTGAGATTTCCGCCGCCCGTAAGGAAGTTCCCGGACGCCGTGGCTACCCTGGCTACCTGTATACTGACCTTGCGACCATGTACGAACGTGCCGGACGTAAGAAGGGCATCGACGGCTCCATTACGATGATCCCGATCCTGTCTATGCCGGAGGATGACAAGACCCATCCCATCCCCGACCTGACCGGATACATTACCGAGGGTCAGATTATTCTGTCCCGTGAGCTGTACCGCAAGGGCGTGCAGCCGCCGATCGACGTACTGCCGTCTCTGTCCCGTCTGAAGGATAAGGGTATCGGCAAGGGCAAGACAAGAGAAGATCACGCGGATACCATGAACCAGCTCTTCGCTGCTTACGCAAGAGGTAAGGAGTGCAAGGAACTGATGGCGATTCTGGGTGAGGCGGCTCTGTCGGATACCGATAAGCTGTACGCGAAGTTCGCGGATCATTTTGAGAATGAATATGTATCTCAGGGCTATGAAACCAATCGTTCCATTGAGGAGACGCTGGAGATCGGCTGGAAGCTTCTGCGCGAGATGCCGAAGTCGGAGCTGAAGCGTATCCGGGATGCTTATCTGGAGAAGTACTACGACCAGAAGGAAGGCTGATGAGCGTGGGAGGCTTCGGCTTCCCCCGGAATGAGAGGTGAGAAAATGGCAAGATTAAATGTAAATCCTACTCGAATGGTGCTCTCGAACCTGAAGAAGCAGCTGAGAACAGCAGTCCGTGGCCACAAGCTGATGAAGGACAAACGCGATGAGCTGATGAAACGATTCCTGGAGCTGGCGCGCGAGAACAAGCGCCTGCGTGAGGAAGTGGAGGCTCAACTGATGGAGGTGTACGGAAGTTTCTCCATTGCCAGTGCGGTAATGACGCCTCAGATGATGGAAGAAGCGCTGATGTATCCGAAGCAGAGTGTCAGCCTGGCGGTCGGAAGCAAGAACATCATGAGTGTGGATGTGCCGGTATTCGATTTTGAGACCTCGGAGACGGAGGCCGGGAATATCTTTCCGTATGGCTTTGCCAATACTTCCGGTGAACTGGATACTGCCATCGAGAAGCTCTCGGAGATCTTCCCCCGTCTGCTGCAGCTGGCAGCTATGGAGAAAGAAGCCAGTATGCTCTCGGATGAGATCGAGAAGACAAGACGCCGGGTAAATGCGCTGGAATATGTGAAGATCCCCCAGTATGAGGAGACGATTCGTTATATCACCATGAAGCTGGATGAAGACGAGAGAGGCAACCAGACCCGCCTGATGAAGGTAAAGGATCTGATGCTGAAGGAGGCCATCGAGGAGCGTCAGGAACAGGATCGCGAATCCAGAGCTGAATACGACAGGGCACATGCCTGCCAGTGATCGGATATCTGCAGATAGTTGTAAATAAATCAAAAAAAATGGAAAAAGGGCTTGCAATTTCCAAAAGAACGTGCTAATATATCTTTGTTGCGCGGGAATGCTGGAATTGGCAGACAGGCATGACTAAGGATCATGTGGTCCACGACCGTGAGGGTTCAAGTCCCTTTTCCCGCATGATAAGGGAGACCTCGGATTTATCTGAGGTCTTTTTTCACTTCTGAATTATTTTCTGAATCATTGCCATGAAATATAATGATTTAGTTGCAGAGTTTAGATAATTAAGGTAAGATATAACTATTCAGAGCTATGCAGCGAAAGCGGAATCAAGCTGAGAATTTGAAAGGAAACCTACTATGGGATTAATTAAAGCGGCAATAGGAGCAGTTGGTGGCACGATGGCAGACCAGTGGAAGGAGTTTTTCTACTGTGAAGCACTGCCGAAAGAAGTACTGGTACGAAGAGGTCAGAAGCAGATCGGAAGACGCTCTTCCAATAACAGAGGTAATGATAATATCATTACCAGCGGGTCCGGAATTGCAGTAGCAGATGGCCAGTGTATGATTATAGTGGAACAAGGACGGATCGTGGAAGTATGTGCAGAGCCTGGTGAATATACTTATGATACCTCCACAGAACCCAGTATTTTTGCCGGAAGTCTGGGAGAAGGTATCCGGAATACCTTCCACACTATCGGCAAGAGATTTGCCTACGGCGGAGATACCGGCAAGGATCAGAGAGTTTATTATTTTAATACGAAAGAGCTGATCGACAATAAGTTCGGCACACCGAGTCCGATTCCGTTCCGCGTGGTGGATTCCCGGATTGGTCTTGATATTGACGTATCGGTGCGCTGCTCCGGCGTGTACTCCTACCGTATCGCTGACCCACTTCTCTTCTATACAAATGTATGCGGCAATGTCGCGTATGAATATACCCGTGACGAACTGGATCATCAGCTGAAGAGCGAGTTCATCAGTGCTTTGCAGCCGGCTTTCGCAAAATTATCTGAGATGGAGATGCGTCCGAATCAGATCGTTGCGCACAATACGGAGCTGGAGAATGCCATGAACGTAGCGCTCTCGGAGAAGTGGGGAACCCTGCGCGGACTGGTTGTGGTAAGCATTGCTCTTGGCTCGGTCACTCTGCCGGAAGAGGATGCGGAACTGATTAAGCAGGCGCAGCGCACAGCAGTGATGTACGATCCTGGCATGGCAGCGGCCACTCTGGTTGGCGCGCAGGCAGACGCGATGAAATCAGCTGCCTCGAATTCAGCAGGAGCCATGACCGGATTCATGGGCATGGGAATGGCGATGAACAACGGTAATGCCATGAATGTACAGAATCTCTTCACGATGGGACAGCAGCAGGCACAGCAACAGCAGGCGGCTCAGTCGGCAGCCAATTCTTGGAGATGCTCCTGCGGAGCCATGGCAACGGGTAAATTCTGCTCGGAGTGCGGTGCTCCGAGGCCGGTGGATGATCGTTGGATGTGTTCCTGTGGAACTATGAACAAAGGAAAATTCTGCCAGAACTGCGGAGCGAAGAATCCGAACTTATAATAGAAGCCGCCGAAGAGAACCAGCCTTCTAAGCATAAGAATCAGGAGGAATAAGTAATGCCTATACAGGAATATAAATGCCCCTGTTGCGGAGGAGCAATTGAATTCAACAGCTCCGTACAGAAGATGAAATGCCCGTACTGCGATACGGAATTCGAAATGGAGACGCTGAAAAGCTATGACGAAGCGCTTCAGGGCGACCAGGCGGATCAGATGGAGTGGGAGACTTCAGCCGGAAGCGAATGGCAGGAAGGAGAAGTGGATGGGTTACGTACTTACATATGCAAATCCTGCGGCGGTGAGATCGTGGGCGATGAGAATATGGCAGCCACATCCTGCCCTTTCTGCGGGAATCCCGTCGTTCTGATGGGACAGTTTGCCGGTGCGCTGAAGCCGGATGTCGTAATTCCGTTCAAACTGGATAAGAATGCGGCAAAGGCCGGCCTGATGCGTCACCTCTCCGGAAGGCGCCTGTTGCCGAAAATATTCAAAGATCAGAATCATATCGAGGAGATTAAAGGGATTTATGTGCCGTTTTGGCTCTTCGATACCGGAGCAGATGCCCGTGTACGTTACCGGGCTACCAGGGTCAGGTTCTGGAGTGACAGCAGATATAATTATACGGAGACCAGTCACTATCTGATTCACCGCGCCGGAAACCTTGTGTTTGAGCATGTTCCCGTGGATGGGTCCGCCAAGATGCCGGACGATCTGATGGAATCTATCGAGCCTTATGATTTTAAAGACGCTGTAGATTTTCAGACCGCATACATGGCAGGCTACCTGGCCGATAAATATGACGTAACCGCAGAGCAGAGTGTGGCGCGCGCAAATGAGCGCGTGAAGACATCAACGGAGCAGATTTTCGCTTCTACTGTAGAAGGATACGAGACTGTTATACCGGAGAACAGCAGTATCCGGCTTCATGGCGGGAAGGCTGTGTACGCCCTGTATCCGGTGTGGATTCTGAATACGACCTGGAGGGGACAGAAATATACCTTTGCCATGAACGGGCAGACCGGAAAGTTCGTCGGTGATCTTCCTGTAGATAAGGCTGCTGCGAATCGCTGGCTTCTTGGTCTGACAGCAGGATTCAGCATTGTCTCCTATGGCATTACCTGGCTGCTGCATCTGGCAGGAATTCTATAGAGGAGGGAAAGGTATATGAGAAGAATCAAACACAGAATCGGCGCGTTCCTTCTTGCCATGTTAGTATGCCTTTCTCTGGTGATTCCTGTATATGCGGACACAGAGGGCTTTGCGGAGGAATATTACCGCCTGAATGATATGGCGGAACTGCTCAGTGATAATGAAGACCAGGAACTTCAGACAAGGCTGGATGAAGTCAGTCAACGGCAGAAGTTCGATGTGACGATAACGACAACGTGGGATCTGGAAGGTTTCAGCGTGAAAGATTACGCGGATACTTTCTATGAAAACTGCAAGTTTGGCTACGGAAGCAATCATGATGGTATTATGCTTCTGATCAGTATGGAAGATCGTGACTGCTATATTACAACAGAAGGTTACGGGATTCAGGCATTTACGGATGCCGGGATCGATTATATCATCGATCAGATTACACCGGATCTTTCCGATGGGGATTATGCCGCGGCATTTCAGACCTTTGTAAATTTATGCGATAATTTTATTACACAGGCGAGAGATGGCCAGCCGTATGATAGCAGCAGTCTTCCGAAAGAACCGATGTCCTGGATTTACATTCCGGTGTGTATCGGAATTGGTCTGGTGCTAGCTCTTGTTGTTGTCGGCGGCATGAAGATGGGGATGAAGAGCGTGCGCAACCAGACGGCAGCCGGAAGTTATGTGAAGAATGGCAGCCTGAATATTACGGAAAGCCGGGATATGTTTCTTTACCATACTGTAACAAGAACAGAGAAGCCGAAGGAGAAGGAGGGAGGAAGCAGTACGCACACATCTTCCTCTGGAAGAGAACACGGTGGCGGTGGAGGAAAGTTCTAAGTTTATTACAGACAAATAATGGATATATTTCCGTTATTTTATAAAAGTAAAAAGAAAGGAATATGAGAAGATGAAAATGAAAAAAGTGCGAGGTATGATTGCGGTGCTTGGTACGGCAGTGTTAATGGCTGGAGCCGTTGGCTGTGGAGGCGGCAGCAAGGAAAGTTCTGCAGCCGAGTCGATGTCGGTTGCTATAGAGACGAAGGCAGCAGCTTCCACCGCAGAAGAAAGCGCAGCAGAGACGACCGCGGCCGCAGCAAAGACCACAGCATCAGAAACCACGGTGGCGGAGACCAATGCAGCAAGTAGTTCCGGGATTACGCTGGAACCTCAACTTCTGCTGGAAAAGGACGGAATTAAGATTACGGCGCAGGAGTGGGTTACAGATGAATACTGGGGCAATGGAATCAAGCTTCTGGTGGAGAATGATACCGATAAGAAAGTAAGTGTGAGCACCAATGCCCTGATTGTTAACAACTATATGGTGACGGACACATTTGTGGCTGATGTTGCGGCCGGTAAGAAAACAAACGAGGTAATGTATCTCGACAGTGATGAATTGGAAGCAGCCGGGGTGGATAATATCGGTCAGATCGAAATTTATTTCTGCGCATATGATTCGGAATCTTATGATACTCTGTGGGATGCAGATGTTGTAACGCTTCAGACTTCCGCGTACGCGCAGATGGATATGACAGCGGATGAGGAGAAGGAAGGTCTGGAACTCTTCAATGAAGCCGGAATCCGTGTGGTTGGCATGGCCGTAGATGAGAACAGCTACTGGGGAAAATCGATTTTGTTCTATATCGAGAATACTTCGGATAAAAACGTTTATGTTTCTGTAGAAGATCTTTCGATCAATGGATATATGATAGAGCCGTATTATTCGCAGATGTTGTACGCAGGTAAGAAGGCAGTGAGTGCGATGGATCTTCTCCAGAATGATCTGGATGCCAATAATATCGAGTCCATTGACGAGGTTGAATTGAAGTTCAAGGTATATGATGCGGTTACCTTCGATGATATCGTAGTTTCTGATCCGATCAGTTTTGCAACTGAATAAAGAAAATATGCGAAGGCCCGACGAAAATTGTCGGGCTTTCTTGCGCAGACAGCAGGAGAGCAGAGGCAGTATGGAGATTCAGAAGATACTGACGAGATATGACTCGTATCTGAATAAGGGTAAATTAAAAGATGCGGAAGCGCTTTTGCTTCTTTCTCTGCAGGACGCGGAGGAGGAAGGATTATATGGAGCCAGGTTGACTTTGTTGAATGAACTGGAGGGCTTGTACCGCACGACCGGGCGGGCGCGTCAGGCGATGGAGATTTCAGAGAAAGCGCTGGCATTGATTAGCGTGCTGGGACTTACCGGGCAGGAGCCTCATGCCGTTACACTGCTAAATGGAGCCACGGCCTGCCGGGCAGCCGGAGAAAATGAAAAAGCACTGCAGATGTATCGCCGGGCGGAGCAGATCCTTCGCGATCTTGGACAGGAGGAAGGCTATTTAATGACAGCCCTCTACAATAACATCAGCCAGGCTTACCTGGATCTGCAGCAGCCACAGCAGGCGCTGCATTATCAGCAGCAGGCGCTGACGCAGATCCGGAAGTTCCCGGATACAAAAGCAGAAGAAGCAACCACGCAGATCAGTATGGTGCAGTCGCTGCTGATGTTGGGAAGATCAGAAGAAGCCGGACATATTCTGGAAGAAGCGATGGCCTATTATGATACAGCGGAAGGACAGGAAGATCCGCACCGGAGCGCCGCATACGCGGCAGCTGGAGAATATGCCTTCCGCATGGGGAATTATGCAGCAGCGGAGCAGGATCTGCAGGAGGCACTTCGGCTTTCGCTGGAATATTATGGGGAGAATGACGCCTGCGAGGTAATCCGGAAGAATCTGAAGGCAGTACAGCAGCGAAAGAATCCGCAGGATTAAAAAATCTGTGGAAGAAAGAGAGACGAAATGAAGGAAGCAAATTACGCCAGTTCGATGACCGGTCTGGAACTGGCGAGAGAATACTATTTTCAAGTTGGGTGTCCCATGCTGGAAGCGCAGTTTCCAGAATATCTCCCGAAAATTGCTGCCGGATTGGTGGGGGACGGGTCAGAATGCCTGGGTTTCGATGATGAGATTTCCCGTGATCACGATTTCGGACCGTCGTTCTGCCTCTGGCTGACGAAAGACGATTATGATGCTGTGGGCGAAGAAATGCAGCGTGCATATGCCTCCCTTCCCGGTGAGTTCCTTGGCTTTCCGGCACGGAATACCAGTGCCAGAGGGGACGGCCGCGTGGGTGTCCTGGAAATCCGGCAGTTTTATGGGCGATATATCGGGGCGGAACAGCCGCCGAAGAGTCTGAAGCGCTGGCTGTATCTTCCGGAGGATAAGCTGGCGACAGTGACAGCAGGTGCAGTGTTCGAGGATTCTCTGGGAGAGTTTTCGAGGATTCGTGTCGCTCTTGCCGAATACTACCCGGAGGATGTGCGAATTAAGAAGATTGCAGCCCGCGCCGCCGGAATGGCGCAGTCCGGTCAGTATAATTATGGGCGCTGTATGTGTCGGGGCGATACGGTGGCGGCATCACTCGCACTGAATGAATTTGTACGCCAGGCTATGTCAATGCTGTATCTTCTGAACCGAAGGTATGCGCCGTACTATAAATGGATGTTTCGCGGGCTGAGAGATCTTCCGATTCTACCGGAGGTGCCGCCGTTGTTGCTTCGTCTGGTGAGAGAAAATCCGTTGCGGGCAGAGAACGCTTGGAAGGCGGAGGAAATTCGAAATCCCTACCTGAATCTGGCGGATGAGCGTGTCGAGCTGATCGAACGCATCTGCGTCGGAGTGATAGAAGAGCTGAAGCGGCAGAGCCTGACCTCGCGCAACGATGATTTCCTGGAAGCACATACCTATGAACTTATGGAGCGCATCAAAGATCCGGAGCTTCACATGTGCCATGTGCTGGAAGGATAGAAAAGAACAAAGGAACAAGAGAATAATCGGAAACAGGATGCAGAACATTCCGAAATGCAATGCGGAGAAAGGAGTAATAACCATGATGACACTACAGGATAAAAAAGAAAACTTGATTCAGATGGAGTGGCAGCAGTTCTATCAGGTACATAACGAGGGCGGGCGCGCCTCCTGCCAGGAGGATCCGAAGACCTTTGCGATCATGCGTCGCAGCCAGTTCACAGCATGGCCGGAAGCGCTGGTGGACAGCTATACGGCGGATCTGGAGGCAGCGGAAGAGGTTGGGCGTAACCTGCTGACGGAGAAATATGCCTGGATGATGGAGGATACCGCGCCGGAAGAGTTCGCGCAGCTTCGCCGTTTCCTGCCGGAGCCCTCGCTGCTGCAGAAGGAAATGCTGGATGAGATTACGCAGATTCAGATCGCGTGGATGCGGGAATACGCAGAGAAATATCCGCGCCTGGCAGCCGGTAATCGTGCGATCCGCGCGGCGGAGGCAACGCCTGGAGAGACCTCCTTCGAGACGTATCTGCGCGGTGAGCTGCACACTTATTCGGAGGATACCCTGCTTCTCTACCGCGATATGATTCGCAGCCTGAAGGCACAGGGCGTGAATATGAGCTTGCTTATCATGGAAGCAAACGTAAAGGCCTACGGCTATCAGAGCCTGGAGGACGCGGAAAAACGTCTAAAAAAGTAACAACAATTGTGAAATATGTGGAAAATCACACAAATCACTTGACAGACTCTGTCTCCTGTACTATAATCAGTCGATGTTTGAGGACGGTTATGTTTTCATCCGCACCTCAGAAATAAAATTGAATATGTAATGATGGGTGTCGAAGCAGATGTTGTGTATTTGTCTTCGATGAAAAGGGAAACAGGTGAGAATCCTGTGCGAACTCGTCACCGTAATAAG
>JABLTL010045161.1_pt1 | contig 19179 bp, 13 predicted proteins | sample 7160151 | NCBI WGS metagenome assembly JABLTL01 (sample SAMN14651223, study PRJNA627086) | human gut metagenome | isolation source: feces | host: Homo sapiens
ATTTATTATGGCATTATTACAGGTTAAGACAGAGTCCGGCATGATCGAAGGCTTGACCGGTTGGAACCAGGCAGTAGGGCTTTTCCGTGGAATCCCATATGCAAAGGCACCGGTTGGTAATCTTCGTTGGAAAGCACCTGAGCCCGTAGAACCCTGGGAAGGAGTTTTAAAGGCCTACAACTGGGGCCCAATCAGCTATCAGGAACGCCGTGCTTCTGAGGGCGGCGGCGATCTGATCGGCGAAGAGTTTTATTGTGTCGAGTGGCCTCGCAGTGAAGACTGCCTGTATCTGAATGTATGGACTCCTGCAAAGAGCGCGAATGAAAAGCTTCCGGTTGGTGTATATCTTCATGGCGGCGGATATGCCCAGGGGTATGGACATTTGAACTGCTACGATGGTGAAGGTTTTGCAAAGCGCGGTATCGTAACAGTTACTCTTAATCATCGTTTGGGTATTTTCGGTTATCTGGCACATCCGGAGCTGACAGCTGAGGACGAGCATCACACTTCTGGCAACTATGGTATGCTTGATATCATTGAAGCTCTGAAATGGGTGAAAAAGAATATTTCCGCATTCGGCGGTGACCCGGATCAGATCACTGTGTTCGGACAGTCCGGTGGCGGCGGAAAGTCCGTTATGATGCTGACGACTCCTCTGACTGACGGTATTGTTAAGGGTGCGATCATGCAGTCCGGCGGCGGTGTGGATATGACCCGCGGTGAGCTTCATCTGAAGGAAGCAGAAGAAAACGGCAAAAAGGTCATTGACTTTATGGGATATGCTTCTGTGGATGAGGCAAGAAAGGCAAGCCCCGAAGAGCTGCTGAAGAAGATTCGTGAGTATTGCGATAACAACCCTCTGAAGATGATGGGACTGTTCGGACCGAATGCAGACGGATATGTATTCCCGAAGCATTGGAATCGCCTGGTTCAGAGCGGTGAATTCAAGGATGTTCCTACCATGATCGGTTGTACTGCGCAGGAATTTGTTGCAGATAAGTTTATCGCAGGAGGAAGCTTTAAGCTGCCGGATCGTGAGAAGGCATTTGCAGACGGCGAAAGAGATCTTGGCGATGGCGAAGCGTATTTAAGGGCCATCAAATATGACACAGATCCTGAGTATGCGGCCAAAATGTATTCCGGCTATGTGCGTACCTATGCGATGTACGCAGCAGATATTGCATTCAGTGAGAGCCAGATTGCAAATGGTCATAAGCCGGCCTATCAGTACTACTTGACCCTGGTTCCGCCAACCGCAGAAACCGCACATCACAGTGCCGAGCATCAGTATGTTTTCCAGACGCTAACCAAGAGCAAGAGACCTTACGCCGGACGTGACTGGGATCTGTCCAATCAGCTGGCAGATTACTGGGCAAACTTCATCAAGTATGGCAATCCCAACGGGGACGGACTTCCTCAGTGGACTCCTTACACCGCAGACTGTAAGCAGGTTATGGATATTGACTATAATCTCCATATGATCGATCTTCCGACCAATGATCTGATTGAACTGCAGTTAGCTCTGGATCTGAAATAGTAAAAAAGAGGCAACTTCCGATTCTCAGGGCGTTCCAAGTGGTGCCATCCTTCGTTTCCTGAAGACTCTGGAACATCGGGAAGAGGATATTCAGAGCCTGTATATTTTCCGCAATGGCTATCAGCTGTTGGGAGCTAACCGCAAACCTTACACGGGAGAAAGTCTTCGCCGCATTTATTCTGCTGCCAAGGCTCTGACCGGACTGGCAGTGCTTTTTTGCTGTTCAGGAATATCTGGTCTCTCTGGAAACAAAAATCGTAGATATTTTTCCTGACGACGTTCCGTAGGTGGAAGAACCGGAGGTGGCCAGACGGATTCAGACCATGACCGTATAGCATCTGATGACCATGACCACAGGACATGATGTGGATACCTTCGGAGCTATCCTGAACGGTTCGAACAGTGTCCGCGATTTCCTGTCTGTGCCGGTACTCTTTGAACCGGGTACCCATTTCCTGTACAACAATGGTGTATCTCATATTCTGGCACTTGTTGTACAGAAGGTTGCCGGTATGGATTATGTTGAGTACCTTCGGCCTCGTTTCCTTGATCCGGCCGAAGTGTACTGCACCGTTGAAGAGACAGAAAGAGGAGAGTTGGAAGGCTCTCGCACCGTAACCAACGCCGAGGGCTTTGCCAAGCTGTCTCTTTTATATCTGCAGGAGGGTGTATGGAATGGAAAGCAGCTGCTCCGTGCCGATCTGGCCAGGGCTGCCTGCGAGCATCAGGTTGCCTCCGGACGGTGTTCCTCTGTTAGCTTCATGCATGAAGAACAGTTTGCCGGCTATGGATATCAGATCTGGAGAAATCGTATGGGCGGTGCCCGTCTGGATGGCGGCCGTGGTCAGTTTGGTTTCCTTTTCTACGATCAGGAGCTAGCGATTGTCTGCAATGCAGTGGTGGCAGACAGCGGTATCATCCCGCAGACCTTTTTTGAGACCATTTACCTGGCAGTGGATCAGCCGGAGGCAGATCAGAGCAGGGAACTTGCCGTGTATCTGGAAAACTGGAATGAGTTGAACGGTCTTTGGTCTGATCCTGGTTTCAAGGATGATTACTACGGTGCCACCTTTACACTGGAGGAGAATGCCTGGGAAATCGAAAAAATGGGCATCGACTGGAAAGAAGGCGTTCAGCTGAAGATTCGCCTTACCGTAAAGGGAGAGAAAATTACTGTTGACTGCGGTCTTGGCGGTGAATGGGTAGAAAATGAAATTCTTCCGCTGCCTCGTGAAAACGATCGCCTCAACTCCATTTTCCGAGTGGAGCATCCGGTCAGCCGTGTCAGCGGTGGATGGCTTACCGGTTTCTGCTTTGTATTCCAGGTTCGTGATACGGACTGAATGGATTATAACACCTTCTACTGCCGTTTTAATGGCAAGAGGCTGAGTCTCAGTGTGGAAGGCAACATGGAAAAGGCAACATATGTGCGTAAGCGCATTCCTGTAGAACCCAGAAAACTTACAGATGCACCGATCGAAGGGCATCGCTTATAAATAAGGAGGAAATCAAAAATGGCATTATTACAGGTTAAGACAGAATCCGGTATGGTAGAAGGCCTGACCGGTTGGAATCAGGCAGTCAGCATTTTCCGTGGTATTCCTTACGCAAAGGCTCCCGTAGGTGAGCTTCGTTGGAAGGCTCCTCAGCCTGCGGAACCCTGGGAGGGCGTTCGCGAGTGCTATACGTGGGGGAATATTAGTTACCAGGAGCGTCGTGCTTCCGAGGGCGGCGGCGATCTGATCGGCAACGAATTCTACTGTGTAGACTGGCCCCGCAGTGAAGACTGCCTATACCTGAATGTTTGGACTCCCGCCAAGAAGGGCGATGAGAAGCTTCCCGTTGGTGTATACCTGCACGGCGGCGGATATTCTCAGGGCTATGGACACCTGAACTGCTACGATGGTGAAGGCTTTGCAAAACGCGGTATTGTAACCGTTACTTTGAATCATCGCCTTGGCATCTTTGGGTACCTGGGACATCCGGAGCTGACCGCAGAGGATGAGCATCACATCTCCGGTAACTACGGTGTTCTGGACATCATTGAGGCTCTGAAGTGGGTGAAGAGAAATATCGAAGCCTTCGGCGGCGACCCTGAAAAGATCACTGTATTCGGACAGTCCGGCGGTGGTGACAAGACGACCACCATGCTGGTAACTCCTCTGACCGATGGTATTGTAAAAGGGGCAATCATGCAGTCCGGCGGCGGCCTTAACATGGTTTTCGGTGAGAAGAGTCTGGCCGATTCCGAGGAAGCCGGTAAGAAGCTGATCGAGGGTATGGGGTATGCCAATATTGCTGAAGCAAGAAAGGCAAGTTCTGAGGAACTTCTTCAGAGAGTAAGAGAGTATGCTGGTCCCGCGCCCATGGCTACTATGCATCTCTTCAGCCCCTGCGCCGATGGATATATCTTTCCGAGACATTGGGGCCGTCTGATTCAGGATGGTCAGTTCAAGGATATTCCTACCATGATCGGCTGTACTTCTCAGGAATTTGTGAAAGATGTGAATGTAAACGGCGGCGATATGGCACTTCCGGATCGTGAAAAGGCATTTGCAGACGGTGAGAGAGACTTTGGCGACGGCGAAGCTTTCCTGAAAGCAATCAAGTACGATACAGACAAGCAGTATGCAGCAGAAATGTATGCAACCTGTGTTGGCATGACCGGAAACACTTATGCCGGTGATCTGGCATTCTGTGAGAGTCAGGTTGCCAACGGCCATAAGCCTGCCTACCAGTACTATCTGACCCTGGTGCCGCCCACCGCTACCACAGCACATCACAGTGCCGAACATCAGTATGTATTCCAGACTCTGACCAAGAGTGCACGTCCTTACACCGGACGTGACTGGGATCTGTCCAATAAAATGGCCGATTACTGGGCAAACTTTATCAAGTATGGCAACCCAAACGGTGAAGGCCTTCCTGAGTGGACTCCTTATTCCGCAGAGTGCAAGCAGGCCATGAATATTGATTATGACCTAAAGATGATTGATCAGCAGACAAACGACCTGATTGATCTGATGGTTGCAACGGATCTGAAGAAATAAAGAACCCAAAGAGGATAATGATATGAGTGATGTAAAAATCGTAAAAATTGAGACTGGCTTTCTGTCCGGTAAATTATCAGAAGATCAGCAGGTTCGTATGTTTTTCGGCGTTCCCTACGCAAAGCCCCCGGTAGGGGATCTGCGCTGGCGTGCGCCCCAGCCGGCTGAGCCCTGGGAAGGTGTGAGAGATGCCCGTTTCCGCGGCAATGTAGACATGCATCGCCGTCCCTCCATGAAGTCCTTCTACGGTAAGGAATTTGATCAGATGGAGTATCCCCGCAGTGAGGATTGTCTGTATCTGAACATCTGGGCACCGAAGGAAGTCAGCGAGACCGAGAAATACCCCATCGCCCTTTATTTCCACGGCGGCGATTCCCATATGAATAAGGCTATTTTCGATGGCGAGGGCTTTGCCCAAAACGGTGTGATCATGATCGGTGTCGGATTCCGCTGCGGTGTGTTTGCCGGTCTTTGCCATCCAACCCTGTCCAAGGAGGCCGAAGAGGAGTGCGGATGCTACACCTCCGGTAACTATGGCCTTCTGGATCAGATTGCTGCTGTTAACTGGGCAATCCGCAATGCGGAAGCCTTTGGCGGCGATCCTGAGCGTGTGTCTGTATTTGGTCAGTCGGCCGGTGCCACCGCTGTTCAGAGACTGATCTCCACGCCTCTTCTGAAGGGCAAGCTGTTCGGTGCGGTTATGCAAAGTGCTGGCGGTATGGATCCCCGCTATATGGCAGTAGAATCTACCATCGAGAAGAGCGAGGCCTATGTTCTTGAAAAATTCCAGCAGCTTGGAATTTTCAGTATTGAAGAAGCAAGAAAGGTTCCGGCAGAGACTCTTCTGGATGTATTTTCAGCAGGTCCTGACGAAAATATGGCTTATCTGTCCCCGAAGCCCGATGGATATTCCCTGCTTTACAGTCCCGATGAGACGGGGTACCGCGGGGCATGGTTGGATGAGGTTCATGTAATGATCGGTACGACCAAGCATGAGGGATTTGCATTCTCCTACCCGAATACCACGGAAGAGAGCTTCAAGAATTTTGTGAAGCATTCCTATGGCGATCAGTGGGAGAAGTATTGGGAGGCTGTGCAGGTGTCCGGGGATGAAGTCGCCAGGCATGTGCGACGTCAGGACAGCGGTGATATCAAGATGGCTACCTGCTATTCCTGGGTACAGCGTCAGAATGAGTTGGGCAAGCCCGCACCTTATGTATATATGTTCACCAAGGAAGCTCCCGGTGAGGAGGGGGTTGGCGCCTTCCACAGTGGCGAGCATGCCTATGTATTCCAGGCAATGGATAAGGTTGCATGGAGAAAATACAATGACAGTGACCGTTTTCTTTCCATGGTGATGAGCACCTATTGGGCGAACTTTTTTAAAACCGGCAACCCGAATGGAGAAGGACTTCCTGTATGGGAGACCACTACCGATTTTAAAAACGATCCGTGGGTAATGGAGCTCGGCTATCGTCTGGGCATGGTTCGTCCGCCTCAGACCAAGGTTTCTGATTTCATCAAGGATTTTGTCCTTGGTTTCTACGAGAACAGATAAGGAGCGGCCGTTATCATGAATTACGAAGGATATTATTTTAATCCGTTACTGCTGATCGTTATGGCCGGTGCAAAGGCAGCCTGCCTGGATCAGTATCAGGTGGAGCTTTCTGCTCCGGCTGTGGAGCAGAGCGGTGATCTCTATTTAAAGAGCAGTGATCTGAATCGAATTCTTGCGACGACCGGTCTGAAGGCTCCGGTTCTGGAGGAAGACAAAAAATATACGGTGGCGGCGGTATTTGCTGCTCTGGGCTGCTCTATTCAGAAGATTGGACCTGTGCATGTGGTTCTTCTTCAGGGACAGGCCGAAATCCCGGAAGAAGCAGAACTGAAAAAGTGGCTGAATCAGGAAAAGTATGCGAAGGGTGATTATTTTGGAACATACTGGCACAGCGGAATGAAGCGTCTGGCTTCCTACCGTGTATATCTGCCGGAATCCTACAATCCGGAGAAAAAGAATCCGATGATTATGGGACTTCACGGAGGCGGCGGAAATCCGAACAATATTTTCAAAAATTCCAAGGAGAAGATCAAGAAATATGCTGAAAAGGGCGGCTATATTCTGGTTGCTCCCGATGGCTCCACCAACAATTCTACCTATGGTTGCGTGGTTCCTCCCTTTGGTATGCTGAAAAATGCGGCGCCGGCAGCGGATCCTGAAAATCCGGCGAACCTGAATGAAACGGAGTTGGCAGCGGTTCACCAGGGACAGGTTGGACTGGATCTGGTTATGGATCTGATGCGGAAGGAGTATTCTCTGGATGAGGGTCATCTGTATCTGATTGGCAATTCCATGGGTGGTATGGGAACCCTCTATTATGCATCTCAGAATCCAGGACTGTTCCGGAAGATCTGCCCCCAGGGTGCGATTCCGGATATGAACTACTTTGACTGCAGCGGACTGAAAAAACAGCAAATCCTTTTCGTTGCCGGTGAGAAGGATTCTCATGGAGTGGAATGGCTCCGGGAGGGCTGTCGTATGATGAAGGAGCAAGGTGTTCCCGTTATATACCGGGAAGTAAAGAATGGTACTCACAGTTCTGCCTGGGTGGATGTGCTTGACGAGATTTTTAAATATCTGGAGCAGTAAAATGGAACCTGTTTCTTTCGCAACCAATGCGGAAGGAGCAGGTTTTTCTGTATGGAGATGTCCTTTGCAAACCAAGTAAGCTGTGGTATACTGACGCAGTAAAACGACAACACTGCAAATAGACAAGGCTGCAATATAGAAAGGAGAAGCTTTCTACAGAAAGTTTCATAAACTGACTGTGTACAGATATGCTGGCCGGATTTCTGACCGGTAAAGAGCAAATGCTTTTCGTTGCCGGTGAGAAGGATTCTCATGGAGTGGAATGGCTCCGGGAAGGGGTGTATGATGAAGGAGCAGGCTTTTCCTGTATGGGGAGGTACCCTTTGCAAACTGAGTAAGCATGGTATACTGAAGCAGTAAAACGATAACAATGCAAATAGACAAGACTGCAATATAAAAGGTGAATTGGATTGAAAGAGGATGTAAGGAAAATAAAGACATACTTATGGATAGAAGATCGTATCGGTAAATCAAGTCTTACGTTTTGGACAATTTTTATGAAGGAAGTTTGCCCGGATACGAGACAATGTGTTCTTACTTGATCTGATTTGCTTTGAGTATACATTGATGGAATTTGATAAGCTGATTGACTGGATTTACGCACCAGAGGATAAGTTTAGAGAAAAGAGAGCTGGTGCGATTGCTGCAAGAAATAGATTCGTTCAAATGATTAGTACCGGTGATGTAAATTACAAAGAGATACAGGAGATAATTGATTATGATGCAAATCTAACGGATCACAACATTGAACAACTGTCTGCAAAACTGTTATTGGATCTTACGAGAAACACAGGATTTGAAGTGTTGTTTTATTGTGGTCGCGGCAAGATAGAGAACTTTATCAAGGAAGGAAAAATTGGATTTGATTTTTCTTCCGTCAGTAGTTACTCTATGGTAGTGAATGCAAACCGCCTGCAGGTACATGCGCTTGCCTATAATTTGTTTAACTGGTTTCGCCGACTGGTGCTATCCGCAAACATGAGAAAACAGCGGATTGATACCATTCGTCTGAAGCTGCTGAAGATTGCTGCCAAAGCAGTGCATTCAGCAAGATATATCATCTTTAAGCTGTGCAGCAGCTGCCCATACAAACGGGAGTTCTAAGAAACTCTGGAAAATATATATGCACTTCGGTCACAGCCGGAATAAGCTGTAACTCGTGGACCTTGATAATTTCAGCTGTGATCATTCAATTCCACAGGGATATTCTACCCTTTTTCAGGAAATCACAGCCGTTATTGTTGATAAAAAACCAAGCAGACAACTTTTGGGGGCAGTCTGCCTTACGGGCTTACCCCCATGAATAATTCAGGAGAAAGTTCCGGAAGGATATATCTTTATACTTTTTTGAAATTGATTTTCAGCAAGTCTTAACTGGACAAATACAGTCCATCTGTTATACTAAGAGTAGAATTTTCGGAAACTATTCAGAGTCAAGCGGATTTGAATGGCTGCATTTTTAGTAGAATTGGAGAAAAAATATGGAAAAAAACCCGTGTTTGTGGATTATTATTCCTTGTTATAATGAAAGCGAGGTTCTGCCGATTACCGCGCCGATGTTCTCGGACAAGATTGAGCAGCTGGTGCAGGAAGAGAAGATCGCTCCGGACAGCCGTATCCTCTTTGTAAATGACGGTTCGAAGGACGATACCTGGGAGATTATCTGCCGTCTCTCGGCGGAGAATCCTCGTTTTCAGGGAATTTGCCAGAGCCGGAACCGCGGGCATCAGAATGCTGTTCTGGCCGGTCTGATGGAAGCGAAGGATCGGTGCGATATCACGATATCGATCGACTGTGACGGTCAGGACGATATCAATGCGATGGATCAGATGGTAGAGGAATATCTGAACGGATGTGAGATCGTGTACGGCGTCCGCTCCAGTCGTGAGACAGACACTTGGTTCAAGCGCACGACGGCGCAGGGCTTCTATAAAGTACTGAACGGCATGGGCGCCGAGGTGGTGTATAATCATGCGGATTACCGCCTGGTCAGCAGCCGGGTGCTGCAGGCCTTTGCGGATTTTCATGAAGTGAACCTCTTCCTGCGGGGCATGTTCCCGCTGGTTGGCTTTAAGAGTACTTCTGTGTATTACGAGCGTCACGAGCGGATTGCCGGTGAGAGTCACTATCCGCTGAAGAAGATGCTGGCGTTGGCTTTCGACGGGATCACCAGCCTGTCCGTGCGGCCGATCCGCATGGTGACGGGCATGGGGGTGATTGTCAGCATACTTGGTTTTATCGGGATCATTTGGGCGGTTGTGGTTGCGCTTATGGGAAAGAGTATCGCCGGATGGGCGTCAATCGTCTGCATCGTATGCTTTCTGGGCGGAATTCAGCTCCTGAGTCTTGGCATTATCGGAGAATACATCGGCAAGACCTATATGGAGACGAAGCGCCGTCCGAGATATATTATCAGTGAACGTACGGAGGAACTTATCTGTGATAAAAAAGCGTAAAGCAGATCCCTGGCTGATTTGCTGCGTCTTCTGCTCTTTAATTGCAGCAGGAATGACTTTTGGTTATTTTATAATACAGGAGAAGGGCTTTTTTACGGTTGTTGCAGATTTTAATTCTCAGCAGCTTACTTTTGCTACAGCTGTATGGAATATGCTGCATTCCGGAAATGCAGGAGAGTGGATCTGGAACATTGATCTGGGTTCTTCTTTTGTGAACACGTTTAGCTTTTACAATCTGGGAAGCCCTTTTTATTGGATCAGCCTGCTTTTTCCAAGAGGAAGTTTCCCTTATCTTGCCGGATTTCTGTATATTTTAAAATATGTTGTGGCTGGTATGACAGCCTATTTGTATTTGCGGCTATTTGCGGAGGATCGCCGCTATGCTGTCATCGGCGCTCTTCTTTATGCCTTCTCCGGGTTTCAGACGACTAATCTGGAATTTTTTCATTTCCATGATGTAACAGCAGTGTTTCCGCTGATGCTTCTCGGACTAGAACTTTCTATGAAGGATAAGAGAAGACGACCGGCTTTTGTATTTGCGATATTTTTAAATTGCCTGATTAATTACTTTTTCTTCATTCAGGAAGTAATTTTCCTGGTTGTATACTATCTGGTGCGTTATCATGGGCTGGGATGGAAAGAATTTCTGAAGGGAATTGCGAACTGTCTTCTGTGTGGAATACTGGGTGTGGGGATGGCATCTATCCTTTTTATACCTGCAGTATTGTATCTGCTTGGGAACGCCCGAAGTCAGATGGTGATGTACCTGCAGAATTTTGCATATGATTCCCGCGGGCTGCTCCATATCTTAAAGGGACTTCTTTTTCCCGGTGAGCCTATGGATTCACTAAGTGTTTTGAAAGAGAGAAACTGGGATTCCACGTCTGCTTACCTGCCGCTGTTTGGTCTTTCGCTGGTATTTGCATACCTGGATCGGGAGAAGAACTGGTTGCGGCGTCTTCTTCTGATTCTGGGAGTGATGACGCTTTCTCCAATCCTGGAGTCGGTATTCCTGCTGTTTGCGCAGATATATCAGCGATGGTGGTATATGTTTGTTATGATGATGGCACTGGCGACCATGAAGGTGGCGGAAAGCCCGGAAAAATACCGTATGACACGAGGATGCCTGCTTTATATTGTAATTCTCACGGCATTCTACTTTCTGGTACGTTATATGCCATGGAACAGTAAGGGGGAAAGTGTCGTATATCATGAGCTGCGCTTTCTGTTCTTTTATCTGATAGCACTGTCGGGGCCTGTAATTTTGATTCTGTTGAAGAAATTGAGACGATTTTGCTACCGGCCTTTGCTTGGATTGACGATGGTTAGCTGTGTTTTGACGACAAGCATAACACTGTATTTTTATCGTCAGGGAACGAATGTAGAGCGTTATCGTCAGGAATATACAGCTGGACTTCAGATGCAGGCTATAAGCGATCAATATCGTTATAATTCTACGTTGAATGTATTTATAATTCCGGGAAACGCCAGTGGAATCGGGGTGTTCTGCACTACGATAGAGAACAGCTCCCGGGAGTTTGACCTGTTGTTCGGACATAACTCCACAAACCGGACTATCAAGAAGGATGATATTCCGGGGCTGGCGCAGCTTCTGGGAGGAAAATATAATATTCTGGAGGAACCCGGGGATTCGATGGTAGTGGATCAGGTGAGTGCAGAAGGAAAAGAATATTATATTACGGAGTCGGATGCGTGTCCAATAGGTTTCTCTGTAGATTTCTATCTGACATCAGAGGAATTGATGGCGCTGCCGGCAGAGCAGCGTGCGATGACTCTAATGACGGCTGCGGTTATAGAAGAAAATGATTTGGAGAAAGCGTCTGATGCAGTCTCGAAACTAAATCCGGATTCTCTGGATTTCAGTTCCGGACCGGAGGCTTTTATTCCGCGAACTACGGAGAATGCAGTCTCCGATTTTTCGAGAGATTCTTCCGGGTTCGCCTGCAGAACCAACTGGATGGAAAATCGTTTGGTATATTTTACAGTTCCGTATAGTGAGGGATGGCATGCTTCGATTGATGGAGAATCTGCAGAGATCATTAATTCCGGAGGTATGATGGCGCTGGCGATTCCCGGAGGAGATCATGAAGTTACCTTTGTCTATCATACACCGGGGCTTCGGGCAGGGGTTGCAGTATCCGTCATTTCCTTCGCTCTCTTTGCAGCTGTTGTGATAAGGAACCACTGTGCCTGGAAAAAAGAAAAGAACAATCCTGCTTCGGCAGTGAAGTTAGAAAAAATAGGAGATAATGGGAGGATGTAGCAAATGAGTCGATTGAGAATCAATACGCCGGATGAAGCGGAACTCACGATGGAACATCTCTATCTGGATCTGGAACGGCATATCGCGGCCAGCACACCGGGTCTCTGTCCTGTGGACATGCAGATTTCGTTCCTGCGTCTCTGTCACGCGCAGTCCTGCGGTAAATGTGTACCCTGCCGCGTCGGACTGGGACAGCTGGTGCGCCTGATGACAGATGTTCTGGAACACCGGGCAACGATGGAGACACTGGATCTGATCGAGGAGACAGCAAGGAATATCGAGGTATCGGCGGACTGCGCGATCGGTTATGATGCAGCACGTATGGTATTGAATGGATTGAAAGGATGTCGGAAGGATTATATTTCCCATATCCGCAAGGGTCTCTGCACGGCAGGAATCACGCAGCCGGTTCCCTGTGTGGCCATGTGCCCGGCAGGTGTGGATATCCCGGGATATATCGCGCTGGTGGCAGAGGAACGCTACGGTGACGCGGTGCGTCTGATCCGGAAGGACAACCCTTTCCCGACGGCCTGTGCCATGGTCTGTGAGCACCCCTGCGAGGCGCGCTGCCGCAGAAACATGATCGACAGCGCAGTCAATATCCGTGGTCTGAAGCGGATGGCGGTGGATCACGCGCCGGCGGATACCGTCCTGGTTCCGGCCAATCAGCCGGATACCGGCAAGAAGGTTGCCATTGTCGGCGGCGGCCCCAGCGGACTTTCCGCAGCGTATTACCTGGCGCTGATGGGACACAAGGTTGACGTCTATGAGGAGAAGCCTCATCTGGGCGGTATGCTGCGCTACGGTATCCCGGCCTACCGTTTCCCCAGAGAGCGTCTGCAGGAGGATATCGACGCAATCCTGTCCACTGGCGTTACGGTTCACATGAATGTAAATGTCGGCAAGGACGTTACAATTCGCGAGCTGCATGAGCGCTTCGATGCGGTCTATGTGGCGATCGGTGCGCAGACGAACAAGGAATCCGGTCTGAAGGCGGACGGCGAGCTGAAGGACAGCTGCGTCGTATCTGCGGTTGAGATGCTGCGGAACGTTGACACGGAGAATCAGCTGAATCTGAAGGATAAGAAGGTGGTTGTCATCGGTGGCGGCAACGTAGCCATGGACTGCACCAGAACCGCAATTCGCATGGGCGCGGAGAAGGTTACGGTCGTATACCGCAGACGCCGCGGCGATATGACGGCACTTCCCGATGAAGTAGAAGGAGCAATTGCAGAGGGCGCGGAAGTGCTGACTCTGGGTGCTCCGGCGAAGATTGAGACCGATCACAATGGAAATGTCGTATCCCTCCTGGTTCAGCCGCAGATCGTTGGAGCAATCGATGCGCAGGGACGTCCCCGCCCCGGCAACGCATCGGTCGATCCGGTCAGTGTTCCGTGCAATGTGGTAATCACAGCGATCGGTCAGGGCATCGAGACCTCCCATTTTGAGGAATTCGGTCTCAGCGTAAAGCGCGGCGTACTGCAGGCGATGGATGACAGTCTGGAGGGAGAGATCCCCGGTGTCTTCGTGGGCGGCGATTGTGTGACCGGCCCGGCGACTGTCATTCGTGCGATTGCGGCCGGTAAGGTGGCAGCCGCGAATATCGACGAGTACCTGGGATTCCATCATAAGCTGGAGTGTGATGTGGAGATTCCTCCGGCGGATCTGGCGGACAAGAAGCCTTACGGCAGAATCAACTTAAAGGAATTGAACGGAAGCGAGCGGAAGGACAACTTCTGCCATATCGAGGTCGGCATGACGAAGGAAGAAGCCTGCCAGGAGGCCGGACGCTGCCTGCGCTGTGATCATTTTGGACTGGGACTTCTTAAGGGAGGAAGAGAATCATGGTAAATCTGAAAATTGACAAGATCGATGTCTCCGTTCCCGAGGGAACGACAGTAATGGAAGCAGCTGCTTCGGTCGGCATCAAGATTCCGAGCCTGTGCTATCTGAAGAATATCAATGAAATTGCGGCCTGTCGAATTTGCCTGGTGGAACTGAAGGGTAAGGACAAGCTGATCACCTCCTGCAACAATGTCGTGCAGGAAGGCATGGAGATCTATACGAACAGCCCGAAGGTAAGAAGTGCCCGCCGTACGAATGTGCAGCTGATCCTGTCCCAGCATGACAGCCGCTGCACCACCTGTCTGCGAAGCGGCAACTGCGCACTGCAGAGCATTGCGAACGACCTGGGCCTGATGGATAATCCCTTCCCGGATGACTGGGTGGACGAGGGATGGCCCCGCAAATATCCGCTGGTGCGCACTTCGCAGAAATGTATCCGCTGCATGCGCTGCGTACAGGTATGTGATAAGATTCAGGGCATGAACATCTGGGATGTGGCGAATACCGGTTCCCGCACGACGATCGGCGTAACCGGACAGAGAAAGTTGGAGAACTCCGACTGTACATTGTGTGGTCAGTGTATCACCCACTGCCCGGTAGCGGCTCTGCACGCCAGAGAGGACTGGCAGGGCATCCTGGACAAGATGGCGGACCCGGATGTCATTACTCTGGTACAGGTAGCTCCGGCGGTGCGCACGGCATGGGCAGAGAGTCTCGGATTCTCCCGTGAGGAGGCGACGCCCGGACGGATGGCGGCAGCGCTGCGCCGTCTTGGTTTTGATTATGTATTCGACACCATTTTCAGCGCGGATCTTACGATCATGGAGGAAGGCAGCGAATTTCTGTCCCGTTTTGACTCTCTGAAGGAGGACGGCATGCCGATGTTCACATCCTGCTGTCCCGGCTGGATCCGCTTCGTGAAGACGCAGTACCCACAGCTGGTTCCTTATCTGTCCAGCGCCAAATCACCCCAGCAGATGTTTGGCGCAGTATCCAAGACATATTTCGCAAAGGTACTCGGTGTGGATCCGTCCCGCCTGTTCTGCGTATCCATTATGCCCTGTGTGGCGAAAAAACATGAGGCGGATATCCCTACGATCAACGCGGCAGAGAAGGGAAAGGATGTGGATTGCGTATTGACAACCCGTGAACTGGCGCGCATGATCCGCGCAGACCGTATTGTTGTCGGTGCGCTGCAGGAGGAGCCCTTCGATCAGCCCCTTGGCCTTGGCACCGGCGCCGGAGAGATTTTCGGCGTAACCGGCGGCGTGATGGAAGCGGCGCTTCGCTCGGCTTACTATCTGATCACCGGCAAGAATCCGGAGCCGGATTCCTTCCGCGAGATCCGTGGTCAGGAGCCCTGGCGTGAGAGTGAGCTGAACATGGGCGGTACCCGTGTGCGTGTCGCAGCAGTCAGCGGACTTGGCAATACAAGAAAGCTGATCGAGAAGATCCTGCGCGGCGAGAAACACTATGACTTCGTGGAAGTGATGGCATGTCCCGGCGGCTGTGTCGGCGGTGGCGGTCAGCCCATCCATGACGGCGAGGAACTGGCGAGTGTGCGCGGTGAAGCCCTCTACCGCCTGGACAAGAAGAACCCGCTGCGCTTCTCACACGAAAATCCCTGTGTGCAGCAGCTCTACAAGGAATACCTGGGAGAGCCGCTCTCGGAGAAAGCGCATGAGCTTCTTCATACGGATCACAACTCCTGGCATATGCCCGGAGAATATAAAGAATAAGGAGCAGAGAGCTTATGATAAGAGGACTTGACACCTCAGTAAAGAGGCTGAGAAAACAGGTGTTCACGGAAGTGGCCCGCGTGGCCTGGGAGTCCGACAACATCAATGAGGACATTGAAGCGATTCCCTACAAGATTACGCCCGGCGACGTGCCGCTTTACCGTGAGAGCATCTGGCGGGAACGCGCAATCTGCGCAGAGCGTGTGCGTCTGGCGATGGGCATGAGCCTGCGCCCGGAAGATCAGCCGGTGCATGTTACCGCCGGAATCACGGAGAGCAATATCTCCGAGAAATATTATGAACCGCCGCTGATGCAGGTCATCCCTTCGGCCTGCGATGCGTGCGCAGTGAAGCGCTACAAGGTGACGGACAACTGCCGGGGATGTGTGGCGCATCCCTGTGTGGAAGTCTGTCCGAAGGGGGCGATCTCCCTGCAGAACGGGCGCTCGGTGATCGACCAGGATAAGTGTATCAAATGCGGAAAATGCCGGGCGGCCTGTCCCTACTCCGCGATCGCGTATGAGACGCGTCCCTGTGCGGACGCCTGCGGAGTCAACGCGATCGAGAGCGATGAGCTCGGCAGAGCCAGAATCAATCCGGATAAATGCGTATCCTGCGGCATGTGTATGGTAAACTGCCCCTTCGGCGCAATCGCCGACAAGTCACAGATCTTCCAGCTGATCCGCGCACTCAAGGAAGGCGGCGAGATCATCGCGGAAATTGCTCCAGCCTACATCGGTCAGTTTGGCAACGCCGGACCGAAGAAGGTCAAGGCAGCGCTGATGGAGCTGGGCTTCTCTGAGGTCTATGAGGTAGCCCTCGGCGCAGATATGGGAGCCGTAACGGAAGCGCATCACTATGTTGAGGAAGTTGTGAATGGAGACCTGCCTTTCCTGCTGACTTCGTGCTGCCCTTCCTGGTCCATGCTGGCGAAGCTCTACTTCCCGGATATGGCGGACAAGGTATCCAGCGCGCTGACGCCCATGGTGGCGACGGCCCGCACGATCAAGAAGAAACATCCGAACGCAAGAGTGGTATTCGTGGGACCTTGCGCTTCGAAGAAGCTGGAGGCATCCCGCCGCTCCGTGCGCAGCGATGTAGACTTTGTTATCACTTTCGAGGAGCTGGCAGCTATGTTCGACGCAAAGGGCATCGACCCGGAGAAGCTCGAACATGAGGAGGAGATCCACGACGCAACCGGCGCCGGCCGCGGCTACGGTGTGGCCGGAGGTGTAGCGGAAGCCATCGAAAAGTGCATCAACGCCTACTATCCGGACGTGGATGTCTATATCGAGCATGCGGAAGGTCTGGACGAGTGCCGGAAGATGCTGCTCCTGGCCAAGACCGGCAAGAAGGACGGCTGCCTGATCGAGGGCATGGGATGTCCTGGCGGCTGCGTAGCCGGAGCCGGAACGAACATCCCGATTCCGAAGGCAACGCTCGCCGTGAAGAAATCCGTAAAGGATTCCTCGAAGAAAATTCCGCCGAAGGAACTCGGAGAAATCGAACTCGATTAATGCCGGAAGGTTCTGTTGATATCGTATCTTCATAAGAAACGGTGTCCGGATTCGCATGAGATGATTTTGGACGACCGTTCAATTCCGCTTGAAATCGTGGCATGGATACACTATAATAAACAGTAAAACTACGAGAGCTATGGGAACAGAAATGGGAAGTAATTCAGAAACTCTGCAGATTCTGAATGTCTTTCGATTGCGGATACGTATTGTCAAGAAGGAGTGAGTTGTTTTGAAGATTCAGGAATCAGCAGAGAACTATCTGGAAGCCATTTTAGTACTGGGAGAGCGCCAGGGCAACGTTCGCTCGATCGACGTCGCCAACGAGCTGGGCTTCTCCAAGCCGAGCGTCAGCTACGCCATGAAGCAGTTCCGTGAGAACGGCCTTGTCATCATGGATGACAACAGCTACCTGCACCTGACCGATGCCGGAAGAGCCATTGCCGAGCGCACTTACGAGCGCCACGAGCTGCTGACCCGCTACTTTGTCGCTCTTGGCGTCAGTGAGCATACCGCCGCAGAGGACGCCTGCCGCATCGAACATGTCATCAGCCAGGAGACCTTCAGTAAGCTGAAGGAGCACGCTGAGAAGATGATGGCACTGCAGGCGAAGCGGGAGCAGGAACAGGCGAAGGAGCAGCAGTAAGCATAAAAGCAGGAGCGGATTGGATACGCGGAAGAATATGAGGACGGGAAACCGTCCTCTTTTTACTAAAGACTACTTTTGAAAAGAATTTTGGATTTGATGTTGACAACAGTAACGGCATATGTTACAGTAGGATTAAATTAAATAACACAACAAAAACTACTGGATGTAATAACTCAAAGGGGCGAAAGCCCCATCTCTTTTACCCACAGTGTCCGCTTCTGTAGATGGACGAACTCAATGATGGATATGCTTTTTGGGCTGACTGCTGGTGCACGCAGCAGGGGATGATCCGGTCGGAAGGCATTACCATAAAACAACCTATCAATAACTGCAATGAATGAATATGCAGGCGTTGGTACAATCATTGGCACATGGCGTATGGAGCCCGGACAGCAGCCGGAACTATCACGTCGTAAATTAGATGGTACTGTTATATCGCTAATTGAGTAAATATGCCCCCGCCTTTTGGCGGGGGCATTAGGAGAATGTTTTGAATTTGAAAAAAATTTTAGTTTTACTTGTTACAGTATGTTTATCTTGTAGCGCGTGTCTGCCGAAGAGTACTTCGAGAGGAAGTATATCCAACCCTATAAGTAGGCAAAATGATGCTGTTGAAGAGGAGGAAGAAACCTATCCTCATCATGTATTGGAGGAGGAAAATGTAGAGGAACTTCCGATCGCTTCCTGGGGGGAAGAAGTATACAACCCCATGGGCTTTGATCAAAGTGGTGGACCGATTTTTGTTATTCGTAACGTGACTACATATCGGACGCTAAGCAAAGCAGATATTACTTTGGACGATCTTCATTTTGCATCTGGTCTTGTAAAGGCAACAGAAGAGGATGCGGCCATATTGTCAAAGAAAATCCCGGAAGATGAATGGTCTGGAATGGTAGAAAAAGAACAGTTGTTAGATGCAGAAGGGAATATTCGGGAAGGCTATCTGTTGTTAGTGCTGGAAGCGGAAGTTACGAATGCATGGAAGGAAAATACAGATAAAAAGTTGCCAATCGGAATAGCATTGATTGATCGAAATGATATCTGGGTGGATGATGATCCTATGCTGAAAGAGCTTCTTTATCAAACTCCATATGCCGGAGCGTCAAACCTGGTTTATCTGAAAGAAGCGGTGAATCAGGAAAAAGATGCTTTCAAGGTGGAACTGGCGCAGGGGGAGTCCATGCAGATTCATGCGTACTTCTTTGTTCCGGAAGATTATAGCGAGTATGTGGGCATTCCTATTAGCAGCGGCAATTTCAGTGGCGGATTCTTCTCTTTGCGGGAGGATGGACAGTAGGAGGTGGTGCGAATGATCCGACAGGAGATGAAACGCCTGTTTTCCAGTTGGATGTTTCGGGCGGTTTTAATCGTTTCTCTGTTGATTCCTTTTTTAAACACTTACGAGACCTGGCAGGTAGCAATGAATGATCTGGAAATGACAAATCAGATTGCTGC
>JABLTL010082582.1_pt1 | contig 19164 bp, 19 predicted proteins | sample 7160151 | NCBI WGS metagenome assembly JABLTL01 (sample SAMN14651223, study PRJNA627086) | human gut metagenome | isolation source: feces | host: Homo sapiens
CACATACAGGTCACCATACCGTGATGCCTGCTGGAAAAACTCCACATGACCGGAATGCAGCAGGTCATAACACCCGCTTACAAAAACTTACTTCTTCATTTGTTGTTTATCACTAATTATAGAGTCTCCGAAATCAGAATAGGAGCGATGTGAATGAGGAGTTTCCTCTAAGTTGTCTATTCTTTTTTTTCTTTTTTCCATTAGTAATAGTTTATGTCAAACCTACTTTCCTTCAGTAAGTTCCTCAAACATTTCAACATGTTGATCTACAACTCTTGAAATATCATAATTCTCTATCACTTTTTTCAAAGCCTTGGATTTCATTTCTGCAGCTTCCTTTGGATGACGATATAACCAGAGTACCTTTTCTGCGGCATCTTTCGGATTATCCATTTCCACCAACAAACCATCAACACCATCATCTACCAATGTAGGGATGGCATCTATCTTTGTGGCAACGACATTCTTCTCTGCTGCCATATACTCAACGACAGCTAAGCCGAATCCTTCCCATCTCGACAAAAGCATCGCTACATCAAAAACTTTCAAATAGCTATATGGCTCATCGGTCCAACCGGTTATTACAAGTTTCAAACCATTTTCTTTGGCAAATGCCTTGACATCCTCCTCTTCTTCACCACTTCCCACAATGATAAAAGCAGAGTTAGGAATCTCATTATGTATCAACTTGGCTGCACGGATAAACACATCAGGCGCTTTCTGTGGAGAAAGTCTTCCAATCATACCTACCACAAAAGCATCTTCCGCAATGCCAAGTTCACTTCTAGACTTAGCAACAGCATTCTTTACAGCACTCACATCAATACCATTCGGAATCAAAGCCAGCTTATCATCCTTAGCAATGTGTTCACACTCTGCCGAAGCCTTTTCTGCCTTAGAAATACAAACAATTTTATCAGTACAAGGAGATAAGATTTTCTCCAAGCACAGATATATTATACTTTTCAGTTTCATCTGATTAAAATTTACTTGATGTTAAAAGCCCAACCATGAGGATTGTAAACAACCTTACAATGTAAACCTATGGCAGCCATACGCCCTAAACCTCCAGCAAAACTGCTATGGCAATACAAGATGTCAGGATTAACCTTTTTGATTTCCTGGCGAATAGCTCTAACTTTGGCTATCACTTTCAAAGGTGAGAAAGATTGTGTAAGATCCATTTGCATCACACCATCCACAATCTTGCTATACAAACTTTCATCATAATTGCGAGAACAGATGAAATACTGCTTAATTCCCTTTTTCTCCAATCGTGGCAGGAGCATCTGGAGATAACGCTCTACACCTCCTGCACATTCTGCAATATGTAATATCCTCATTATTTAATATTATTAACATTCTCCAAAAATCTGTCACGCTTTCGCTCCCATTTTGTATGAGATATGCTTTCGAGATCAAAAGCAGTACAAAGTTTGTCTTTAAGTTCATTCAATCTAGCCTTAGCATCCTCCGCATCTACTTTGATAGCAACCTTATCAGAATTTACAACACCTTTCATTCTATCAAATTGCATATCTTGTGTAAGAAAAGAATAAAAGTTAGTTTTCAATACCCATGCCGCACCCATTTCATTTAGCGAAACAGGACTCTCATAATACCTTGGCGAATGCACGAATATCACAAACAGTTCATGTTCACGGAATAGCTTTTTAAGCGTTTCAAAGATATCTTCACCCAACTCTATACCATATCCATCAACAGAACTACAAAAGAGATTACCCTCGTCAAAGCCTATACTTTCCAATAATTCAACTAACTCTTCAACAAATGCCTTATCTTTTGAAGAATGGCTTATAAACACCATAGGACTATTTGATCTTTCCATCCTTGCATTTGACTCTTTATTAGTTTGGATCATAAGAAGATTATATATGGAATAAAGTTCATGATAATTATTCAAGAGAGTATAGCCGTTTCCAGAATTATCAATATTCTTGAATTTTACATAATCGGCATTTGCATTTGAATAGTAGTTACTCAGGTAAACTACAGCAGAGCTATGCCATTCATGATAGGTTCGAATGGCATCCATTGAATTAATCTCCTTCGAAGATGCCTCCTTGTATATTTTTTCCAAAGAGCGAACTCTACTTTCAGTATACTCCACTACGTTATCATCTGTTTCTAAATATTCATGGGAGCCAACTGACTTGAGTTCTTCAAAAGTTTGAATCAATGTTTCCTCGATTCCGGCTACAGCCAAATCCTTTTGTATAACATCTACATCAATCTCTTGTGAATGATGCGAAGAGGAAGCTTTCAATATGCCCTTAACAAGAAATACAAGATTTTCATAATCTCCTTTCTCATAGAAATTATTTAAAATCAAAACCAGCGTATCTTGAGAAAATACCTCATCCGAGTTTCCTATGATATGAAGCCCCCTATAATTATTCTCTGCTATTTGAAGACAATTATTCCAAACATCTTCGAATCCAACTTCAACTAGCCATCTTTTAAAATGGGTAGATAGTAAAAAAGAGCTTTTAATATTTTTAATAAGATCTTCCCATAAGGGAACAATCTTGGGTAATGGTTTTATTTCGATCATAATTATCTATTGTATATTATCAGAACAAATCGCCTTCTCTGTTAAGAGACAGAGATTCCATTCTAATGAAATCAACATTACCTAATCCAAGTCTATCAACAGCTTGTTTTTTGTTGATTATATCGACTTCACCGAACACACTAATATGCCATTTCGCACTCAGGGGTAAATTTTGCTTTATTTTTTCAAAATAAGGCAAATCAACTTCACTCATCGAATGACCTAGAACATATACGTCCTTAACATTGCTCAATTGTGAAAAAATTCCTTCATAGTTAGCAATGATGCCTGCTGTATCTTTATGCCAACTTTTAATCAAAGTTGCCACTTCCTTACATGCCTCCTCCTCGAAGTCATTCTCAGATGAAAATATATAATCTACTTCTGTATCTGGCATATTGTGTCCAACCACCAATTTAGGGAACTCTCCTACTGCCATACCATGAATATGTAATATTTGATAAGCAGGTATATGATATACATTCTCCAATGTTAGAGTATAGTTGAAAGTAACAAACAAGCTATCTTTCGCCAATATATCATATTTTCTATGAACCTTTTCTAACGAAATTGATTGTATCCATTCTGTAAATGCATACTTGAGCCACTCTATATAGTCAACTTCATTGCGCACCTCATCAATAAAGCCATAGTTCCCTTTCCAATTTTGATTCCAGTTACGATTATTTATCGTCATCCAATCAAATAGGGCATCTTTGTTGAGATTCGGCAATTCACTTTCAAAATCACTCCAAAGCTTATCACCACCATCATAGTAGCGATTAAGCTTTTCATACATCTCAGGCATATTATCCTCACAATAACGTCTAAAATCACTATATCTACAAGGAATACCATGAGCTATATCAAATCCATTACCAATTATATATAACCTACTCATTTTTATACTATTTTCCTTTAAATGTAAACCATTCTTCATCAACTTTACAATTCTCACTGTTCGGATCAGGAGAAGCTTGCTCTATTTTTACCATTAATGGCATAGGCACACAGTTGCCAAATATCAAAGCTTCACCAGGCACAGCCTGTTTTATCTTATTGACATAATCAGAGGAGAAATACGGAAGAACCGAATAAATGTAGTTCATATCTATTTCATTCTGTATTCTATGCACAATATAATTTCCACATTGTGACAAAACAGTCTGCGATAACTCAGATGGTCGTTGAGACGAAATCATCAAGAATAAAGAATACTTTCTTCCCTCTCTGGCAATCTTCTCAAATATGTTCTCTCTCATGATATATTCCGTATCCTTTCTAATATACCTATGAGCTTCATCCAATATCAAATGAACAGGATGTTTTCTACGTTTTTCTCCCTTTTGCTTCTTTCGATAATCAAAAAGAATACGACTTACCACACTTGTCATCAATTCAAGAACATCTGTTCCAACCTCACTTGAATCTATGCATATAAGTTGAGTTTCATTTGATTCTTCTGAAATTCCGAAGACCTTAGCCAAATAGTCATCTTCATTTTCATAACGACAATTCGTTTCTTTCATAAACTTACATTCTGAGTTGTAGAGAAAAACATCCAGACGCGTCATTAATGTAGAAGTGAACTCTCTGACACGCAGATTGCCCTTAGCCTCCTCTTCCAACAAAACCAATTCGGCTGCAGTTTTCAAAAAACGGTAATCGAAGTAATCTCCGGAGTTCAATTTTTCTTCGTCTATCTTCATGGCAGAACTTTCATCTATTTGCTCGAAAGCGTCACCATCATTCTCACGATGAGTTGATGTCACATAGTGAGCATTAGCCCCAGCTTGAAAATCGACACTTACATACCGAGCATTTTTTCCATCCTTTATGAATTTAGGCAAAGCTTCAGAAAGGGAATTATTGTTATTACCATAATATACAACACACAAGTCTATACATACAGAAAAAAAGTTGTCCAAATCATCAACTACTTTGCTAGGTACTTCTTCCTTAGGAACCAACGAATAAATATCTTTCATCTTCTGAATTGCCCCCTTAGCAATTGTCATCTTTGAACTATCAGAATCCGCTTTTGCTATAATCTCAGATAATATCTTCCAGGTCTTCCATTTAATGTAATTTGCAAACTGCTTAACCACATTCTCTTCCTTGGTGTTGAACATGCGATAGAACTTATAACACTCTTGTAGGACGTTGTCCCAAAAAGGCTTTTGAGTTCGTTCTGAAGCCATCAAAAATGCCAACCATTCATCAAGGTTCATCAGATAATATGGCAACGTAAACTTAACCATACCCTCATCGATATCGCCTGCGTTAGGCTTATAGAATATTGCATGAATGCCATCGTTCAATTCTCTGTTAAAAGCCTTTGGATATTCGCCATTGGAATCAAACAAGATAACCTTGGAACCGCATGCATGGTTATTCTCCTTACGGAAGACCTCCTGCAAAATTCGAGCGATTGTATTCGATTTTCCACTACCACTATTACCTAAAACTGCAGTATGAATATTGAAAAGCCTATTGATACTTAATGATATTTTGTAGTTTATCAAACTCTTGCTATAGCCAATATCTATCGAATGATGGATTTTATCATCATCATCATCTTCTATCTGCGAAGACAGAATTTGCTGCAGATCTTGGAACGTAACAATCTCCACATCATTATATAAGGAAGGGAATATTCCTACACCCATAGCAAACTTACCTGTAGTAGTTATCGTACCTATTGGTTTGACAATAAACTCACGTGAACTATCTAGATTAAATGAAGAAAACAGCTTCCCCTCTTGATTGTAATCCAAGATAGCACTAACTTCACACAAAATTTGGTCACCAGTAGCATTGCTCGTCTTCAAGTAACTACCAATGTTACCAAAGTAGTAAACCTGCCCATTGATAGATACAGTAGAATGCTTGGTTGTAGCAAACAACCGAACCCGAAACTTATCATATTCTACAGACACTATTTTTCCTATCTTCATAGCTTCACTCTTTAACGGTTACAAACTAGTGCTATTAAACCTTCTTGCTAATTTCTTTGAGACCTTTGACAAAGTCCTTAACTATCTTCTCTTCCTGAGCAAAAGCATTCAAGTTTGGCATCCATTCTCTTACAGTATAATCAAAGTAATGCATTTGAATATTATCTTTTTTAGGATCTGGATTTTCCACTTCACCCCAAAGTCGGAATATACGTTTATCATCTATTTTGCATATTGGCTTATCCTCGGCTATATGGTCGATTACCACAAGGTTGAAAGTCGTATTGGTAGCCAATGCTCTATAAATAACGTCGTTCACATGCTCATCATTAAAGCCATATCCCATCACAAAGAGAACGGTATTAGGTTCCAATAAGCGATGCTGAAACTCTCTAAACAAATCAACATATGGAGCACCAAGACTTTTGTTCTGCTTAGTAGGCGTAGGATAAATCAGAATGTTCTTATCTTCTTTCCATCTAGGATTTGTATCCTCCATGATACTAAAGAAGTTAGAGTCATCCTTATCATCATCAATCCAATTCACAGAACCATGAATTTTGTAGAAGTACACCATATTCTCCACAGGCTCGTACTTGTCAATACTGACATCCATACGCTTGGAAAAGGTATAATTGAACATGGCAGGATTGAAGTGCTTCTTGATTCCCCCACTAAACCCGTTCACATAATGGATATTCAGATTATCCATAGCCCTTTCATTAAAGAGGTCATTGTTGGTGGTAAAGACACAGATACGAGATAAATCTTTGTTGCGGAAAGCTATCTTTTGATAGAAGGATTTATAAATTTCAAGGACTTCAGGAGCTTTACCCTTGGCGAAATCAATATTGATACTTTTAAAGATAATTTCTTCTATGAACTTGATAAGGTCAGAACATCTCTCTTCCCTATATTTATAACCATCACCAAAACCTTGATAGTAAGCTCTACCAGAGTATAGCACAGAGAGAATCTCTTCCAACTTGTTGTCACAAGCCTTGGCAATCTTTCCGAAACATTTTTCCATATAATTTCCTTTCAAAGCCTTTTCTACTTTTGCATAAAGACCTGCCATATTAGGGATCGCAGGACAACTGGTACCAGCACCAAAGAGAAAGCATACATTCTTCATGTTGAAAAACTCCGCAATCTTAGCCTTGACAGCATTCTTACGTTCATTTTCCTTAATATTATTCTCTTCAAGATAATCTGACTGACCTTGAAAGAAATGCAATTCAAGAATATTCTCTTTTATATCCTTGGCTTCACATATTTTATTATTTTTTTCCATCATACATTTCATTTTTTATTGATTATTTCAATAAAGAGAATACAAATAGAAGAAGCATACAACCAACGAGATTCTCCTTAAAGATTCATGAATGCACAACAAAATATAGCTCTTTATGAACTCATTCAAAAAGTAAGACTTACCATCTCCGAACCTAGCAGAGAAGATGATTCTACTCTCATTCTCAAACACTTGCTTAAAGTTTTGAATGTTTTGAGAAATATCAATTGAGTCCATAATGTCTTTATCTTTTCACTTCCCCCACTATCTTCTTCACCAGCATACGGAATTGCTTATAGATACCTAACTGTAACATTAAGATTCTAATATGCTTTTCCATCTTGGTTCTGAAAGTAACAGGAAAATATTTATCGAAACACTCCTTAGGCGAAAGCCTATCTAAGTCTTCAAAGAATGCCGTGCGTCTAGGATTGTTCTTAGGCTGAGCTGTCAACTCATGAACACCAGCTATCAGCTTATCAACACCTACCTCTTTTATATAAGCATCACCTTCTATGGCATTCATGATTTCTGCAGCCTTAGCTGAATGAACAAGAACTTTAGTTACACCTTTATCATTATCCAACTCCTTACTATACTGGTACACCTCGAAGCAATCCCATATAGTGAAGTCTGTCACACGATACTGCTTCTTGAATCTACAAGCATAACAGCTTGGTCGTACATTGATGCCAGAGAAGAACGAGCGGAGCCAAGGATCGGTATCAATACCTGCATGATAAGAGCCTTTCACGGAGTCGAAACTCATATTCGAGTACTTGTAACCATAGAATTTCTTATCTCTAAACTTCAGATTCTTTAAGTCATCTCCGTATGTCAAGCCTTGATATTCTATATATTTACGAAGCACCTTAGGTGATGGAACTGCTCTACAAACCACATCAACGATAATCAAATTATCGTATGGCTTTCTAAGATATGATACCAAACCTTCCATCTGGCACGGAGTACCACTGAAACATACCAAACGACCTTGCTTCAAAAACTCCTTAGCCTGTTGATAAGTATCACCTATCAGACTCTGTACATACTTACTATTTCGGAACTTCCAAAGTTCATTCTCGCTTTCTATATAGATGTGTCTTGCCTCATTATGTTCATTGAGAGCGGCTCCGAAAACTACACCACCTTGTTTTAATACATACTTGGCTATAGCAGTATATGCCCCTCCAGATGTACTTTCCGCAAGAACCTTAGCATCTTTGTTTTGAAGCAGATAACCTTTCTGAGGCTTTTTCTCCTCTGGTTTAACATTTATAATTGGACATACCTTCTCACACAGATGGCAGTCGATGCAGATATCCATATCCACCTGGGGATAACGGAAGCCTTCCTTATCCTCCATCATCGAAATGCAATGTTTTGGGCATGCGTTTTCACATGCCCAACAGCCACAGCAATCCTTCTTATCTTTAATCTCTATCATATTTGATACCAGATTTATCTAATGCATCAAAAACAAAGTTCTTGGTAAACTGGCGCAATTCCGCCAATTTCTCATGAACTTTCTTGTAGTCTATATTCATAGCCAGCATATCCTTTGGCTCTTCATCTCCCTTCAGCAGACGGTTCTCCTCTCCTACCAATGAAAGCAGTGAATAGATGCGACCATTTGTAGAAACAATACTATCGTTGTTATATCTGCGGAATGTGAAGAACTTCTTGGCATGAAGCATAGAGAATACAGAGCAATGGAATGAATCAGTAAACACATACTCTGCATCACGAATCAATCGGATAAACTCCTTCGGGCCAACATTATATGGAGCCTCGTCTGGGAAATTCTCATCACTGCCAATAAACTCATCACAATGCTGCAACTGTACAATCTTATACCCCGTCAAAGCCTTGACCTTCTTAACAAACTCACGCTGAATAGGATTATTACCTAAGAAATAGCAAAGCAGATATTTCTCCATTATGAATCGTTCCTTATTGATACCTTCACCCCATTCCTCTGCAGTAAATAAAATCGTAGGATCACATACCACAGGTACATCTCTTCCTGTCAAATTTTTGATAAGCTTTTGACCACTTACTTCACGAACAGAGCAATAGTCGATACGAGGCAGAAACTCCTTAGCCAACTTTGCCTGTGCAGAAGGCAATTGAGATATACCAAAGCTTGTTGCAAGTGCCATTCTTGGCACCTCTCTTGGCACAAAGTTCAAGGTATAATAGTTGGCTGCAATATTGGAAGGCAACCATAACTGATCACTTCCAACGACAAACATCTGATAGTCATGAGCAGCCTTACTCAATTCTGCAAAGGAACCATAGCGCTTCGATAGATGAAATTCATGCTGAGCAAAGGTATCAAACATATTATATCGCTCCATAAGATGTGAAGCATAGGTATGATTACTTTTCTTAGCTATCACCTTCTTTACCGTGGCCCATTTGTCCTTGATGGTATTGGCATCAAATATCTTACTCAGAAAGTACTTATACTTTGCCTTATTGATTTCACCTTTCAAACCATCAATCATGATGGTCTCATTAGGAACATGAATATCATCAAAGAACTTCTGAGTGGCAAAAGCCTGAAGCTGACTTCCATAATTAGGTTGAAAGTAGCAAGTTACAAGTGCTATTTTATTCGTCATACAAAATATCAATAATTATATTTACCTCTTTTCAGCATAAACTGTTTTGCTCTACCAAATATATCAAGAACAAAATACATTTTAATCTTAATAAAAAATAAAGCAATTTTTCTGAATTTATCAACTTCGTTATAAGAAGCTTTTTTAATCGCTTCTTTGAATAATAAATTCTCATCTATTATTCTAGCAAATTTCCTTGTCCTTTTCACAAGAGAATCTGTATTTGCTGGATGAAAGTAAGTATTCATTGCCATTGCTAAAATAACATATATAGCCTTATCATACATAGGCTTTCGAAAATCTTCTTTATTACTAAAGGCAGCAATATCTTCCTCCATAACTTTAAGACAATCGATGATACACTTAACATTAGCTTCACTTACACTTTTTGAAATTGAGGTTGGATTATATCTATAATGATAAAAATACTCATTAACAAATAATGCCTTGTGTGCATAATAGAACGAACGCATTGCAAAAATATTCCCCTCTAATCCTTGTTTTGTTCTAGAATCGTGGGTAACATTGTATTTTTTTGCAAAGTCCATTCTCACTAATCTTATGACAGGAGAAGAAACTCCTAAATTATAAATCAAGGTATCAACCGCCAATTGCTTACACTCTTCGGAACCATATACATGAGTATAATCATCACATTTCCATTCTAACTTACCAGTTATCTGCTGCCCATTAACCTCATGAACAAGTTTCCAAAAAACGACATCAATATCTGTATGAGAGTCTAACTGATGAACGATTTTCTCCATCATATCGACATCAAGCCAATCATCTCCATCTATAAAACAGAACCAATCACCTGTAGCAGCTTCATAACCTGCATTGCGAGCTGAAACCAAGCCACCATTTAGCTTGTGGATAACTTTTATGCGTACGTCTTTTTTTCCGTATTCATCACAAAGCTTTCCTGTATCATCAGAAGACCCATCATCAACAAGAATAATTTCAATATTTTTATATGTCTGAGAGACTAGACTAGCAACACACTGATGAAGATAACAACCCACATTATAACATGGTACAATAATTGATATGAGATTAACCATAAATTAAAATTTTTCTAAAGGAGTTACATAACTTTTTATAGTTCCATGTCTCAGCAAATTTATACAGCGCAAAATGATTCTCATATCACGTAGTCCTAACTTTTCCCAAAACTTTTGCTCTACTCTAAAATACCATGGTAACCAAGATCCAGCAAAATGATGAATAGAATAAGTATTAGAAGACTTATATATTTTTCCATTTACATGATTCTTTGGACTAAAATATTCGTAAGGAAAGACTGGTATCTGAGGTAACGCCACATCTATAGCCTCTTCTATATTAGAGACATCTCTAAACATAAATCCATTGCGCTCAACACATCTTTTTACAACACCAGGCAATGGTTGTACATTAAAGCTTCCATCTTCATTAATAAACTCGCGCGTATCATAATAATCCAGACAAGCCTTTATCCATGTAGAATGTTTTTCTACTCCAAACGCAGCAACTTCCAATCCTTTAGTTTTGCCGTTCTCATACCCAATCATTGTTCTCAACTGCAAAAAAGGTTCAAAAGGTTTCACTACTTCTACATCCATATCAAGATAAAATCCGCCATAATGGTACAAAGCATATATACGAATATAATCCGCAGCAAATGCATATTTTTTATTATCAAACGCATCTCTAACCCACTTTGACTTATCTTTAGGAAATCTTTCAAAATTCCAAAGCATAAATTCATAATCAGGCAAGAATTTCTTCCATGACTCCATACATGAGAGTAAATCTGCAGGTATTGGATCACTACTTAACCAACAATAATGTATGATTTTTGGTATCATTTTTATAAATTTTATTATTCAACATAACAAGCCATAGTCCGAAAACAGAAGGCCAAAGATTATTACAAATAATATCAACATTTATAGCCATAAAAATAGAGCACCAAAAAGTTAATATTATATAAAACAACTTCGTATACAAATCAACACTTCTACTATTTTTATTGTCAAACCATAATGCAAGTAAGCAAAAAACCACAGAATAAATCGGTGAAAGCACCCAACCAAACTGAAATAAAGAAATGGAAATATTGGGCATAATTAATTCTGTACGTTTAGTTATATTATGATAAAATTTTTCAGTAACTTGCATATCCGAAACACCAAACAATTTTGTTGCATAAGGAAAAGTACCAAAACAATCTACAACAATTCGTTTAGGAGTTCTTTCTTGGTATTTAGCCTCATAGACTTTTATTCCATTTGCGACAGGTACTACACCACTAAAATATTCATCATAAAATTCAGCATTAAAATAATACTCATAAACAGCTTTAACAGAGCTATCACTTTTGCCAAAAGACATTAATTTCAAAACAGATCCTAAGACAATCACCATTGCAATTAAAGATGCCCCACAAATGTTAATTACATTTTTCTTCAAAGGATAAACTACATATAATACATTTATCATAAATAAAACTCCAATTATTAAGTTCCATCTCGACACACTATATCCATTAGACCAAACACATGATATATATAGAATACAAGCAACCAATATAAAGAATAATTTTAACTTAGGGTACTTTTTTACACGAGCAATTAAAGTAATTATCTGGACATATATAAATATTAGTCCTATTGAAAATATTATCAATGCCACTCCGGAAGCCTTTCCATATATGTCACTCAAAGTCATATCTCCAACAAGACCAAAGTCTTCTTTCGTTGCACTTGCAAAATTAAATAAATGCATTTTTAATATTGGGCTCTTCAAAACAAAAAATCCCCACAATACAATTACAATAAATATTATTATACCCCCTTTAGTTAAAGAAATGGGAGCTTCAGTAACAATGTTATGTCTTTTGTTTAAAGAAAAATAAATTTTTATAGCAAGACTAACAACAATTAGCTCATAAGCCATTAGAAAAACTGCACTGTTGTAATCTAAATCAGGTACATCTATATCTGTGTATTGCATAGCTGTTCCCCACAAAAGTGGAACCATTATATACCTGCAAAAGAAGACTATTTTCAAAATCACAGATGCAATACCAGAACTTACGAAATACATTTTTTTCGTTAAAACTAAAGAAAAGAAATAAGTTACTGGCAGCAACCATAATATCTGAACTTTAGAACTCTGCAAATTAAACGCCAAAAGAAATAATGTCAAGACAATGCTTGACACAATTAAGAAATGCCAAATTTTACTTCTCATAGCTAAAATATTCAACACCTTCAAAACCGTGTTTTATTTGTTATTTTAAATAGTAAATTAATAAGAGAGCAATATATAAAAATCAAATATTTATTGTTTTTACATATAAGCTTATAGTAGATTTTTTCTACCTTACTAAACACACTTGGTTCTAATTGCTTTAAGCAATCACTCTGAATATCTAAGACAACATCACTTATTATTTTAATTTTTTCTGAAAAATCAATGTTTTTTTGTCCTACTAAATTAAAGAAATAACTTTTAATACTCAAAAAATAAAGATTATTAATATACTTGTTAACACCTTTATTGGAATATATTCTTAGCATTTCTTTCTTTTCGTTGGCCAATTTCAAGTATCGGTCTTTTTTAAAGTTCATCGTTATACTATCATTGTTAAAGCAATAATAATATAAGCAATCAGGGATAAAAGAAATTACACTTGCAAATTGAGTTATTTGAGACTGAAAAATTAAGTCTTCTGAAGGAATTTGTCTTTCTGAAGGAAATCTAATATCCTCCTCTTCGATTAAAGCCTTTGAATATAAGGCATGCCACACCGTACGCTGCAAACGAACTTTAAATTTATTTTGATTAGTAATAAAAGCTAAAGCTACAGCGTCAATATCATGATCTTTGAAAGTTTGTTTATTTTCAAAATCACGAACTTCCAACCATTTATGATTTATAGTTTCGTAAAAATAACCACAATATACAATATCTGCATTCATAAGCTCAGCTTGACACACCAACTTTTCTACCATATTTTCTGATAGGTAATCATCAGAATCGATAAAAAGTACATATTTTCCTGTAGCCAAAGCTAATCCAGAATTTCTCGCTAAACCCAAGCCCTCATTTTTCTTGTGTAAAACTCTAACCCGTTTATCAATATTACCATATTCATCACATAGTCTTGGGCAAGAGTCAGGAGAGCCGTCATCAATCAATATGATTTCTAGATTTTTATAAGACTGTAGAAATACAGATTGCATACATCTATCTAAGTATTTCTCTACATTATACACAGGTATAATAATTGACACTAATGAAGTTTCCATAATAATATTTTTATATATTTTTTTAAAACACGTAACGGATAGATAAAAAAGTTCAAACAATCAGCAACCTCCACACTTATACTAAGGGAGCAGACTGATTCCGGATGGTTAAGATTCCAATCTGCCATTATTTGCAAAAACTTTAGCCGTTCTTTTCTTTTTAAAAGTTTTGAGGGGCTATATAGCATATTAAAAATCCAATCCAAACCTTTTGCATAATAATCTTCAATAATTTTGCAAAATCTCTTATTATGTGTAATTTGTATAGCCGTAGTATATGAGTAGTTAATCACTTTCAACAACTCCTCTGGGCAAAAATATTTTCTTCTCATTAATGAATTATCAGATTGCTGATAATGATAAGTTGCAGATTGTAATACTTTTATACTTTTTATATAATGGCAATACTCAAACGTAAATATTTCATCTTCTCTAATGCTAATATCTTCCTTAAACAAAATATTGTTTTTTCTGATAATTTCAGCATGGAACATTTTACTCCAAGTAAAACCGAAAATGTTCCCCACTTCAAGCAAATCTGAAAGAACATCAATCATACAGTCTTTAGTATTTGCGCTTTTTTCACTAACAGTAAAAACATGCTCAGAATTATGAGAGTATTCCATAAACATGCAATAGCCTTGATAAACTATTTCATAGTTGCCTATGTATTTTATATAGTTATTTAAATGTGAAGGCGATAAATAATCGTCAGAATCAACAAATAAAATATATACTCCATTAGACTTTTTTATACCAAGATTTCTTGCACTACTTACACCTCCATTTTTCTTATGAAAAACTCTAATTCGCCTGTCTTTAAGGGCATATTTGTCGCATATACCTACTGACTTATCGGTGCTTCCGTCATCTATCAACAATAATTCAAAATCAGTGAATGTTTGCAACAAGATACTATCAACACAACGATGAAGATATTTTTCAACATTATAAACAGGGACGATAATACTTACCTTTGGACTATTTACATTCATCATTTATATTTTTACCTAATCATCCTTTCAAAGCACGTTCCAAAAAGCTTAATGATTTTTTCTTTAACACATTAAGCTTATCATAAACTAAATCATAGTTTATAATAGGAAGGTCTATGACATTAACATCAGCAGACACTAGTCTATCTTCCAATCCAAACATATTTAACAGAGATTCAAACCTCGCCATTCCTCGCTTTCGATTGCCAATAACAACGAATTGTTTTTTAAACAATATAGAAAAGACACAAGCATGAAATGAATCAGTAATAACAAATTCGGCATCATAAAAGCCACGAAGCCAAGTCTCAACTGATGACTTTATGCGCATTTCTAAAGGTTTTGTATCATCATTCTCAAATAAATTATTAAGCGCAAATGGCAATAATTTCATCTTGATTGATAATTCCTTTATCAAATTACAAATTTCTTCATTCTCGTCTAAGACATAATTAAGCAATGTTCCTTTACTCTTTGGGGTATTTGCTTCTCGAAATATATTACAGTATTCCTCATTAGAAATTAGCATCGTCGGATCTAAGACTTGAATAGCATCTACATCAAAATGCTTTTTACATAACTCCACACCATTTGATTCTCTAACAGATACTGCATCAAATTTTTTAAGCAGCAATTTACATATTTGTGTTTGTTCATCAGTATACTCCCAAACAGAAGTACCAAAAGAGGCTGCATAAGATATTCTTTTAATTTTCCAATCTTTGGCAAATAACAAATATCCATTTTCAACATCTTGCCCTAACCACATGTGAAAATAAACAGCTCTCCACACTTGGTCACTTCCCACTATAATTGCATCATAATCAGCTTGGGATAATTGATGAAAATTTTTAATCACCATCCTATGAATTTTTCCATCGATAAATGGCTGTATATTTTTTGCTATAACTGGTCTTATTTTATTTTGAAAGTGCTCTACAAAAATTCTATCAGTCCTACCCAATATTTTTTTTAGAGTTCTCTTTCCAAAACTTAAAGGCATCTTCCAAAGAGGTGGTAGTAAAGTTTTGTTGGGTGTATCAAACACCACCACCTCATGCCCCATTTTTTCCAATACCGTTTGCAAAGCATAAGCTTGCAATATCCCTCCATAATTAGTATGGAGAGGTAATGTTAATATTCCGATTCTCATTTATTAAATATTCTATAAAAAGAAATGAGCCCCAGCATGCTCCCTGCCCCAAGCAGAAAAGTAGCTTAATAAAATTGCTCATGACAGTTTGCATGCCAGAGACTCTATAAGTTATTATTTCGTTTATTCAATCTTAGACTCTTCATGCGGGTAAGAGGTAGTTTTCAACAGGTCTAGCTCATGCTTTTTCTGCAACAAATCTTCCAGGGACGTATGTTGCTCTGCAAACAAACGTTCCACCTGATTTTCATCAAGACGCTTAAGAGCCTCCTCAACTTTCTGCCAAGAGGCAACAAAGTCAGGATCTTCTGTTATATTCATCGTAAATATATATTTTAGATAGTATTCCTTTGTTTCCATAATTCTGACATTTAAGAATTTGGATGCAAAGGTAAATACTTAATGTGTTAAAACCTTACGCTATAATAAGGTTTACGCCAGATAGCACCCCCTTCCCGCCAGCTTTCGCCAGCAGGAAGGCGGCGCCTTTATGGTTTTAATTCAATCTAAAAAATGAAATTATTGTTTTCCAATCTCGTCCTGTGCCTTCTTCAAGGCGCGGATTCTTAACTCCTTCTCTACTCGCTTCTTCACTTCCTTCTCTATCTTGTCCTCAATAATCTGGTTGAGAGGATGGGAGAATGGATGCCAACCGTAATCGGCATTCTCCTTCGTGTGACAGAACATCACCGTGCCAATTTCCAGCAATGCCTCCAGGCGAACCTCATCGCTAGGATAATGGGTGAAAATCCAATTGGTGAAACGAACAAACTCGGAGAGCAACATGTGATCGCCCTTGTTCAAATGAGTGAAGAAAGTGCGGTTCAGGTGAAACTCTTTCTTGATGTCACTCTTCTTCAACACCCAGGCACGCATGTCTTCGGTCAACTCATGATAAGTCGCCTTCTCTGAATAAATGTGCTTGGCAGACTTCACTAACTGGTTTGAAAACTTGTCGAAACGCTGCTCGGCAGTCTTCGACGAAATCTCAGCCGCGAGCTTCAACTTCTCAGCGGCAGAAAGTAGGAATTTCTTTTTTCCATCGTTCCTTTTTAAACAAAATTAATATTTAAATTATCTATTTTTACCACAATGTGGTAATTTCCGATTTCCTATATCGCCTTTTTGCCGTAACTTTGCTGACAGTTACCGAATGGTGAACAGCGGGGTGAACACTTTCCCCAAGCATTCACCTTTTCGGCTCCGGGGTGAACCCTAGTAAAAAGAACTTTGTATATACAGCGCATGCTAGAAATACAAAGAGTCTCTATTACAATGGGTTACGGGGTGTTTTTAACACATTATTAACGCTAAAGGTTGGCATCGGGGTTCACCCTTCACCGACTTCATCGCCAAGTGTTCACCCACACTCTTAGGTAGAGAACGTTGCAAACAAGAAAATAGTATAAACAACAGACAATTTTAATCAAATGGAAAAAGAACCAAACACCAACTGTATGGAAGAGACAGCTACGATGCCATCGTACTTCCCTTGCATCAAATCTTCGGAGAGCCATCGACTCGTCGACTGGTTGTATCTCAAGAGCGTGATTACCTCTAGCCCAGAGCTTCGAATGATGACTGAGACTTACCGCAAGCGCCTCGCCATCAGCAAGCAGTTTGCCGACCAGTACAAGCCTGAGATGCCTGCCATCACGGTTTCGGCACTCATGGACGGCTACGGCAGACAACTTGCCAACTTCCTCAAACCAACCTACATGCTCCAGCTCGACTTCGACCATGTGAAGAAGGAAGATATGGAGCATCTTATCCAACTGGTGAGAGGCGACCATCATACGATGGTAGAGTATATCACCGTGAGCGGCAGGGGATTCAGAGTGTTCTGCGCCTACCGTCCTGTAGATGACGACGACATCAGCGTGCTGGAACTCTTCGATGCCGTGCTGCAGAAGGCGATGGCTTACTACACCCAGCTCCTGGGTATAGCTCCCGACAAGCAGTGTGTCGATATCACCCGATGCGCCGGTCTTGCCTACGACCCGGATGCCTATTTCCGTTGGGATGCCGAGCCTTTTGCCTTGGGCCCGAAGGACCTGAAGCCCCTCTATATGAAGAAGGCGTTACAGGCAAAGTATTCAGTCAGGCGAAACGCCAAGGGCGGCAAGCGAACCATCAAGGTGAAAGAGGAGGCGGAGACAAGCGACAAGGGTGCGCCTACCATCGAGGAGGCGGCTTCCCACATCAAGGAACTGCTCGACATGTGGGGCTACCGATTCGAGCCTGAGCATCACAACGAGTACGTGTGGCACTTTGCCGACATCTGCATCTACTATGGCATCCCGCAGGAAGAAGTTCTGACCTACGCCGACCGTGAGTTTGGCTCCAGCTACGAAGATACGGCTTCCGTCGTCAAGTCTCGCTACAAGCATCTGCACAAGTTTGGCATCTGGCATTTCTATCGCCAGGGCGAGGGTCGCAGCGGCAAGCCATCAGTAAGACGCATCAAGCAGTGGCTACTCACCCACTATCTGTTCCGCCGAAACGTGCTGACGGGATTTTACGAGGTGGAGAGCCGCATCGTTTTAGACGGCAAGTATCCAGACTGGATCCGCATCGACGACAACATCGAAAACTCCATCTGGAGCGAGATGGACGAGTCGGGACAGCATCTCTCGGAGAAGACCTTGCACAACATCATCAACAGCGACTTCAGCGAGCCCTTCGACCCCTTGGTCAATTACCTGCGCAGTCTGCCGAAATGGAAGAAGGGAGAGGATCCCGACTACATCGACCAGCTCGCCGACCGCATCGAGGTAGAGAACCTGCCCGACAACGAACATACGCAGAGCCTCTTCCGCTATTTCTTCAAGAAGTGGCTGGTGGCGATGGTGGTGGCGTGGGTAACGCTGAAGGTGGTGAACCAGATGATACTCATCTTCGTGGGCAAGGGCGGCATCTTCAAGACCACGTTCTTCCAGATGCTGTTGCCCCCACAGTTGCGCCAGTACTTCCTCAACGACTCGACGGGAGCCTACACAGACAAGGACTTCATGGAGGCTTTCAGCAGCAAGGCTCTGCTCTGTCTTGACGAGTTTGAGATGGTATTCGGCAAGAATCTGAGCGCCTTCAAGAGCAACATGACCAAGGTGACATTCTCCATCCGCCGACCTTACGACAAGTACCGTTCGGAGATGCCCCACCGCGGATCGCTCTGCGGCACCACCAACAACCAGCAGTTCATCACCGACGAGGAGAACCGCCGCTACTGTCCGTGGCTGGTAAAGAGCATCGAGAGTCCGATAGA
>JABLTL010083483.1_pt1 | contig 19148 bp, 24 predicted proteins | sample 7160151 | NCBI WGS metagenome assembly JABLTL01 (sample SAMN14651223, study PRJNA627086) | human gut metagenome | isolation source: feces | host: Homo sapiens
ACTATGTGGGGGGCCGCAATCCACGCTGTGGGCGGCGGCGCTTCCATCCAGCTCATCCACAAGGGCCGTCTGGCAAAGTCCGCCACCACCACCATGCGTACCGTCTCCGCTTCCAACGAACCGGACATGGGCGAACCCCCGTGCCCTGACCGTCCCCGAGATCCACGAGCTGGTGGAGAAGTTCGGCCAGGCAGCACGCCGCGCCAAGGAAGCTGGCTTCGACGCCGTGGAAATGCACATGGCACACGGCTACATCCTGAACCAGTTCCTGTCCCCCTATTCCAACCATCGTACTGACGCCTACGGCGGCAGCATGGAAAACCGCGCTCGCTTCCCCCTGGAAGTCATCCGTCGTGTCCGCAAGGAAGTGGGTCCTGATATTCCCCATCACCGCAAAGATCAACTCCACCGAACACGTGGAATGCGGCATCGAAGCAGAGGATTGGAAGATCCTGCTGCCCATGCTGGAAGAGGCTGGCATCAATGCCGTCAACATCTCCGGCGGCCTGGCTGAGACCACCCACTACATGACCGCTCCCATGAGCATCGACCGCGCCTTCAACGTGGAACGTGCCAAGCAGATCAAGTCCTATGCCAACATCCCCGTGGGCGTCGTCGGCCGTATCCCCGACATCCGTCTGGCAGAAGAGATCCTGGAAAGCGGCGCTGTGGACTTCATCACCATGGGTCGTGCCAATATCGCGGACCCCGAACTGGTCAACAAGGCCAAGGAAGGCCGCGTGGACGATATCTGTCCCTGCATCAACTGCAACCAGGGCTGCATCGGCCGTGTGGACCAGTGGCTGGACGTCTGCTGCCTGGCCAACCCCTTGGCAGGTCGAGAAGGCGATCCCCGCCTGAAGATCACCCCCGCTCCCGTCAAGAAGAACGTCGTCGTTGTGGGCGGTGGCCCTGCTGGCCTGAGCGCTGCTGCGACCGCTGCCAAGCGTGGTCATAGGGTCACCCTGTTCGAAAGCTGCGACATCCTGGGCGGTCAGCTGTATCTGGCAAGCCTGCCTCCCAAGAAAGAGGAGATCTACCCGCCTGCTGAAGTACCTGGAACACAACGCACGGAAGAGCGGTGTCGAGATCGTCCTGAACCACAAGGCAACTGCCGCTGACATCGAGTCCATGAAGCCCGATGAAGTCATCATCGCCACCGGCGGCACCCCCATCACCCTCAAAATCCCCGGTGCAGAACGCTGCGTCCTGGCAGGCGACGTCCTGACCGGTAAGGCACAGGTCCCCGGCTCCTGCGTCGTCATCGGCGGCGGCTCCGTTGGCTGCGAGACTGCTGACTACATGATCGAACACGGTTCTCAGGTGGTCATCATCGAAATGCTCAGCGAAATGTGCCGTGACCTGGAAAAGAGACAGCGCAAGCTGCTGATGCAGAAGCTCATCCACGCCGGCACCGAGACCATCTGCTGTGCCAAGGTCCGTGAAGTGGGCGAGGACTATGTAGAAACGAGAGCCTGGGCATGGTCCGCCGTGTCATGGGCGTAGAGCACGTGGTCATGGCCGCTGGCTACAAGGGCAGCGTCCCCGCGGACGTGCAGGAAGCCTGCGACAAGCAGAACATCCCCGTCCACATCGTCGGCGACTGCACCATGAACTCCCACAACGCACTGGTCGGTATCCGCGAAGGCTACGACTGCGCCGTGGTGCTCTAAGGAGACAAACGAAAGGAACGTAACACTATGTTTGATGTAGCAGGAAAAGTCGTTGTCGTCACCGGCGGCAACAAGGGCATTGGCGAAGGCATCGCCAAGGGCTTTGCCAAGGTGGGCTGTAAGGTGTCCATCTGGGGTCGGAAGGAAGCGGACAACCAGCGGGTGCGGGACGAAATTCTCGCAGCCGGCGGCGAATGTGTGGCCTTCCAGTGCGACGTGACCCAGGAGGATCAGATCAATGCCGCCGTCCAGGGCACCCTGGACGCGTTCAATGGCCGCATTGACATCCTGGTCAACAACGCCGGCGGCACCACCGGTGGCCGTCTCATCTGGAACATGTCCCCCGACCAGTGGAAGAAGACCCTGGACGTGGACATGACCGGCCCCTTCCTCTGCGCCATAGCGCTGGTCGCCCCCATCATGCGCGACCAGCGCTATGGCCGTATCGTCAACATCGGCTCCATCGTGGGCAAGCGCATCACCCACCTGTCCGGTATGCAGTACTCCGCCGCCAAGGCCGGTGTCCTGGGCTTCAACCGCCACCTGGCCATCGAGCTGGCACCCTACGGCATCACCGTCAACTGCGTCTGCCCCGGCAACGTGGAGACCCCGGAGACATCCAAGATTTGGTTGGAACAGGAACGCAAGGACCGTTATAAGCTGGTCCACGTAGGTCGTCTGGCGCTGCCGGAGGACATCTTCAACGCCTGCCTGTTCTTTGCCTCCGATGAGGCTTCCATCATCAACGCCCAGGCACTGGACGTGGACGGCGGCTCCCTCATCAGCTGGTATGACGGCCCCACCTATCACAAACTGATGGGCGAACCCCTGCCCGAGGACGTGCTGCACATGCACGACATCCCCGACGCCAAGGACGGCCTGGTGTACGAGGAGACCGTCACCAACAGCGACGGCAACCTGTAAGCGAAACGGGTGAGGGGCGGACGCCTCTCACTCTAGGAATGGAAAAAACAAGGAGAGCGAAATATGTTTGATGTAACAGGAAAAGTGGTCATCGTCACCGGCGGCAACAAGGGCATCGGCGAGGGCGTGGCACGGAAATTCGCCCAGGCCGACGCCAAAGTGGCCGTCTTCGGCCGCAACCCGGCGGATAACCAGAAGGTCTGCGAGGACATCGTGGCACAGGGCGGCCAGTGCGTGGCCTTCCAGTGCGACGTCAGCGACGAGGAACAGGTCAACGCCGCTGTCCAGGGCACCCTGGACGCCTACAACGGCAGAGTGGATGTGCTGGTCAACGCCGCTGGCATCATGATCCACGGCGACCCCAAGAACGTCCCGCCGGAGACGGTCAGCGGGTTCCGGAAGGTCATCGAGGTCAACCTGATCGGCGCGTACATCTGCGCCGCCGCCGTCTTCCCCATCATGCGCAAGCAGCACTTCGGCCGCATCATCCTGGTGGCCTCCAACGTCCACAAGCGCATCTCCGTCGGCCGCGTCCCCTCCTACACCGCCTCTAAGGCAGGCGAAGTGGGTCTGGTGCGCCACCTGGCCATGGAGGGCGGCACCTGGGGCATCACCGTCAACGCCCTCTGCCCCGGCGGCACCAAGACGCCCATGCTGGAGGCCATGAGCACCCCCGAACAGCTGGATGCTCGTCGTCGTCTCATCCCCACCGGCCGTCTGGCTCTGCCGGAAGACCACGCCAACCTGGCCATCTTCCTGGCTTCCAAGGAGGCCGAGCACATCACCGGTCAGGCCATCGACGTGGACGGCGGTCAGATCCTGCCGTGGATGGAACGGGACGTCTACTTCAAAGGCGTGGAAGAGATTTGACCGTGCCCCGGCACAACAGAAAGAGAGGAGAACACAATGGAGAAACAAGCTGCGAAAAAGGGCGGCGTCTTTAAAGGCTGGTACATCATCATAGCCACCATGGTCATGGCCATGTGCGGCGGCGCCTGCACCAACGGCACCTATTACAACGTCAACATCATGGTCAACGAAGGGCTCATCGACTCCACCGTACCCGGTATGTGCTCCAGCATCGTCAGCCTCTGCTCGGTGCTCTTCGCCACCGTCATGGGCATCTTCATGAAGAAGAAGGGCCTCAAGATCACCGCCCTGTTTGCCTTCCTGGTGGGCGCGATCGCCTTCCTGGCTATGATCTTCCTGCCCCCTATGAGCGTCATCGTCATGCTGTCCTACTTCGGCTTCGGCTTCTGCATGTCCACCGTCACCAAGCTGGTCTCCCCCAACATCGTCAACACCTGGTTCGAGCACAACCGTGCCCTGCCCATGGCGCTGGTCATCGCCGGTCCCGCTGCCGTCACCGTCTTCTCCGGTATCCAGGGCTCCTTGGTCACCAAGTACGGCTGGCGCGCTGGCTGGATCTGGGGTCTGCTCTTCGTCGCAGTGGGCTTCGTCCTGGACTTCTTCTGTGCCCGTGACGACATCCACCAGATTGGCGAAGTCCGTGACGGCAGAGCATGGCGGGAAAAGCATGGCATCTCCCTGGACGACAGCGGCGTGGCCGCTGGCCAGGAGAAGAAGGAGCAGGTGGGCGCTGCTGGCCTGCTGAAGAACATCAAGTTCTGGCTCTTCGGCGTCAGCTGCCTCATCCGTATGGGCTCCTTCGCAGGCTGCCAGGTGTACATCACCCTCATCATCCTGTCCCGAGGCTTCAGCAAGGTAGAAGCCGCCGCTGCCATCGCCAGCATCACCCTGGCCAGCACCGTCGGCCGTCTGGCCACCCCCCTGGTGTCCAAGGTCTTCCGCCTGTCCAACACCGGCTGCAACATCCTGGCACACCTCATCATGGCAGGCGGCTGCATCGGCATCTTCTTCTGCTCCAGCCTGCTGAGCTTCACCATCACCACCCTGCTCATCGGCTTTGCCTACGGCCTGGGCTTCGTCAGCCAGACCCTGGCGCTGGCCGACCTGTTCCCCAGCTATGACTTCAGCTCCATCCTGGGTGTCTTCACCACCATCGTCAACTGCAGCTTCATCTTCCCGACCCTGGTCGGTGTAGTTGGCAAGGCGCTGGGTCAGAACTACACCCCCATCTACGTTGTCCTCGGCGTCTTCAACATTGCCCTTGCGTCCTGGTGTTCTTCATGCGACCCAAACAGTCCAAGGAACAGACTGCGTAAGACGGTAAGCCCTTCCTTCTTTCCCTGCGTGTGACCCTTTACTCCACACAAAAAGCGTGGGGGCAGGATTTCACCTCCTGCCCCCACGTGGGAAAGGAGAGGGGAGAGGCGAGAAAGAAGAAATGAAGAAACCATCCACCGACCATCCCACCATCTTTTACGGCTGGTTCGCCATCCTGGGCGGCATGATCGCCTCCCTGGCACACGGCGCCACCATCAGCGTGGGCAACTACACCATGGCCGCCATGGTCACCAGTGCCGGCCTGTCTCCCACCATCCCCGGCTACTGCGGCAGCATCCTGAACCTCTGTTCGGTGCTCTTCACCGCACCCCTCTGCACCCTCATCACCAGAAAAGGCCACCGGTTCGCCCTCCTCCTGGGCGAGGGCTGTGCGCTCATCGCATTTGCCCTCTTGACAAGGTGGGGCGCCAATGATATCGTCCTCTTGCTATGTTATCTCCCGGTGGGCTTCGGCCTGGTCACCGGCTGCAAGGTGGGCAGTCCCCACCTGGTCAGCGCCTGGTTCCAGGAGCGCAACAGCCTCCCCATGACCCTCACTATCGGCATCGCTTCCCTCAGCGCCATCTTCTCCGGCTTCAACGCGGAGAACATCGCCCGCTGCGGCTGGCAGGCAGAGTGGGTGTTCCTGGGTGCCCTGTGCGTCATCGCCGCCCTGGCGGAGTGGCTGCTGGTGCGGGACGACCCGGCGGCAGTGGGGGAGGTGGTGGACGGGAAGCGTTGGCGCGCCCAGCACGGGTACCCGCTGACCCCAGCGAGCAGGCTGGACGGGACAGCGGCAGACGCCCAGAGCAGTCACAGCACCCGCACCCTCCTGCGGGACTGGAAGTTCCTGCTCTTCAACACCGGAGCCTTCTTCCGGATGGGCACTTACTCCGGCTGCGTCACCTACGTCTCCCTCCTCATCATGTCCAAAGGATACCAGCAGACCCAATCCGTGGCCGCCGTCACCCTCCTGACCCTGGCCAGTATGTGCGGCTGCTTCTCCGTCCCCCTGTGGGAGCGGTGCAAGGTGTCCGAGTTCCAACAGAATATCCTTTCCAATGGGATGATGGCCGTAGGCTGTTTCCTGGTGTTCGCCGGGACAGATCTGAGACTGCTCGACCTAGCAGTGGTTTTCGTTGGCTTTGGCTACGGCTTAGGGCACGTCTCCCAGACCTTGGTATTGACAGAGCTGTTCCCCTCCTACGACTTTACGGCGTCCTTTCGGGTTCATACGTCCATCGTCAACCTCAGCTTTGTCTTTCCCATGCTCTTCGGCCTCATCGGCACGGCCTTCGGCAGCTATCAAACGCTGATCCTCCTACTTTCAGTGTGCAACCTCCTATTTGCATTTGCCTACCTGTTCTGCCGTCCCGCGCCCGTGACCGAAAAGAGCGCCTCTCATCCCAGCGACCCCCCTGAAACGGAAAAATAGAGAAAGAAACTAGGAGGATTCCTATGGACAACAGCACAATCGCATTGATCATCGCGGCGATCACCATGGTGCTCTACGCCACCAACGTCATCTCCGTCTCCGTCACATCCCTGCTCTCCGCCCTCGCCATGGCCTTCTTTGGCATCATCTCCGTGGCGGACGCCTTCTCCGGCTTCACCTCCACCGCTGTCCTGCTGATCATCGGCATGGCCATCGTCAGCGATGCCTTCTTTCACTGCGGTGTGGGACGGAAGAGCGGCGGGCTGCTCTATCGGGAGAACACCAGCGAGCGACGGTTCGTTGTCATCATCTTCCTCCTAGCCACCCTCCTCTCTGGCCTGTTTGTCGGCTCGGTCATCGTCGCAACCTTCGCCCCCATCGTGGACAGCATCGCCATGAAGTCCAACGGACGCATCCGGAGAAAGATGGTCTACCTTCCCTTAGGCATCGGCGCCGTCATCGGCGGCAACCTCACCGTCATCGGCTCCACCTCCGTCCTCAACGCGTCCGGCATCCTGGCCGAGTCCAGCTTTGGACGTGGCTTCCACTTCTTCGAGACCGCACCGGTCATCCTGCCAGCCCTTGTCGTGTCCGCCATCGTCTTCCTGACCTTTGGCTACAACTGGCAGGAACGGTGCCTGGATTTCGAAGAGACCCTGCCCGCCTCGGTGGAAGAGGACAGCGTGTCCGAGAAGATCACCCCCAAGATGGTCATCGTCACCGTCGTCCTCCTGGGCTGCATCGTCTGCTTCGCCGCCGGCATCGGCGACATGGGCGGCGTGGCCATGCTGGGTGCCCTCATCGTCATCCTCACCGGCTGCGTGGACGAGAAAGCGGTCTACCAGCGCATCGACTGGCAGGTCGTCCTCTCCGTGGTGGGCGCCCTGGGCTTTGCCAAGGGTATGGATGTCAGCGGTGCCGGCGCCAAGCTGGCGCAGGTGCTGGTGGACGTCTGTACCCCCATCTTGAAGGGTCCCTTCGGCATGTGCTGTTTGATCCTGGTCATCGCCACCGTCCTCTCCAACTTCGTGAGCAACAATGCCGCCGTGGTCATCTGCGCCCCCATCGGCATCTTCATCGCCCAGACCTTCGGCGTCTCCCCGCTGCCCTTTGTCATGGCGGCTGGCATCGGCGCCAACCTCTCGGTCGCCACCTCCATCGCCACATCGACCATCACCATGACCCTGGTGGCGGGCTACCGGTTCAAAGATCACCTCAAGATCGGCGGCGTCTACAATCTCCTCTGTACCGTCGTCACCATGCTCAGCCTCCGCGTCCTCTACTTCTGAGGGTGCGCCAGGCGGAGACAACACAAACAAATGCTCTCAAAACATAACTTCGAGTAGAATCTACGCATCATCATAAATATCTTGAAATCCTATTAAAAATACCCCTACGTGGAAATATAAGGCGAAGGCTCCTGTGGAGTCGTTCGACCTTGTATTTTTGCATTTGGACGAAAAAAACGGACGTGTCCCGGTGGAAACACATCCGTGATCGGTGTGGTATAGAAACCCTCAGAACATCCGGGTGATCCCGGAGATATTGCGCAGCTCACCGCGCACACAGTCTAAAAACGGTTCGATGGCCTCCGTCCGGTGATTCTGCCGCAGCGCCAGATAGATCATCCGGTGAGGGGGTGGGCCGGTCAGGTAGTGCAGCTCCACGTCGAAGCTGCGTTCCAGATGCCGGGCGTGGGGAGGAAATCCCGGATGATGGCAAGTTCAATGGTGCCGTTGATGAGATGGGACAGGGCGTCCTTGGAGTAGTAGTTGCAGATCTGCAGCTGCACGTCCGAGTGCTGCTCGATGAACCGCTGCATCGGATGGGGGATGGTGTAGGACATGACGGTTTTCATCACCGACACAGTGAGCTTGTCCGCCTCCGTCCGGTGGCCGATCTCCAGCGCCTCCTGCCACAGGCCGTGGATCTTGGTGGTCAGGGTCAGAAACTCTTTGCCCTGAGGGGTCAGCTCAATGGTGCGTGTACCTTTTTTGCGGAGGAAGAGGGGGTAGCTCAGCTCTGTCTTCAACAGCCGGATCTGCCGGCTGAGGGTGGACTGGGTGACGGACATGGCCTTGGCCGACTTGGAAAAGTTGGGCTTGGAAGCGGTGATGACGAACACATCCAGCGCATATAGATCCATAAAAAACGCCCCTTTCTACACGCTTATTTCATTCTTTTCATAGCATAGAATGGGATGATTGACAATGAAAAAACTGTAAATCCCCATAAAAACTGGAATAATCCGCACAACGAGAAAGAGAAAGGTGGAATCAACGCTGAAGGAACGGATGGACCCATGCGCCGGAGAAGAGCGCATCTTTGCCGCCTACCCCGTTCCAAAAGTCCTCTTGACCATGACCCTGCCCACGGTCATCAGCCAGATCATCTACGTCATCTACAACATGGCGGACACCTGGTTTGCCGGCCTAACCGGTGACGCCAACACCGTCGCCGCAGTCTCCCTCTGCCTGCCGGTGTGCAACCTGATGACCGGCCTGAGCAACCTCTTTGGCATCAGCGGTGCCAGTGCCATGGCCCGGGCGCTGGGGGAGCATGACCGGGACAAGACCCGCCACTGCTGTGCCGTGGCCATCTGGAGCACCCTGGGTGGCGCAGTGGTCTATGCCGTCCTGCTGGCTCTCTTCCAGCGTCCCCTGCTTGGCCGTCATCGGCGGTGCCCCCAGCAACCTGGACTACGCCGTCTCCTACACCACCATCACCATGATCGTCGGTGCCATCCCCACCATCCTCCCCTCCGCCCTGGCGCACCTCATCCGTGCCGCCGGGACAGGAGCTGGTGGGTGCTACCGTAGCCACCGCCATCGCCAACACCATCTCCCAGGTCTACTTCATCCTCTGCCTCCGCCACGGCTGGCACCGGGGGGTGTACGCCGTCCATCCCAGGTGGCTGAAAGGGCAGGGGAGCACCATGGGCGAGGTGTTCCGCTCCGGCCTGTCCAGCTTCCTGATGGTGGCGCTGAACTCGGTCTCCAACAGCTTCCTCAACGCCTCCGTCGGCGCTTATGGCAGCTCCACCGCCCTGAGCGGTCTAGGAATCGTACGGAAGATTGATGGACTTGCCTACTCGGTGAACCAGGGCATCACCCAGGGCATCATGCTGCCCATCGTGGCTACTGCTATACGGACGGGAAATGGTGTCGCATGAAGTCGGTCATCAACCTGGCTGCCGCCAGCACCATCCTGTTTTCGTTGACCTGTACCCTTGTCTCCCAGCTGTGGGCAACCTCAACGAGCTCAATACCGTCGCCTACGCGCCGCCATCCTGCGCGTCCTCTCCCTGGCCCTGCCAATCTACTCTGGCACCTTCGTCATCATCGCCGCCTTCCAAGCGGTGGGACGCACCCGGAAACCTTCAGCCTCTGCGTCCTCCGACGTGGGTCGGTGGACGCGCTCCTACAGTTCGTCATCCGCGCCCTGGGTGGCGGCATCGAAGTGGTCTGGGCGACCCCTATCACGGAGAGCTTCGGTCTGGCGCTGGGGCTGGTGCTGCTGCGCCGGTTCTGGGGGACGTGGATTGACGCTTGACGCATGGGGCTAGGACACATAGAATGGGAAAATATTCCGTTTAAAGGGAGAAGAACGGATCATGGTGATTTTGAAGAAGATACAAAAAACAGGAAATAGTATCTCTGCGGACTATTATCCGGATGGAGAGGACGTAAAGGGGTTCATGAAGATCAGCATAGAAGATGGAACGATCCTAGAACACCATAATGCCTCTCCGTTCTCTGCGCCACACGTTCTGCGCGAGCTAAAGCGTCTGGCTAGATCGGAGCATCCGCCGAAGGAGAGAAGGGTACTGTGGTATTGAGAGCGCGCAAGGGAAGAGAGGATAGAAAAACACCACGACGTTCGTCGTGGTGTTTCTTTTGGTGACCCAGCGGAGATTCGAACTCCGGACACCCTGCTTAAAAGGCAAATGAAAGTGACGGTATATCAACACAAAACCGCCGTTCTGACTGACAAGTGACTTGTCCACGTCATCCATTGGCTTCCAGATATGCGTCTAGCTTGCTGACGGATTTCCGCTTGTGGATACTGTCCAGGTGGGTGTAAATCCGAAGGGTGGTGGAGACATCGGCGTGCCCCATCTGGGCGCAAGCCTGCACCACATCCACGCCGGACAGGTACAGCAGCGTGCAGAACGTGTGCCGCAGCCAGTGCAGCGTGATGGGCGGAATGGTCATGTCCAGCGCCTTCGGGCCCGGCTTGCCTGACTGCAACCGTTCCTGATCGGCCAGGGTGCGAGTGCCATACTTCCGGTTCAGCTCCCGCATATAGGACTTCCAGAGCTTCGTCCAGGCCGAAGGCGTCATGACCTTCCCGGCTATCGTGTGGATGACCAGGGCATTGTCATGGGGCATAGCAGCCATGTAGTCCGCCAGCTTCTGGGGGATGTCCACCACCCGCATACCGGCGGCGCTCTTGGTCACATGGCGCAGGGTGGGCACGCCGTTGGAGCTGTATTCGATGACCTTGTTCACAGAGATCGTCCGGGCGGTCAGGTCAACGTCATTCCAGGTCAGAGCGGCCAGCTCCCCACGGCGCAGGCCGGAGAGCATCATAATGACCGCCACAGGCTGGGCACGGTGGGGAGTGTCCCATATCCACCGCTGTTCCTCTGCGGTCAGGGCGCGGCGTTTTTCTTCCTGACGGCCAGCAAAGGCAAGGTGCACCTGGGCTTCCGGGTTGGTGGGGATGACCCGGCCAACAGCACGGCGCATGATCTGCCGGATGGTGGAGCGGTAGAGGTTCACAGTCCGTTGTGAATAACCGTTGTCCACAAGGTCTACCAGCACCCGTTCAATATCATCCGCCCGCACCTGGCCGACTTCGTAGCCGTATAGCTCCTCTTTCCAGACCTGGACGGCGTGGCGGTAGTTGTCCATCTGGCGGGAGGTGATGCCTTCGGTCTCCTTCAGGCGGAGCCAGTCATCTGCCCAGGTGGCGAAGCTGTCCCGCTGGGAGAGGACGTCCAGGCCGCGCCCAAATTGCAGCCGAACCGCCGCTTCCTTGTCCTTCAGCTCGGCGGGGGATTTGGCGTAGACGCTCTTGTAACGCTTCTTCCCGGCCTCATCCCGGCCAAGGTATATCTGCGTGCAATAGCGGCCGTCTGCCCGCTTTTTCGCTTTTGCCATATCATGTTCCCCCTCTCTCGCCCTGGGCTTGTGCCTGGGGCTTTTTTGCGTCCTGGTGGGACGTTAGCATTTGTTAGCATCCGCCGAAAAAATGTCCGCAAATGTCCGCATTGCAGCGCGGTCAGTCCAATTTTGGACTCATCATTCAGCACCTGCTTTTACCTGCTTCCACCTACCCAAAACCTTACCTGTAGCCCCGGGATTTCGGGGTTAGTCATCGTGATGGGAGCCAGCCGCTTGCATCTGCTCTTCCTGGGCATTTTTAGCGTTCTGGTATTCCTCCATGTCATTTTCCACCGACCAATATAGGCGTTCTTCCACTTCGTCTTCTAATGTCCGATCATTCTCATCTGCGAGGGTGGCCAATGTGTCATATAGGCCGGAATCAATCTTGCAGGAAAGACGGGTTCCCTTATCAGAAACAAACCTTGTTATCTTGCTTGCTATCTTACCAGCGTAATATCTAGGAGATAGCAATACATCAACATCACACTTCAATGCGTCCGCTATAGCGTTTATTGTTGCTTCGTCTGGCTGTCTTTCTCCGCTCTCGTAGCGTCGTATACTTGACAAAGCGATGCCAACCATCTGAGCTAATTGTTCCTGAGATAAACCTTTCAATTTGCGGCGGCGCTTGATTTCACCGCCTATTGCGTCCCACTCTATATCGGGAACTTTGTCCCAATCAATGTCGCGCATATAATCACCTCCATGGTTACTATACCACAAACGGGATGAAATCGGAACACTTTTTCAAAAATCATATTGACACGGAACGATGTTGGAGTTATTATAAACGGAGTCGGAACTATTTCGGAACTATTTTGGAGGTGATATTTTGAAAGCAAACCAAGACAAGCTCGAACTTGCAATGGCGAGAGCCTGCATGACCCGCAAAGAGCTTGCGGCAGCAGCAGGCTTGCCCATGCCGAGCCTTGCCCACGTAATCAGAGGGGACGGCGTGAGACCGGCCACACTGGGCAAGGTCGCCCGCGCTCTGGGCGTGGACGTAGAAGAACTTATGGAGGTGAAAGAATGAGACCGAACAGACAGAACAAGCCCCGGCGCATCATCCACAGCATTGATGAACTGCCGGTGATCTGCGATTGTGCCGACGCTGGCCTGCTGCTCCGGCGTAATCCGGAGGTGATCGCGAAGATGGCCAAGGACGGCGTGCTCAAGGGAGCCAAGCAGGGACAGGCGTGGTACTTCCGCCGGGATGACCTGGTGGCGTACATGGACAAGCTCTTTGGGGGTCAAGAGTGACTTAACGGATTCGGGTCTGGCTTAACGGAAGTAAACGGATTTTTTGGAACTTTTTCTTGACTGGTTTGAAAAGTTTGTGTCTCGTTAGAAATCCTGGTGATTTGTGGCGTTTCGCTGCAAAATTGTTCGAGGTTGACGACTAAACGGGTTAACGGACTTACCGGCTTGAGGGTGTGTGTCTTAAAATATGGTTGGTACCTGTAGTAAACAGACAATGCTCGAATCCGTTAAGCGTCCGTTAAGTAGCCGAAAAATCCGTTTACTCCCTGGATATGGATATATAGAGAAGTAAGTATAGAAAAAAGTTCTCTAATCTTTTTCTTTTGCTGTATTTTCAGAACTCCATCTCTTTGAATTCGTTACTACCCATAGAAAACGAATCCGTTAAGTCGGTAAGTCAATTTGCAACAGAAAGCAGGTGAAAATTTGGCATCGAATAAAATCATTCCCTTCTCCGACGAGGACAAGTACGGAGCAGCGCTCCACTTCGAGGAAGAAGCGGGGAAAGAGGCGGAGGTGACCAACCCAGCGCCGCCCTTTGAACCGCTGGCACCCTTCTTCGTCCCCTACGCAAAGGAGGAGTTTCCCGTGGAAATGCTCCCGGCGCTGGCGGGCGAGATGGTCAGCGCAGTGGCGGAGAGCACCCAGACCACCATAGACATGGCGGGAACCTGCGTCCTGGCTGTCCTGGCCACAGCGGTGCAGGGGAAAGCGCGCATCCAGATGAAACCCGGATGGGTGGAGCCACTCAATCTGTTCTGCCTGGTGGTGGCGGAGCCTGGGGAACGAAAAAGCGCCGTCCTGGCGCAGATGAAACAGCCCATCGAAGACTACGAGCAGAAAGCGAACGAAGCGCTCCGGCTCTCCATTGAGCGCTCACGGTCAGAACAGCGCACGTTGGAAGCACGGCGTGTGACCCTGGAAAAGAAGTTGGCCAACGGGGAAGATCAGGACATCAAGCGAGACCTGAACGAGGTAAACGAGCAGATCGCAGCGTTCCAGCCGGTCAACCCGGTCTGCCTGCTGGCAGATGACTGCACGCCGGAAGCGCTGACAAAATTGCTTTCGGATAGTGGCGGCCGCATTAGTGTGTTCTCCGCCGAGGGCGGCATTTTCGACACCCTCAGCGGCAGCCGCTTCGGCACCTCCGTCAACATGGACGTGTTCCTGAAAGGCCACGCTGGGGACAGCATCCGGGTGAACCGCCTGAACCGACCGGCGGAGTACATCCCACATCCCGCCCTGACCGTCCTGCTGATGGTGCAGCCGGACGTGTTGCGGGAGTGTATCAGCAACCAAGCGTTCATGCAGCGGGGGCTGATGGCACGTTTCTTGATTGCCTGGCCGGAATCCAGGGTAGGCGGCCGCGTGTATGACACGCCGCCCATCCCGGAAGCAGTGAGCGCAGCCTATGAAAAGGTGGTCACCCAACTGCTGACCCTTGCGCCAGACGGAGACAAGCCCTTCTTGCTGCGCCTGGATGAGAAGGCACAGGCGCTCTCCCGGTTCCTTTTTCAAGACCTGGAGCAGCAGATGAACACCGACTTCAAAGGCATGGCCGGATGGCCGCAGAAGCTCCACGGCGTCATTGGGCGCATTGCGGGCATCATCCACCTGGTGGAAGACCCGGAGAACGGAGTGGATACCCTGGTGACCGAAGATGACTTCATCCGGGCGCAGACCATCGGCCTATATTACCTCACTCACGCCCTGACCATCTTCAAGACGGCGGACGTGGAGGAGACCCTAGCGAAACAGTGCCTGGAAAAGCTGCGAGGGCTTCGGGAGAAGTTCGGGAACTCTATCTGGACAAGAGAGAAAATCAGACAAGCGACCAAAGGAATCTTCCACAAGAACGGCGGGGGCGCTGCCCTGACGGTAGCCCTGGATGAGCTGACCGCAAGGGGCTATCTCCGCTCCTGGCAGGGTTACACCGGAGAAGGGAACCATAGACCAACGACATACTATGAACTGAGAAAGGACGAAAAATGATGAAACGTATTTGCCCCATTATGGCACTGAGCAACAGCAACAGCATCAACAAACCCGCCTGGTGCATCGAAGAACGGTGTGCCTGGTGTCGGACGATTGACAGATACCCGGCACCTGAACAGCACGTATGCGCAATCCTGGAGATTCCGGAGCGCTTGCGTCAGCTGAACGGCGAAACGCTGCTGTGAAACCCACGGGTCACGGAAATCGTGACCCCCGACATAAAAAGCGCCGCCCCCGGTGTTGGCGCACTGGGGACGGCAAGGCGGTTTTGCTCTCTAGAAACCGCCTCCAGCATAACAGAACATAGGAGGAATTTCAAGATGAAAAAGAAAGTAGACGAGAACCTGGTGCTGATGGATGACATCCTGGAGGTCATCGGCCAGTCTGACGAGTGGGAAGACATCCAGCTGCACGACCCGCGTATTGTCGCGGCCAACAAAGCCCTCAAGGCGGAAATGGAAGCGCTTCAGCTCCCGTTCAATGAGTATTGCGGTCTGGAGCTGGCCATTGGGCAGGCCACGGCGACCGTCATTGACGCCGCCATTCTGTACGGCATCCATGTGGCCTTCGCCCTCCAGGATGTCGTGGGGCGCATTCCTGACCTCTCCCGGCACATCATGCAGCGGACTGGGGGTGTGGCCGAATGAAGATTAAATTCAGCTACCAGCCCGGCGAAGAGAAGCGGGCGTACCTGGTCTGCAACCTGGTCATCGCTTCCCTGCGCAAGCTGGACGGGAAGAACCCCAGGGTCAAGGAACGGCAGGAGCACCCGCCGATCAAGCACATCTACATCACCAGCAAGCCGCCCGTCCCCGATGATGGGGACGGCGCTTGACGGCAGAGCAAACAACATGATATGATTAACACAGATAAAGGGCATGAGTACCGCACAGCTTTGCACATCTGTGTTAGCCTGATAAGGGCATGGGAAACAGTTTTCTACCGACTGTTCTCATGCCCTTTGTTTATGCCTCCCTCCTCATTCTTCTGCTTTCTGGAGGCGACCGATTCTTCCATCCGTGCTGGGCATCACGCTAAACTGCCCATATGTCATCGTCGGCGGACGTTAAACGGAGGTACGATATGCCCGAAGAAATCATCACTGCACCCAACGAAAATGCAGGCGCTGCGGCTGGGAAACCCGCAGGAACCCCCGAAGTGGAAAACGAGCCGAAAGAACAGCCCGTTGACGCTCCGGAGAAGAAGTATTCCGACGAGGACTTAGACCGCATCCTTGCCGGTAAGATCGCACGAGAACGCCGCAAACTCACGGAGTCTATCAGCTCCCAGCTGGCGGCGGAACTCGATGAGCGGGAACGAAACATTCTCAAGCGTGAATTGCGAGCCGACGCCCAAGACAAGCTGATTGCTGACCGTCTCCCGCTTGCCCTGGCCGAGTGCCTCGATTACGAGGACAAGGAAGCGTTTGACAAGTCCTACTCCTCCATTGTCAAGGCGTTTCAAGACGCTCTGGCCGAAGGCGTACGGGACGCACTCCGCGGGAACACCCCGCGTGCTATCCGTGGGTCTGGCTGCTCTGGCGGCGATCGTGTTCGTGACGCTTTTGCACGAAAGGATTGAACATAATTGCCTATTGATCTGACTACCAAGTTTCTTCCCTATGTGGATGAAATGTTCTATAAAGAAAGCAAGAAATCTCTGTTGACCAACCAGGACTTCCAGTGGGACGGTGCCCACGCTGTGAAGGTCTACAAGGTCGGCACCAGCAAGATGAACGACTACAACCGAGAGGGCACCGACAACGGCAACTGGAGCCGTTACGGCGCTGTGGCTGGCCTGGACGCCACCACCGAGACCATGACCCTGCGCAAAGACCGCAGCTTCACCTTCGCCATCGACCGTCTGGATCAGGACGAGACCGGCGACCAGCTGGCAGCTGCTTCCGCCCTGGCCAGACAGCAGCGGGAAGTCATCATCCCCGAAGTGGACGCCTACGTTTACGGCGTGATGACCGCAGGCGCTGGTTCCAAGCCCGACGCCCTGGAGCTGACCAAGGCCAACATCTACGAGGAAATCCTCAAGGGTTCCGAAGTCCTGGACAATGCCATGGTCTCCGAGACTGGCCGCGTTCTGGTGGTCACTCCGGCCACTTACACCCTGATGAAGCAGTGTACAGACATCACCATGGAAACCGACATTGGCAACGACCTGCGCTTGAAGGGCGTCATCTCCATGCTGGACGGCATGGACGTGGTTCGGGTTCCGGCATCCCGTCTGCCTGCTGACTTCGGGTTCATGATCGCCCATCCCTGCGCCACCGTGGCGCCCACCAAGCTGGAAAGCTACAAGGCGCATGAAGACCCGCCCGGTATCTCCGGCAGTCTGGTGGAAGGCAGAATCACCTATGACGCCTTTGTGCTGGATAACAAGACCAAGGCCATCTACTATCAGCGTGGCGGCCTGGTGCTGACCTCCGCCGCTGGCACTGCTGCCGGCGCCACCAAGGTGACCGTCTCCACCGCCAAGGGCAAGGGCAACAGCTACAAGTACAAGGTGGACGCAGCTGTTCCCGTGGCTGGTGCTGATTGCTCCGCCTGGACGGACTGGAACGGCACTGCCGACATCACCGCGGCAACCGGTAAGACCCTGGTCATTGTGGAGGTGGACGGCAACGGTCTGGCCGTGAAGGCCGGTTCCGTCACTGTGACCGCCAAGGCGTAAATACTCGGATTCAATTCCCCTCTGGGCGTCCCTGCAATCGTGGGGGCGCCCTTTTTTACATGGAGCGTGAGACGATGACCAACGAAGAACTGGCCGTGATGATACAGGGTGGACAGGCTGACCTGGTGCCCACCCTCTGGGAGCAGGTGGAGCGGTTTGTGGCCAAGCAGGCACACCGCTGGTTCCTGAACAACCGCCGCCGGGTGGAGTTTGACGACCTCTATCAGTCCGGCTTCCTGGCCATGATGGAAGCGGTCAGGACGTTCGACCCGGACGGGGGTTCCAGCTTCCTGAGCTGGATGGGGAACAACCACCTGAAAACTGCCTTTATGGCAGCTTTGGGCGCCAGGACAGAAAAACAGCGTCAAGACCCGCTGCACACTGCCGCAAGCCTAGACGCTCCCTTACAAGTGGATGAAGATTTGACCATCGGGGACATGGTGCAAGACCCAGTGGATTGTATGGCCAAGGCTGACCGGCGCATCTGGCTGGAACAGCTCCACGATGAGCTGGATCACGCGCTGGACACGCTGCCAGCAGAGCAGAGGACAGCCCTCCGTCAACGGTTCTACCACGGCATGACCTTCGCAGAGGCGGCAGCGCTGGCCGGTGAGAAGCCGGACACCATCCGGAAGTGGGAAAGCGCTGGCCTGAACAAGCTCCGGCGGGGGAAGCAAGCGGCACGGCTCCGCGCCTTCGTGGACGCCCGGACGCTGTTCTATGCTGCCCGTGGGGTGCATGGGGTGGAACGGGTGGTCATCAAGCGGGAAGAGCTGGCACAAAGAGCGGGTCAGTCTGACTGACAACCTGACCTGTCTACAGGCTCAAAAGCCCCCCAAAATGGCGGTCGAACGCGCAATATCTGGGAAATGGAAGAAAAAAGAAAACCCCTGAAACCGTTGCGCTGCAACGACTTCAAGGATTTCAGGTGGTGACCCAGCGGAGATTCGAACTCCGGACACCCTGCTTAAAAGGCAGGTGCTCTGCCGGCTGAGCTACTGGGTCATATTTGCATATATAAAAAATCGGACCGAACCCGCAAGACATCTGGCTGGGATGGCGGGATTCGAACCCACGGATAAAGGAGTCAAAGTCCTTTGCCTTACCCCTTGGCGACATCCCATCAAAGACTCAATGGTAAAGATAACAGCCAGACAGAGCGGGTGAACTCTCTCTGACCGTTCCTAGACCAATAAGAAAAATGGGGTGGATAGACGGATTCGAACCGTCGGCCTCCAGAGCCACAATCTGGCGCTCTAACCAACTGAGCTATACCCACCATAAAGAAATGGAGCGACCGCAAAACGCAGTGCAGGGAAGGGAAGTGGCAAACAAGGGTGAAAAATAAGTTGTCCTAACTAAGCAGGATGGCACGCCTGGAGGGGCTCGAACCCCCGGCCTACTGCTTAGAAGGCAGTTGCTCTATCCAACTGAGCTACAGGCGCATATGGAGCGGGTGATGGGAATCGAACCCACGTAGCCAGCTTGGAAGGCTGGGATTCTACCATTGAACTACACCCGCACTCTCGCTTGCCAGCCCGTGTATTCTATCACAGAAAACACGGGCTTGTCAACCGTTTTTTTCATATTTTCAGGAATTTTTTCGCTGTCCTGCTTTTCCGCCACCGCGCTCAGCCTTCCTCCGGCAGCCGCTGGTCGCAGAAGGCGCAGCAGCGCCCTTCCGGGGTCTCCTTCACCAGGGGCGGCAGGTAGGGCTCGGTCAGGGTGATGCAGTTGGGGTTGCGGCAGAGCTGATGGGTGCCGATGGCCACCGGTGGCCAGTATGATGGCATCGGGATGCAGGGAGTTGAGGAGGGCTTC
>JABLTL010063362.1_pt1 | contig 19140 bp, 15 predicted proteins | sample 7160151 | NCBI WGS metagenome assembly JABLTL01 (sample SAMN14651223, study PRJNA627086) | human gut metagenome | isolation source: feces | host: Homo sapiens
AGGACAACAGCTGTCTCACTTCGCTTGAATCCTTTGAAAAGTTCAACTGACTGACGGTGTTGTAGAACAGTTCATCTTGGAGGAGAATTGTTCTCACACCGGTTGGCTATTCTTCCTGTTCTGAAGAGCAGGATGATATATAGGAATGCGACAAAGAGTCCTCCCGGCACCCCCATCTCCTCAATGATGATGGCATAGATGAAGTCGGAGAAGGCCTGCGACAGGAAGTCGCGTTCTACAGAGTTTCCCGGACCTTTGCCCATGACGTTGGATGAGGCAATGGCAATATTGGCATGAGCCACCTGAGCATCCTTGTCAAGGTCTACCTCCTCTGGCGACACAGGCTTTGTGTCGAGGAAGTGGTCGATACGGGCTTTCCATGTATCCATACGGTGGAACATCTTCTGTACGGTATTCTTCTTCTCAGGTTGCTCTGTCGCTACCTGTTCGGTAAAGGTGTCGTTTGTCTTTGCCAACTTCTCTTCGTCATGCCCCAACAGCATGACCATCGAGATGGCGAAGACGATGGTGAGCAGTACAATACCAGCAAGCTTTCCGAGCAGTTTACCAGGCACTCTTCCTATGATCATCATGAAGAAAATGGTGATACACAAGAGCATGGCTGTAGACATATTCTCGAGCATGATGGGGAAAATCATAACGGCGCTGATTGTCAGGATGTATTTGAATGCCCGCTTGTCAGCTCCGTTCTCGTTCTGCATGGCACTTAGAATCTGTGCTACTGCAAGTACGAGTGTTCCCTTGGCTATCTCGGAAGGCTGAAACTGGATGCCCACGAGGCTGATCCATCTGGATGCGCCATTGGTAGACTGTCCAGCCAACAGTACCCACAGAAGTAAGACTATAGAGATAAAAATCATGAAAGGAGTCACGATTTTGAAATACTTGCACTTGACCTTCAGCATGCAAATCATGACGAAGACACCGCCAACCAGGATAGCCATGTGCTTGATGACTGGCCCCATGAAGTTTCCGCTCTTGTACGACAGCGTACTTGAGGCTGAGTAAACCTCAATGATGCTGATCATACAGAGGAAGAAAAACACCATCCAGATGACTTTGTCTCCCTTGAATATGTTACCTATTTTGTTGCTCATTTCTCTTTTTTGTCTTCCTCTTTGTCTTTAGTCTTTCTGTCTTTTACAGTTGTCGGGCAAGTGTCTTGAACTGTTCGCCTCTGTCTTCCATGTTTTTGAACAGGTCGAAGCTTGCACAACATGGACTCAGCAGAACAGTGTCGCCTTCTTTTGCCATCTTGTGGCAAGCTGCGATACAGTCTTTCATGCTGTGAGTATCACAAACAGGAATGCCAAGACAGTCGAAATTGTCGTGCAACTTCTTGTTGTCGGCTCCCAAATATACCAGTCCTACACACTTTTGCTTTACCAGTTCTGTGATGTGGCTGTAGTCGTTGCCCTTGTCCTTTCCTCCCAAGATCAGGATGGTAGGTGTCTTCATGCTTTCGAGTGCATACCAGCAGGCGTCTACGTTGGTAGCCTTTGAGTCGTTGATGTATTGCACGCCGTTCACCTTGCATACTTTCTCCAGGCGGTGTTCCACGCCAGGAAAGTCGCCCAGGCTCTTGCGGATCGTAGCCTCGTCAATTCCTGCAATATGGCAGGCAAGTCCTGCTGCCAGGCTGTTGTAGATATTGTGTTTGCCTGTAAGGCTCAGCTCAGCTTCTGGCATGGCGAAAGGAGTTGGGTAGTCGAGTTTGTAGAGTCCGTCCTCTATGTATCCTACACATCCTTCCTCCTTGTTCTCAGCAAACGGACAGATTCTTGACTTCAGATTGTATTTCTCTATCTCTTTCTTCACGATGGGATCGTCGTTCCAATAGATGAAACTGTCTTCTTCAGTCTGATTTTGTGTGATACGCATCTTGGCGTCCACATAGTTTTGCATGCAGAAGTCGTAACGGTCCAGGTGGTCGGGTGTGATGTTGAGAAGGATGGCTATGTTGGCGCGGAACTTGTACATATTGTCAAGCTGGAAACTGCTCAGCTCGATGATGTAGTACTTGTGTGGCTCCTCTGCAACCTGGAGGGCAAGGCTGTTTCCGATGTTTCCTGCCAGACCTGCATCCATGCCTGCCGCCTTGAAGATGTGGTATATGAGTGATGTGGTTGTGGTCTTGCCATTGCTGCCAGTGATGCACACCATCTTGGCGTCAGTATATCTTGCGGCAAACTCTATCTCGCTGATGATAGGTGTGCCCTGCGCCATCAGTTTCTGAATCATGGGAGCCTCTTTAGGAATACCCGGGCTCTTGATGATTTCGTTGGCATTCAGTATTTTCTCTTCTGTATGGTGGCCTTCTTCCCATTCTATCTGGTGGTCATCAAGCAGCTTTTTGTATTTGTCCTTGATTTTTGACATGTCGGATACAAATACATCAAAACCTTCTTTCTTGGCAAGTACGGCAGCTCCTGCTCCGCTTTCGCCAGCACCTAAAATTACAATTCTACTCATATTTTTTATCTTATCTTCAATGTTATAATTGTTAAGGCAGCAAGAATGATGGTGATAATCCAGAAACGGATTGTTATCTTTGATTCGTGGATGGCACCATGTGGCTTCTTGATGAGATACTTACACTCAGGGTCGAGCTGGCTGTCCTGTGTTCTGAAGTTGTCGTGGATAGGCGTTCTCTTGAAGATGCGCTGCTTGATACCTTTATGCTTGCCTAATTTATAGTAGTATACCTGTACGATGACGCTGAGGCTTTCTACGAAGAAGATGCCACAGAGAATAGGCAACATGAGCTCTTTGTGGATGATGATGGCTCCCACGGCAATAATGCCGCCAATGGTCAGCGAGCCTGTATCTCCCATGAATACTTGTGCGGGATAGGCATTGTACCACAGAAAGCCAATCAATGCTCCAATGAAGGCGCAGAAGAATACTACGAGCTCCTCGGAGCCAGGTATGTACATGATGTTGAGGTAGGCGGCATATTGGATGTGGGAAGACACATAGGCCAGTATGCCCAATGCCACACCTATGATGGCAGAGTTGCCTGCACACATTCCGTCCATACCGTCATTCAGGTTGGCTCCGTTGGATACAGCGGTCACGACAAAGATAGTCATCAGGACGAAGAGAATCCATCCTGCTGCTGTCTTGTATTTGCCGCAGAATCCCATGATGCGTGAGTAGTCAAGGTTGTGCCCCTTGATAAATGGTATGGTGGTCTTCAGCGACTTGGTAGACTCTGCCCTGTGCTTGACGACCATCTCCTGTCCCTGACGCTCGATGGCTAAGTTCTCGTTCATCTTGACATCAGGTGAGGCCCACAGCACCAAGCCAACGATAAGTCCGATGCCGAGCTGTCCCACTATCTTGTATTTTCCTTTCAGTCCTTCCTTGTCGCGCTTGAAGATCTTGATGAAGTCGTCCATACCTCCCAGGAATCCCAGCCATACGGTGGTGATGAGCATCAGTATCAGATAGATGTTGCGCAAACGTCCCAACAGCAGTACCGGTATGAGTATTGCCATGATGATGATGACGCCACCCATGGATGGAACTCCTATCTTCTTGACACCAAATGGGTCGATGCTGGCATCGCGCTGAGTTTCAGTTATCTGCTTGCTTTTGAGATATTTGATGAACTTCTCGCCAAACCAAGCAGAGATAACCAACGAAAGAATGAGAGCCAGGAGGGCACGGAAAGAGATGTAACCCCACATGTGGGAGCCGGAAATGCCCCATTGCTCTAAAAATCTAAAGAGATAGTATAACATTTTCTTCTTTTATTATTTCTTGTTAATACCGAAGATGCCGCGAATCACTTCCTTGTCGTCGAAGTGGTGTTTCACGCCCTTGATTTCCTGGTAGTCCTCGTGGCCTTTACCTGCCACCAGAATCACATCGCCCTTCTTTGCCATCATGCATGCTGTGCGGATGGCCTCTTTGCGGTCTACGATGCTGATGACTTTCTTCATCTGCTGTTCGTTCAGACCAGCCAACATGTCGTTGATGATGTCCTGTGGCTCCTCGAAACGGGGATTGTCGCTGGTGATAATCACCTTGTCGCTTTGTTTGACGGCTTCTTGTGCCATGAGTGGTCGCTTGCCCTTGTCGCGGTTTCCGCCTGCACCACATACGGTGATGACTTCTCCCTTTCCGTTGAGCACCTCATGTATGGCATTGAGCACATTCTCGAGAGCATCGGGAGTATGAGCATAGTCAACGATGGCTGTGTAGCCTTCTGGTGACTGGATGGGTTCGAGACGTCCGTTCACGCTGTGCAGTGTGCTCAGTACTACAAGCACATCTTCTGGCTTTTTGCCCAGCATGATGGCTGTGCCATATACTGCCAGCAGATTGCTTACGTTGAATTTACCGATAAACTGCACGCCTACTTCTCTGCCGTCCACATCTAAGTACATGCCTCCGAAGTGGCATTCCAGGATTTTTGCCTTGAAATCGGCCATGCTCCGTGTAGAGTACGTCTTAATGGTGGCTTTTGTGTTCTGTACCATGATCATGCCGTTCTTGTCATCGGCATTGGTAATGGCAAAGGCCGACTTTGGCAGACCGTCGAAGAAGGCCTTCTTGGCATTGCGATAGTTCTCGAAAGTCTTGTGATAGTCGAGATGGTCGCGTGTGAGGTTGGTGAAGATGCCGCCTGTGAATGTCAGACCGCCGATACGCTTTTGTGCTATGGCGTGCGAAGAGCATTCCATAAAGGCATACTCGCATCCTGCTTCTACCATCTTGCTCAGCAGGAGGTTGAGCTCGATTGGGTCGGGAGTGGTGTGGTCGGCAGGAATAGCTTCGTCCTCGATATAGTTGCAGACGGTAGACAGCAAGCCGCACTTATGTCCGAACTTGCGGAACATATTATATAATAAGGTGGCGATGGTGGTCTTTCCGTTTGTTCCAGTCACACCCACCAGCTTCAGTTTCTTGGATGGATCGCCATAGAACAGGGTGGCAACTTTTCCCACTGCGTCCTCTGTAGATTCTACTTTCACGTAGGTGACGCCTTCCACCTTCTCCTCAGGCATGTCTTCGCACAGAATGGATTTGGCGCCAAGCTCGATGGCTTTGGGTATAAACTTGTGACCATCTACTTGCGTTCCCTTCATGGCAACGAACAAATGGCTATCTTTGATTTTTCGAGAGTCAATGTTCACTCCTGTAACCTCGGTCTCCACATCGCCTGCTATTTCAACAGGCTGAATGTTCTTGAGTAAATCTTGTAGTTTCATATTCTGTTTCTTTGATGTTTCTATACATTATTATATATTATAGGTCGAGTGTGAGTTCGCAGACTTGTCCTTTCTTGATTCTTGTTCCTGGTACAAGACTTTGTTTTACTACTTTTCCACGACCGTAAATTCTGGTCTTTATGCCTCGGCTTTCCATCATGAAGATAGCGTCTCTTGCTCCCATGCCCGATACATCGGGTACGGCATTCTTGCTGTATTGCTTCTCCTTGATGAGCAGTACTTTCTTCTTTCCTTCCTTCTCGGCCTTTCCCCATATAGGATTGCCTGTCGCATAACTGCCCGACCAATTGGTGGCGGTGTTTATTCCGAGATGCTTCAGCACATAGTCGGCAGCCAGTATGTTGCCTGACTTTACGTCTGGCAAGAAGACTGAGGCTGAGTCGCGGGCATCTTTCACATCGAGTTTCAGACTCTGTGCCATGATGCCTTCTGAAATTTCATGAAAGACCTTTCCACTCATCGTGCCGCCCGAAGCTGGGAGTCCCGATTTCTGAATGCAGACGATGCAGCTGTATTGAGGAGCATCGGCAGGGAAATAGCCTGCGAAACTGACGAGGTAGTTTGTTCCTCCGTTCTTGTATCCTCCCGCACCTTTTGATATCTGGGCTGTACCCGTCTTGCCTGCCACCTTGAAATTGGGTGAGCCTGCCTTACGTCCCAATCCCACACTTACCACTTGCTCCAAGATGGTCTGCAGTTCTTTGATGCTTTTTTCCTTGGCTATCTGTGGTCGCATGACTTCTACTGGGAACTCTTTGAGGGTTTCTCCGTTCTTCACCACTTTGGTGACAAAGCGCGGACGAACCATCTTTCCGTTGTTGGCTACTGCGTTGTAGAATGTCAGCGTGCTGATGGGCGGAACCTGTGTCTCGTATCCTATACTCATCCATGGCAGGGCAGTCTTGCTCCAGTTGACGTATTGCCCACGGCTGTTCTTGCGAGGCATACGGATGATGGCAGGTGTAGAGCCCACCAATGGTATTCTCAGATTGTCTCTCAGTCCGAGACGGTCTATTCCCTGCACAAACTTCTCTGGATGTTTGTGGTAATGGTCGTCTATGATTCGGCTTACTCCGATATTGGAACTGTACCACAGGGTCTCCGCAAAGGTAAGCATTCCGTAGCCTCCCTTTCTCCAGTTATGGTCTTTCATGTCTCGACCATACATGTTCCATACGCCGTTTCCTGTCTCCACTCGGCACAGGGTGTCAACCACTCCGTCGTCCAAGGCTACAAGCAGCGAGGCTGGCTTGAATACAGAGCCTGGCTCCAGCAAGTCGCTGACGGCATGGTTTCTTACTTCCCGATATTCGCCGTCATCACACTTCTCCAGGTTAACGATGGCTTTCACATCTCCCGTATGCACTTCCATGACGATGGCTACGCCCACATTTCCGTTGATTTCCTTCAACTCCTGCTCTAATGAGCGTTCCGCCAGGTCTTGCATGCTCACGTTGATGGTGGTCACGATGTCGGCTCCGTCTATAGGTGGCGTGTCGGTAATGTTCAGGTATTTGTTAAGCACTTTCTTGCGCTGCACGATTCCGTTGGTTCCTCTCAGGATGGAGTCGTATGAGAGTTCCAGTCCGAAGCGGGCCGTATCCTTGGCACCAAACAAGGCTCCGATGGTTCTGCCAGCCAGTCCTCCGAATCCACGTGTTCGGGCGTTGTATTCTTCCCAATGGAAACCGCTGCTGTTCTTTCCCAGGTTGAATACCGGCAGGGCTTTCACCTCGGTGAACGTGTTGTAGTTGATGCGGCGTGGATATAAAGACCAGTGTCGGCTTTGTTTCTTTCTTCCCTCGTCTATGTGTCGCTTGAATTCGGTGAATGTCAGTTCGGGGAAAATCTTACTCAGCCCCATACAGATGGAGTCTTCCTTGACGTCCCACAGTGAGTCGTTGCCAGCTTCTTTGAGTGCCTTGAAGTCCATGAAGAGCTTATATTCAGGCAGCGAACTGGCCATCAACTGTCCGTCGCAACTAAGGATGTTTCCTCGGGTAGGCTTCACGGTTACAGAATCTTTCTTCTGTCGCTGTGCCACCTTCATCCAGTAGTCGCGCTTGGCTGTTGCTATGTATATGGATTTTCCTACGATGCAGAGTGCAAAGACCGTCATGACGATGGCTATGGCGCTGTATCGTGGCATCACTCTCTTATTGTCAAATTTACTCATTCTCCGGTACGTTTATGATGTATGGTGGCTGGGTGGCAATGTGCAGGACGCTGTCTTTGTTGTTCTGCAGCATTTTCAGCACGTTGCTCTCTCGGCTTCTTTCTGTTATCTGGCTGCTGCTCGACAGGGCTTTGTATTTGGCGTTCTGCAGTTCCTCCTGCAGCTGGTCTATCTCTATCATGTCCTGTTGTATGCTGTATCTGTTGGATATGTATATGATGATAAAGAACACCACTAACACGATGAGCCATATCTGCCGGCGTATCACTTGTGCCGTCAGAATGTCGCCGCCCAAAATCTTTCTCAGGGTGAAGCTCGACGATAGGGGCGCCTCGTCTTCTATGGCTTGTTTGGCGATGGCTTCCTTGAGCGACTCCTCGTGTTCCTTTTCCTCAGCCGGCTCCTTTGAATCGTCTGAGTCTTGCGAGTCTTGGGGCTTTTGTGAGGCTTTCGTTTCTTTTGCCTCTTTTGCCTTCTTGCCCAGCTCTTGAGGAACGGGTGTCTCGGCAGCAGTCTTGCTGTCGGCCTTCGCTTCCTGGTCTTCCTTTATTTCTTTTTCTTTCATCTCTTTTCTGCAATTCTAAGTTTGGCGCTTCGGCTTCTTGGGTTTCTCTCTTGCTCTTCCTGGTCGGGGATGATGACCTTGTTGTTGATGAGTCTGAAGGGAGATTCTATTCTTCCGTAGAAGTCCTGCACCACTTTTCCCTCTGGGTTTCCCGTCTTCATCACGTTTTTCACGATTCGGTCTTCCAGCGAGTGGTAAGTGATGACCGACAATCTTCCACCTGGTTTCAGAATTTCTGTCGCAGCCTTGAGCATTTCCTTCAGGGCGTCCATCTCGTGGTTTACCTCTATTCGCAGGGCCTGGAACAGTTTGGCCATGTCTTTTTTCTCTCGCTCGCGCTTGAAGAAAGGCTCCACTACGTGTATGAAGTCGGTCGTTGTCTCTATCTTTTGGCTGCTTCTCGCTTTGACGATAGCTGCAGCTATGCGCCGGGCGTTGCGCAGTTCGCCGTACAGGTAGAAGATGTCTGCAAGTGCCTCCTCCTCGTATTCGTTTACGATATCGGCAGCAGTCTTGCCCGCTCTTTTGTTCATTCTCATGTCGAGCGGAGAGTCGAAGCGGAAGGAGAAGCCTCTGCTCTCATCATCAAAATGATGGCTCGATACACCCAGGTCAGCAAGCAACCCGTCAATACCTTCCTCGCCATAGTAGCGCATCCAGTTCTTCAGGTATCTGAAGTTGGAGCATACGAAGGTGAAGTGCTCATTGGGGATGACGTTCTGTTCGGCGTCGGCGTCTTGGTCGAAGCTGTACAGGTGACCGTCGTCGGCTATTCGTGAGAGTATCTCCTTAGAGTGGCCTCCGCCTCCAAAAGTAACGTCCACATACACTCCTCCAGGATGTATGGACAGACCGTCTACGCTTTCTTTGAGAAGCACAGGCACGTGGTATGTATTGTTGTCGATTAATCGCATGTGTACCTATTTAAATAAGAATTCGGGTTCAAAGGTACACAAAAATCCTCATATCTGTTTACTTTTTCTTGCAAAATTTATAAAACTTAATAAAATGAGGTCGCTTTTTGTCTTGTGTCAAGAGTTGGCGAGAGTTCTTCCAGAATGCTTAAAGTGAGCTTCAGACATAAAAATGAAAGCCAAAAGTTATATAAATCGACTGTTTTTTCATCAAAAACATCGTATTTTATCATTTTTTCATTAAAAATGGCACGTATTTAAAAAAGTTGAGTTATTTTTGCACGTACTTTAGATGTTTTTACAGCAAACATGAGCGAATCTATAGAGAAAACGATTGACATAAGCAGGATTTTGAAGAGCAAGATGGGAGCAAAGGCAAAGTTTGTGCCCTCTTTTCTTGTGTCCTGGCTCAAGAAGACCGTTCACGAGGATGAAGTGAACCGCTTCTTGTGGGAAAGTCGTCATCTTCAGGGTACCGAGTGGCTTACTGAGTGCGTGAAGTATCTCAAGATGAACATACAATTGGAGGGAGTGGAGAATCTGCCCGACAAGAACGATGGCAAGCTTTATACCTTCGTGTCCAATCATCCGTTGGGAGGACAGGACGGCGTGGCGCTTGGCTCCATCATTGGCACCCATTATGACGGAAAGTTCCGTTATCTTGTGAACGACCTACTTCTTAATCTGCCAGGTCTCAAGCCCGTCAGTATAGGCATCAACAAGACGGGACGCCAGAGCCGTGACTTCCCCCGTATGGTGGAGGCCGGTTTCCAGAGCGACAATCACATGCTGATGTTCCCTGCAGGTCTCAACAGCCGCAAACAGCCAGATGGCAGTATTCGCGACTTGCCCTGGAAAAAGACATTTATCTCAAAGAGTGTGGAGTATCAGCGCGATGTGGTGCCTATCCATTTCAGCGGACAGAACTCGGAGCGCTTCTATCGCATCGCCCGATTCAGCGACAAGTACTTGCCTTTCAACTTAGCCATGCTTTTCTTGGTCGACGAGATGTACCGGAACGTGGGAAAGGACTTCCGTATCGCCTTTGGCAAGCCCATACCCTGGCAGACCTTCGACAAGAGCAAGACTCCCACAGAATGGGCGCAATATGTAAAAGACAAAGTTTACGAATTATAGAAAGTTACATCATAGATTATGGAAGAAGATATAATCCAGCCAATAGACAGGGACTTGTTGAAGAGTGAGCTCACTCCCGACAAGCAGCTTCGTATGACAAACAAGAGTCATAACGAAATCTATATCGTGACAGCCAACGACTCTCCCAATGTGCTGAAGGAGATAGGCCGTCTTCGTGAAATCGCATTCCGTACAGCAGGAGGCGGCTCGGGCAAGTCAATGGATTTGGACGAGTTCGACTTTGGAGATAATTGTTATAAGCAGCTCATCGTGTGGAATCCTGAGGCCGACGAGATTATTGGCGGTTATCGTTATCTCTTGGGTAAAGACTGGAAACTCGATGCTAAAGGACAGCCTATATTGGCTACGAGTCATATGTTCCATTTCTCAGACAAGTTCCTTAAGGAGTACATGCCTTATACCGTGGAGTTGGGACGTTCCTTTGTCTCATTGGAATATCAGAATGTGCGCATGAACAGTAAGAGCATCTTTGCGCTCGACAACCTGTGGGATGGTCTGGGAGCTCTTACCGTGCTCTATCCCGAACTGAAATATTTCTTTGGCAAGATGACGATGTATCCGTCTTATATTCGCCGTGGTCGTGACATGATTCTCTATTTCCTCAAGAAGCATTTCGATGATAAGGAGAATCTTGTTATCCCGATGAAACCATTGAAAATAGAGACTCCAGAGAGTGAGCTGAAGGCGCTCTTTACCGAAGACGACTTCCGTGCAGACTATCGCATTCTCAATCGTGAGGTACGTGAGTTGGGCTACAACATTCCCCCTTTGGTGAATGCTTATATGAATCTCAGTCCTACGATGAAGCTTTTCGGAACAGCCATCAATTATGGTTTTGGTGATGTGGAGGAAACTGGTATTCTGATTGCTGTCGACGAGATCTTGGAAGAAAAGCGTGTGCGCCATATCAACAGTTTCATAGCCGAGCATCCGGAGGCGTTGAAGATAACAAGTGGCGCCAACAATATTATTTATAAGGAAAAGGAAGGCGAGTAAACCTTATCCGTTTTATAAAAGACATTCAACTTCCGAGTGGAGTGGAAGTTGGAGATGTAAAACAAGATACTAAAGAAGCGTTTCGTTCATTCGAGGCGCTTTTTTAGTATTCTTGTTTATGAATGTCTGCGATTTTTAACCTGCTGATAAAACGAAGTTACTTGTGATGGACAATGCAAGTACTTGTTTTTTCTATTTTTTCTGCTGAAAAGCTTTAGTATATATATTCATCGGGGCGCTTTGGTTTACTGCGAAAAAATAATTTCCCAGTTGGGAAAAAATATTTTTCCAGTTGGGCAGATTCTTTTTCCCAGTTATGTGGTGCTTTTCGGACGATTATTGCATGAATATACAGTATAAATATGCGTTCGTGCTTTCCGTTTCTCTCCCTCACGCCCTATACGATAGGCAGGCTGATACCGTTTATCTTCTGATAGATGTCGAGGGCGTAAATGTCGGTCATTCCGCTGATATAGTCGATGACAGCCATGATTCGCTCCTCTATATTCTCGTTGTTGATGTCGTACTGACTGCTTACCCGTCGCAACAGTTGTTGAGAGTCGAAACGTTCGGGCGTGATAGCTGCATTGACAAACACCTCCATAAGTGTAGCCATAATCTTGTAACCTGACAGTTCGATGTCGAGTACAGGCTTGCTGTGGTAAATCTTTGCAAACGAAGTTTTCTCGCATTCTTTGTAGGCATTTCGCTGTTGCTCGGCGATATGGTCGATGAGGCTTCCCTCGAATGTTCCTGCCAAAATCTCCTTCTCATGCTCCAGAAAGGCCGTTACACATTCGTTCTCCAGTCGGCCGATGGCGCTGGCTCTCATGTAGACCACCTTTTCGTTCTCGTCGGTCACGCCTTCTTCCTTGATTCGCTCCTTAATCTTATTTTGGGTTTCCTTGTCGAAGAATCCCAACAGCAGTCTCTCCGTCTCTTCGTAAGACAGGATCTTGAGTTTGTGGGAGTCTTCGATGTCCATGATTTCGTAGCAGATGTCGTCGGCAGCCTCTACCATATATACCAACGGATGACGGGCGTATCTTAGAGGCTCACCAGGTTTTGACTTGCAAAAAATGCCCAATTCATCGGCCACTTTCTGGTACGAGTCCTTTTCCAAGGTGAAGAAACCGAACTTGCCATGACTTCCAGCCAACTGGCTGGCGAATGGATATTTTACGATAGAAGCCAGCATGGAGTAGGTCATGACGAAGCCGCCTTTGCGTCTTCCCTTGAATTGGTGGGTCAGTATGCGGAAGGCATTGGCGTTGCCTTCGAAGTGAGTAATATCTTGCCAAAACTCCGGTGAAACCAGCTCTTTTACTGCTTTTCCTGCTCCCTCGCTGAAGAAAGTTTGTATGGCTTTCTCTCCAGAATGGCCGAAAGGAGGATTGCCCAAGTCGTGTGCCAGGCAGGCTGCGCTCACGATAGTTCCTATTTCCTCAAAGAGAGTATCCTTCAGTTCTGGGCGCTTTTCTATGATACGTTTCGAGATGTCGTTGCCCAACGACATTCCTACACTCGATACTTCCAGACTGTGGGTCAGTCGGTTGTGTACAAAGATAGAACCAGGCAAGGGGAAAACCTGAGTCTTGTTTTGCAGTCGTCTGAAAGCCGACGAGAAGATGAGCCTGTCGTAGTCGCGTTTGAACTCCGACCGGTCGTCGTGGCGCTCGGCATGCTTATGCTCCTGTCCGAAACGCTTGTTAGATATGAGTTTAATCCATTCCATATCGCAAAAATACAGCAATCCTGACACAATACAAAATAAAAAAGCATTTATTTTTTATAAAATCTATCATTTTCGTCATGAAAATGCCTAAATGTGCCCGAAAAACATTATTTTTGCATCTTAAAAGAAAGAACATGATGAAAGTACAAATTATCAACCGTGGGCATCAGCCGTTGCCAGCTTATGCCACGCCCCAGAGCGCAGGTATGGACCTGCGTGCCAATATCGACGAATCTATCGTGCTTCACCCCATGGAACGCCGGCTTGTACCTACAGGTCTTTTCATGGCTTTGCCAGCTGGCTTCGAGGCACAGATACGTCCTCGCAGTGGGTTGGCATTGAAACATGGCATTACTGTTCTTAATACCCCCGGCACTATTGATGCCGATTATCGAGGCGAGATCATGGTTCTGCTCATCAACTTCTCGCAGACCGACTTTGTCATCAATGATGGTGAGCGTATTGCCCAAATGGTGATTGCCAAGCACGAAAATGCTGAATTCATCGAAGTAGAGACGCTCGATGAAACTGAGAGAGGTGCTGGTGGCTATGGTCATACAGGTGTAAAATAAATATAGATACATTCAATTAATCTGTTGTGAATAGAATCAATATTTTGAGACAAGTATTCTTGGGCTTCATAAGCTTTATGGCATTCCTGACAGCTATGCCCGTGCAGGCTGCCGATGGTTTGACGGGCAATGACCGCAAGCGTTACGACTACTTCTTTCAGGAGGCGGCCCGTCTTCAGGCTTTGGGTCGTTACGGCGATGCATTCGAGCTTTTTGAGCATGCCCGCAAGATCAATCCACGTGCTGCTGAGGTGTATTTCTATCAGTCGATGTACTATCAGCAAATGAAGCAAGACTCCTTGGCTCAAGACTGTCTGGCGCGTGCCATCACCTTGGCTCCATCCAATCTTACCTTTCGCGAGCGGATGGCACAGTATTATGTTGCCAACCAGCAGTACGACAAGGCTATCGAAGCTTATGAAGGCATCTTCGCTCAGAATCACGACAATACCGATGCGCTCTATATGCTGTTGCGCCTTTATCAGCAGCAGAAAGAATATCCACAGATGCTGAAAACCCTCAACCGCTTGGAGACAGAAGAGGGCGAGAACGAGAAGTTCACGCTTGAGAAGATGCACATCTACGAGTTGATGAACGATCCCAAGTCAGCCTACAAGGAACTCAAGTCGCTGACCGAGGCGCATCCGCTTGATATGATTTATAAAACCATGTTGGGCAACTGGCTTATGGAACACCAGCGCCGGAAAGAGGCCTACAAGTTGTTTACCCATGTGCTCGAAGAAGAGCCTGACAACTCGTATGCCCAGATGTCGCTCTACGACTATTATAATGCCACCGACCAGAAAGAACAGGCTCACGCCATGCTCGACCGCATTCTGTTGGGCAAGAAGACTGACCTGGATACCAAGTTGATGATGATTCGCTCGTTCATACAGGATAACGAGAGCCATGGTGCCGATTCAACCCAAGTCATCGCTCTTTTCGACAGAATGCTGGCTCAGCCCAAGCCCTCGGCAGACATCGCTGAGTTCCGTGCTGCCTATATGAATATTAAGAAAATGCCGATGGATACGGTCAATGCCGCTTACCGCAAGGTGCTCGAGATAGCTCCCGACCGTAGTGAGTCGCGCATCCAACTCATTCAGAATCTATGGGAAAAGAAAGACTACGACGAGGTTATCCGCCTGTCTAATGCTGCCCATGACTACAATCCGGAAGAGATGGTATTCTATTACTTTGGCGGTATGGCGCACTATATGAAGCATGAGGAAGATGCCACTCTTGAAGAGTTCCGCCGCGGAGTGGGACAGATCAACAGCAAGAGCTCTCCCGATTTGGTGTCCGACCTTTATATGATCATGGGCGACATCCTTCATGGCAAGAACCGTCAGGCAGAAGCTTTTGCCGCTTACGATTCCTGTCTGCATTGGAAACCCGACAATGTTCCAGGACTCAACAATTATGCTTACTACATCAGTCAGACGGGCAAGAACCTGCAGAAGGCAGAGTTGATGAGCTACAAGACCATCAAGGCAGAGCCCAAGAACTCCACCTATCTTGATACTTATGCGTGGATTCTCTTTATGGAGGAACGTTATGCTGAGGCCAAAACCTATATCGACCAAACCTTGGCGTATAGTGATTCAACGGCCGACAACAGTACCGTTATTGAGCATGCAGGCGACATTTATGCCATGAACGGACTTACCGACCAGGCTGTGGCCTACTGGAAGCAGGCACAGAAAGGCAGCCAGGACCCTGATGCTCTGAAGGTGAAAATCGAGTGCAGGAAATATATGACAGAAAGTGAAATCATTAAATATAAGCGAAAATGGAAAAAAACAAAATAATGAAACTGGCAGCATTCTGTCTCCCCTTGATGTTGCTGGCATCGTGTGGCACCAAGAAACAAATTATCTCTGATGGCGTGAGCAACAAGAACTTGCCACATCAGGAGGTGAAAAGTGTAGAGACCGAACGCATGCAGAAACTGGCTTTTGTACAGAAGGTGTCCGACAATCAGGTGTACGCCAAGAACATTACGGGCAGCATAAACTTCACCATCCGCATGGGAGAGAAGAAAATTTCGGTAGATGGTGCGCTTCGAATGCGTAAGGACGATGTGATACGTCTACAGTTGTATGCTCCCATCCTGGGCTTCGAGATTGGCCGTCTGGAGTTTACCCCCGATTATGTGCTCATCATCGACCGTTATCACAAACAGTATATCAAGGCCGACTATAATCATGTAGACTTCCTGCAGAAGCAGGGCATCAACTTCTATTCGTTGCAGGCGCTGTTCTGGAATCAGCTTCTCTTGCCTGGAGCCAAGCAGGTGAAGGAGTCTGATCTGAAGAAGTTTGATGCCGATTTGGCTGTAGAGGGAAATGAAGTGCCAGTCACCTTGAAGAATGGCAACATGACGTATGCCTGGACTTCCCAGCGTGCCACAGGTCGTATAGACAAAGCCGACGTGAAGTATGTCAGTTCGCAGCATGGCACATCGGGAGTGCATATTCGTTATGACAACTTCCGCGCCGTAGGTGTCAAGATGTTCCCAGCCTTGTTGGATATGACTCTTGTCACTAATGCAACCCGTCAGAAGAAGGAGATCAACATCGTTATCAAGATGAACGAGGTGAAGACCGACAGCAACTGGGAGTCGCGTTCCGAAGTTTCGAGCAAGTACGAGCAAGTATCGGCAGAAGACGTGCTGAATAAAATAATGAGTCTGTAAATGAAACGTATATTATTGATTATTCTGGCCTTGTCGTTTGTCTTGACTCCTTATGCGCAGAAGACTGCACAAAGAAAGAAGACTGCCACAACGGCAAGAACGGTAAGAACCCAAAAGAAAACCCCAAAAAAGAAGCCTGTGAAAAGGCGCCAATCCAAGGCTCCCACACGGGCAGAGAAGAAAGCCGCCTATAGCAATGCTTCCATTCGAGGATTGCAGGGACAGCGTGCCAACATACAAAAGAAAATCAAGGAGCAGGAGAGAGCTCTCCGCCGCAATCAGGCCGACGTGAAGAAACGTCTGCAAGACCTCATGGTGCTTAATGGCGAAATCGACCAGCGACAGAAGAACATCGATGGTATACAGCAGGATATCCACCACATCGATGGCAATATCGGCTTGCTCAATACTCAGCTCAAAACCCTTGAACAGCAGTTGCAGGACCGAAAGAACAAGTACATCCGTTCTATGCGCTATATGACCCGTCATCACTCTGTGCAAGACAAGCTCATGTTTATCTTCAGCGCCAAGAACCTTACGCAGATGTATCGCCGCCTGTCGTTCATACGTCAGTATTCTGCCTATCAGAAGGCACAGGGCGAGGCGGTAAAGGCCAAGCAGAAACAGGTGACCGAGAAGCACAAGCAATTGCAGGTGGTGAAGGGACATAAGAACAACCTTTTATATAAAGGTCAGCAAGAGAAAACTGCGCTCGAAGGCAAGCAGACCGAGCAACAGCAAGTGGTGCAGGGATTGCAGAAGCAACAGAAAACCATTCAGGCTGTTATTGCTGATCAGCGCAAGAAGGATGCTGCTATCAATGCGCAGATTGACCGTCTGATAGCCATTGAGGTAGAGAAAGCGCGTGCCCGTGCGGCAGCTGAGGCTAAGCGTAAGGCTGAAGCTCAGGCGGCAGCACAGCGTAGGCGTGAGGAACTTGCTCGTCGAAAGGCACAGGCCGAGGCTGAGGCGCGTGAGAATGCCCGCCGTATAGAGGAAGCACGGCGCAAGGAACGTGAGGCCGAATTGGCTCGTCAGCGTGCTGCAGAAGAGAATCGTAAGGCTCAGGAGTTGGCTCGTAAGGCCCAGGAGGAAGCTCGTCTGCAAGCCGAAAACAGCGCTAAGGCCAGAGCTCAGGATAAGGCACGTGCCCGTGCAGAGAAGGCTGCCCGTGCGGCTGCTGAACAAGCCAACCGACAGGCCAGAGCTGAACAGGCTGCTCGTGAGGCTGAGGCCGACAGGCGAGCTGCAGAGTTGAAGGCAAAAACTGATGAGGCACGCAACCGCAAAGAGTTGGCAAGCGCCCGCCGGGAAGCCAATGATGCTGCTACTCTCAGTACGGTAGACCGTATGCTGAGTGGAGGTTTTGAGGCCAACCGTGGTCGCCTTCCTATGCCTATCACAGGAACTTACAAGATAGTGAGTCATTTCGGACAATACAATGTACAGGGTCTTTCCGGCGTTACCCTCGACAATAAGGGTATCAACCTTTTGGGCAAACCCGGTTGCGTGGCTCGTAGCATCTACGATGGTGAGGTAAGTGCCGTCTTTGGTTATGGAGGCATGTGGAATGTCCTTGTCCGCCATGGTGCCTATATCTCTGTATATTGTAACCTCAAGTCGGTGAGTGTTCACAAGGGCCAGAAGGTAAGTACCCGTCAGGCTTTAGGTGCCGTGGGTGCCGACAATATCCTGCAGTTCCAGTTGCGCAAGGAAACAGCCAAACTCAATCCCGAGGCATGGCTTGCCCGTTAATGTAAACTTCTCTAACTTCCGTACATGCGAAAGTTAGATTAAAATATTCTTTGAAGGAGAGGTAGTACTTACTTGCCCAAGTGAGCACTACCTCTTTTTTGTATTGCTTCAATAATATGGTGGATTTCCTTGAAACCGTGCAAACGATTGCTCATGGAATAAGCATTTTTTTCCTGATAAACTTAGTGGTCTATCAAAACTTATTTCTATTTTTGCCAACGTTTGAACTAATAACTTATCAACTTAACATATTATTTTATGCAAAAATTTTCTACGATGCTTTGTACTTTGGCAATGCTTTTCGGCATGATGATGGCTCCGGGAAATGCTCTCGCTGCTGTTACCGCCGATGATTATACGCCAATAGTTACAGAAAATGAGATCTCCGTGTTCTTGGAGACAAGTTATGATAATGCCAAGATTTGGGCCTGGAATGACAAGGTAAAACAGTTTACTACTGCTGCTTGGCCTGGAGATGCCATGACCCTGGTGGGAACTAAAGGTGGCAAGAATGTCTTTAAATGGACATATACAGCTGGTACTGAAATTCCTACTGGTGTGATTTTTACTCATGATGGTGAGCAGAAACTGAATGGCGGTGATCAGGAATACGTTAACCACGGCTACTATATAGAAGGTAAATATGAAAAGACGATTACCCCTGGCCCTGAAGGCAAGGTAATGGTCTTCTTCGATAATTCCACAGCCAACCTCGCAGATGTATATTGCTATATCTACGACGGTACAAAGGCGGCTCAGGAATGGCCTGGATTGAAGATGAGTCTTGACAACGAGACTGAGTACAATGGCAAGAAGGGCTATTATACAGTAGAAGTCCCTGCTGCTTTTGTCACAGGCTATTTCGTAATCAACAACGGACAGAATGGCTCTGCTCTCACAGGCGAGACGGTTTACGTAAACGGACAGGCTTCCTCTATCGAAAACACCGTTCTTCAGGAGGTGCAGAAGGCAGAGGACAATGCTTGGTACACCTTGACAGGTATGCGTATCGGCAAGCCTGCTCAGCCAGGTCTCTATATTCACAATGGTAAGAAAGTAATCATCAGAAAATAATAGCAGATTATGAAAAAGACAATCAATTATGGTCTCCTGATGTTGGTGATGCTGTTCAGCATGGCATCCAACATCTTTGCAGACAACAAATACGGTCTTAAAGACAATATTCAGGATGGTGTCATCCTTCATTGTTTCGACTGGACGTTGGCAGATATCCAGGAAGAAATTCCTAATATCGCCAAGGCAGGCTTTACTGCCGTTCAGACTTCTCCTGTTCACGAAAGAGCAGGTAA
>JABLTL010171748.1_pt1 | contig 19123 bp, 17 predicted proteins | sample 7160151 | NCBI WGS metagenome assembly JABLTL01 (sample SAMN14651223, study PRJNA627086) | human gut metagenome | isolation source: feces | host: Homo sapiens
ACCTCACTTTGGTCAGTGTGCTTCGCACGTCATTCGTGAGATTTAAACACCGACGGTGTTTTTCACCCAATTGCCATTACCTCCCGTTGGTCGGTGGGGCTACGCCGAGTCTCGTGTTCCTTAAAATATCACCCCGCATGGCATCTGCGTTGCTCTGTGCCCTCTGTGGGAGACCCCAAGCATCCCGCATGGCCATTCCCCATTCTGCATCCGAAGGAAATACGGATTTCTTCGCAGTCCTCTTAGTTTTCTCTCCCACAGATCATGCAGATTTCCAGCAGATGCAGATTCACACCGCCTGCGAAAAATCTGTGTCTATCTGCCGCACCAGCGGTGCGATCTGCGGTTTGACCAATCATCCCGCATGGCATCTGTGTTGCTCCGCGCGATCTGTGGGCGAATTCTCCCACGTGCTTTTTCAAGCGCATAGGGCGCTTAGTTGTCTCCCACAGATCTCTCAGATTTGCACAGATGCATTTCACGTCCAGCCTGCGAAAGAATCCGTGCTCATCCGTCGCGCCGGCGGCGCATCAAAAACCAAGCAGTAGGACGCGGAGCAAGAGTAAAGAATCCGTGAAAAGACCGATCCGTGCGCATCGGTGAAATCCGTGTTTTTTGATAAAAGCATCCCGCATGGCATCTGTGTTGCTCCGTGGGATCTGTGCGAGCCCCCAATCACCCCGCATGGCCATTCACCATTCCGCATCCGAAGGAAACGCTTAACATTCAACATCCCACATCCCACATTATTAATATTCTCCTTTGCAATATCCGTTACACCCCTGTTATTTTTATGGAAAGTCAAAAATAATTAAGAGGATTCAGCGTTTTATTAAAAAAATCTTATATCTTTGCATAGGATAGGCTGCACTCGGCCATTAGAGAACAAGTTCTCATGGCTCTCGTTGGCACTATCCTTGCATAAGATAGGCTACGCTCGGCATAACATTCAAGTAAACTTGATGTTCTGCTCTCGCTTGCACTATCCTTGCATAGGATAGGCTGCACTCGGCCATTTGAGAACAAGTTCTCATGGCTCTCGTTGGCACTATCCATAAACGAAACGATGCACAAGGCCACGGCCTTAAGCCATCGTCCGGGGGACTTTAGGGCAATCTCAGTGTAGGTAAGGCTTATTGTACCCTCTCGCTATTTCGTTCACATTAGACCTGTGTGAAGCTTCTGAAGGACAGTGCCTCCATGGACCCACTAATCGTGACATCCGTTTTCATGCAGCCGTGCCCACTCCGAGGTGCGGTGTCCCCCCGCTATTCTCTCAACTAAAGGCAATGCTCAACCAAGATCAAGTGCAGTGGTTCCCCATGCGAGTAACCTATGGCCGCCAACTCTCCGTGAAGGCATTCCTCGACGATGAGGGAGTGGAGAATTTCCTACCCATGAAAACGCAACTCAGCAAGCAAGGCCACCACATCGTGCGCAAGCGCGTGCCCGCCCTGTCAAACCTCATCTTCGTGCGCACCACCATGCGCCACCTCACCCACCTCAAGCAGACCCGCACCGGCGCCGAGCCCCTTCGTTACATGGTGCGACGTGCGCTCCATCCCGACCAGGCCTCCAGCGAGGTCATCGTGGTGCCCGACCGCCAGATGGCCAATTTCCTCCTGGTGGCCGCCGGCCCCGAGGATGAGTTCACCTACCTCGAGCCCGCCGAGATGAACGGCCATGAGCAAGGGCGCGTCAAGATCGTGTCGGGCCCATTCCAAGGCGTCGAGGGCGTCATCAAGCGCATCCACGGCAACAAGCAAGTGGTGGTGGAGCTCGAAGGGCTCGGTGGCGTCACCATCCATTTCGTTCCCAAAAACTTCATGATGCGCAGCGAGCCATAGCCCGCACCGCATCCCCAACCACCCCTATAGCCCATGACACGCGACGAACGCTGGAACCAGATGTGGGACGCCGTGATGCTCTTCCTCAAGGAGAACAAGCGGCGCCCGTCCAAGTACAAGCCCGAGGAGCACGACCTCCGCAACTGGGTGAAATACAATGTCAAGCGCATGCGCAGTGGGCAGATGCCCGCCAACCGCCTCGAGCGCATGCAGCAGCTGCTCGACGAGGGCGAGCGCCTGCGACGCGTCAACCAGCACGTCTACACCCATCCCGAGACCCAAAGTCTCATCGACACACCTAACACCTAAACACCTCATACCATGGCGTATCCTTACGACTATCTCATCGTGGGCTCCGGCCTCTTCGGTGCCACCTTCGCCCACTTCGCCCATAAACGGGGCGCCCGTTGCCTTGTCATCGACAAGCGCCCGCACCTCGGCGGCAACGTCTATTGCCAGGATGTGGAGGGCATCCACGTCCACCAGTATGGCGCCCACATCTTCCACACCTCCAACAAGCGCGTGTGGGACTTTGTCAACAGCATCGTGCCCTTCAACCGATACACCAACTCGCCCGTGGCCAACTACCAAGGACGGCTCTACAACCTGCCGTTCAACATGAACACGTTCTACCAGATGTGGGGCGTGGTAACACCCGAGGAGGCCGCCGCCAAGATCGAGGAGCAGCGCGCCGAGGCCCTGGCCAAGATGCGCGCCGAGGGAGCCACCGAGCCGCGCAACCTCGAGGAGCAGGCTCTCGCGCTCATCGGCCGCGACATCTACGAGCGCCTCATCAAGGGCTACACCGAGAAGCAGTGGGGGCGCCAGTGCACCGAGCTGCCCGCCTTCATCATCAAGCGACTGCCTGTGCGGTTGGTCTACGACAACAACTATTTCAACGACCTCTACCAAGGCATTCCCGTGGGAGGCTACAACCGCCTCATCGACGGACTGCTTGAGGGTGTCGACACCCGCACCAACACCGACTTCTTCTACGACCGCGCCCATTGGGAGCAGATGGCGCCGAAGATCGTCTACACCGGTCAGCTCGACGAGTTCTTCCAGTATCGTTACGGCCACCTCAACTTCCGCACAGTGCGCTTCGAGACCGAGGTGAAGCCCCAGCCCAACTACCAAGGCAACGCCGTGGTAAACTACACCGATGCTGCCGTGCCCTACACCCGCATCATCGAGCACAAGCACTTCGAGCAGTTCGGCCAGCAGGTCTACGACAACCCCCACACCGTCATCAGTCGCGAGTACAGCACCGAGTGGCAGCCCGGCATGGAGCCCTACTACCCCGTCAACGACGAGGCCAACAACGCCCTGGCCGACCGCTACCGCGCCTTGGCCGCCACCCTCTCACCCTCCGTCATCTTTGGTGGCCGCCTCGCCGAATACAAATACTACGACATGGCCCCCATCATCGAAAAGGTCATGGGGATGTGGGAGTGAGCGATAATTATATCAAGTAACCCCAAATCATTTATAAGTTTTGACAGCAACCCACGACACCAAGCGCATCGCAAAAAACACGTTCATCATGTACATCCGCATGTTCGTGATGATGCTGGTGAGTCTTTATACGAGCCGCGTTATTCTGAACGTGCTGGGTGTGGAGGACTATGGTACCTACAATGTAGTGGGTGGTGTGGTCAGCATGTTCACGTTGTTGACTGCATCCATGTCGGCCTCCATCAGTCGTTACCTCACCTTCTCCTTGGGCAAAGGTGATTACGAGACGTTGCGGCGAGTGTTCAGCGTGTCGGTAGAGGTGCAGATTGCCATGGCCGTGGTGATCGTCTTGGCCGTTGAGGCTGTGGGAGTGTGGTTCCTCAATACCCAAATGAAGATACCACCCGAGCGTATGATGGCAGCCAACTGGGTGATGCAGTGTTCGCTCATCTCGTTTGTCGTAGGTCTGTTGATGGTGCCCTACAATGCGTCGATCATCTCGCATGAGCGGATGAACATCTATGCGTATATCAGCATTTGGGATGCCGTCATGAAGTTGGTCATTGTCTATGCCCTTTACGTTTCACCCTTCGATAAGTTGAAGTCGTACGCTGTGTTGCTGCTCATTGTGTCAACCCTAACCACGGTTATCTATTGGGTTTACTGCTTGCGCAACTTTGAGGAGTGTCGTTTTCAGATAGTTAAGGATAAACGACTGGTGAAGGAAATGGCGAGCTTCGCAGGTTGGGGCATGTTGGGCGACGGCGCATGGATGCTCAACACGCAAGGCGTCAATATCCTGATGAACCTCTTTTTCGGCGTGGTGCTCAATGCCGCGCGAGGTGTCGCTACAACGGTCGATAATGTGGTGCAGAGCTTCGTGCGCAACTTCATGGTGGCACTCAACCCGCAGATTACCAAGAGCTACGCCTCGGGCGACTACGAGTATATGCACCGCCTCATCTTCATGGGCTCGAAATACTCCTATTTCCTCATGCTATTCTTCTTTGTTCCTATCAGCTTGGAAACGCGCACCATCCTTACCCTATGGCTTAAGATCGTGCCCGATTATGCGGTTGTCTTTACCCAGTTGACACTTATGTCCACCATGTGTTTTATGTTGGGTAATACGTTGATTACAGCCATACAAGCCACGGGCCAGATTCGCATGTATTCGATTGTTATGGGCTTGATGGCCTTGTCTAACTTCCCTTTGACATGGATCGCATTTGCTTTGAAAGCTTCGCCAGTATGGGCTTACATCATCTATTTGGCCATCTTCTTTTGCATGATATTTGTCAGGTTGTATATGGCGAAAGACAAGATTCACCTTTCGGCGTGGGATTTTGTCAATAAGGTGCTCTTGAGATCAGCATGTACAACTGTTTTCGCATTTCTACTTCCTGGTTTACTCTGCGTATTTCAAGTTGATTCGATTTTACGTATGCTGGAAGTATGTTTCGTAAGTGTCTTGGGTTCTTTGCTTGCAATCTATTTTGTAGGACTGGACAAACTTGAACGAGAATTTGCGAATAATATGATAAGAAGGAGGGTCCTAAAACATTCTTAATTATGTTTTTCCTTTATAATTCCTTATGATTGTTGTAAATGCTATTTCTTGTGTGAATAAAATATAATACTAGTACATTGCGTTTTCCAGATTAATATAACTCTATGGTGGTTAAGACTTTATTATTTCGGCTTTTAGGTAGTCGTTATACCGCGTTAGCATATTGGCGTCGTAGCATCATAACAAAGTGTTATGCGACACTTCACCCTTATCATTATGACGGAACACGTTATGCGGGTAGCTTCCTAAATGAAAAAGCTGCGTATTCTTATGATGATAGCAATCTGCAAAAAGTTGAACGAGTAATCTATGTGTTTTGGACGGGCGATAATGAGATTACACCTAATCGTTTGAAGGGAATAAAGTCCTTGGAAAAGGTAAGTGGGATAAGAGTGCAACTCATTACGCCAAAGAACCTACCGCAATATATTAAGGAGGACGATCCATTGCCAGAGGCTTATCAGTATTTGAGTTTTGTTCATCGTTCAGATTTTCTCCGTGGATATTTTATGTACCATTATGGAGGAGGATATGCAGATATAAAGACCTATTTTAAATCATGGGTGCCAGCGTTCGATAAGCTGGATAGCTCTGATGCCTATGCGCTTGGATACCCTGAGGTGGGATGGGTTGGCGTTGCCAATAGTACTGTTAGTAACACGAACTTGAAAAACGACTTAGCCGTTAATTGGTCTTTATTAATAGGTAATGGAGCTTTCATTTGTCGTCCACATACACGATTTACTGCCGAGTGGTATTCTGCTTCTCGCAGCAGATTGCTGGAATATACGGAAAAATTGCGAAAACACCCTGCTCGTGATGGTTACGGAACCAATGCGGATTATCCCATAGAATGGACTTGCTTGCAGGGTGGAATATTTCATCCATACTGTCTGAAATACCACGATCGTCTGCTTAAGGATAAGGCGCTTATGCCTTCGTTTCAAGATTATAGATGAGTTCTGGCTTTTTCTAATAAGTTTGTGGCTTATTAATGATAGACAAATGTAAATATGATAAGTAAACTGATTACTATATGGGTGCAGATTCGTGACTTGTACCTTTTCCTTTTCCGACGAGCTCTGATCCTTAACGGTTATGTGGACGATCATACTTGGAGCGGGGTGCGTCATCGTAATTGGGGCGATGAGTTGAATTATTATTTCATCAGTCAATTGACGGGGCGCCCAGCAGTGTTTCACCATACTTTCAGAGTAGCTAAATGGTTAGGGCTGAAAAACTATCTCTGCATTGGCACTTTGTTGGACGCGGTGAACTATTCGAATCGCTCAACGGTGGTTTGGGGAACAGGAGTGTCGGGGCAGGATCGCGACTTTGTACTCCCACAAAAGATTTGTTCTGTGCGTGGCCGTAAGACCTACGAGTTTTTGAAAAGCAGAGGCATTGATTGTCCTTCGGTTTTTGGTGACCCAGCTTTGTTGCTTCCTCGATTTTATACGCCCCAACGAATGGAGAAGCGGTATAAGTTGGGTGTCATTCCTCATGTCATTGACTGGGATTATGACGTGATGCTGGAAATCCGTAAGGAGCGCAACGATATCTTGGTTATCGATTTGGCCCATTATGAGAAGTGGACCGACGTCATTGATCAGATATGCAGTTGCGAGGCGATAGCTTCAAGTTCCCTTCATGGCCTGATTGTTTCCGATGCTTATCATGTGCCCAATTGTTGGATTACCTTGTCTGGTAAAATTAGCGGAGGACTGTTCAAGTTCTTTGATTACTTTTCTTCTGTGGGACGCGAGGAGGTTGGTCCTGTAAAAGTTGAGCGTATGTCTGACTTACAGACCGTCGAGAACAAAACGGCTTCTTGGAAGCCCATAACGATCGATACAGACCAAATCTTAAACAGTTGTCCTTTTTATAGAGCTTAATCATGACGCCTTATATTTCTGTTATTATACCTGTTTACAATGCAGAGGCTACGCTGAATAAGTGTGTCGATTCGGTTCTGATGCAGCAGTTTGCTGATTTCGAAGTGATCTTGGTGGACGATGGCAGTAAGGACGGGTCGTTTCAGATTTGCGAAGAATACGCAAGAAAGGATAGCCGGGTTACTGTTATCCATAAGGAAAATGGAGGCGTTAGCTCTGCTCGCAATCGTGGATTAGAGATAGCGAAAGGTAAATGGGTGACGTTTGTTGATTCTGACGATTATCTGGGGAATGAGTTCTTTCCAACTGAAGAGATGAAGGCTGATATTCTTTTTGGTTGTTACGTGAACATGAACTCGTCCCTTCAATATGTGGGGACTTCGTCAGAAATAAAATGTGGAGTTTCTTTAGGTGATGTTGTAGCTCGTTATGGTAGTAGTTCGATCCTAAGAGGCCCATGTGCAAAATGGTTTCGGCGAGACCTTATCGGCAATATCCGCTTCCCAGAAGATATGAAGGTGGGAGAGGATACATGCTTTGTGTGGCAGTATCTTTCGCGTTGTCAAACCTATGCGGTCTTACCGCAAAGTACCTATTATGTCCGGCTGTCCGCTATGACTTCAGAGCAGAAATATGGAATGAAGGTCGACTATGCGGTTCAATCCTTAACCCGACTAAAGGCTGCATTCGAGCCTATGGCCGCCCATTTGGGCGTAAAGCGCAGCTTGTTTTTCTCATTTGTCGGCTATTTCAAATTGGTTTCGTCCGATGAATGGAAAAGGAATCGGGCTTTGTGGTATGGAAACCATTGCATTAAGGATTTCTATCGTTATGTGTGGCCCGACCTGAGCGTAAAGCAAAAAGTGCGGCTCACAATGGCCTTCCTTTTAAGAAAGTAGTGTTGATACGAAAAATCATTAACCAAGATTAGAACATGCCAGCAATATCTATCATAGTTACCATTTACAACATGGAGCATTTGATGCGTCGCTGCATCGATTCCTTGTTGGCCCAGACCTTCACCGATTATGAGTTGCTGCTCATCGATGATGGCTCCAAGGATGGCTCTTGGAGCATCTGCCAGGAATATGCGCGTAAGGATCCTCGGATCAGTATTTACCATAAGGAGAATGGCGGCCTGAGCGATGCCCGCAATTATGGCTTGAGCAAGGCCATAGGCAAATACACGATCTTTGCTGATCCTGACGACTGGGTGAGTACAGAAGGTCTCGACCGCCTCTATGCAACTGCCGAGCGCGAACAGGCCGACATGACGATGTGCGACCTTTACCGTGAGGATGAATACAGTCGCCACTATGTGTGTCAGCGTCCACAATCGCTACAAGCGGAAGATGTGCTTAAGGAATTGTTTGCCAACATACAGGGTTTTACCGTAAATAAGTTGATCCGTCGCGATGTGTACACACGATTTGGCATCAGTTATCCCAAGGGCATTTACGGATGTGAGGACCAATACACCATGGCCGCGATTCTCCTGCATGATGTTAAGATTGCTTACGAACCCGTAGCGTTTTACCATTACATGTATAACAGTGCGTCGCTAACCCGTCACTATGATGAGCACACTTATGAGATGGATATGCATATCGTGGAAATGTTTGGAAAACTGCTGGAGGGAACTAAGGTTTGCGAGATGGCTGTAGAATGTAAGAGTAAAGCAGTATTCGCAAGAGCCTTTTGGAATGGGCGAGGTTTTTATACGTCACAAGCATTTAAACTGAGGTTTGGCGATTATAAAGACAACATCGCAAGTTTAAACGAAATGCGTCTTGTAAAGATGTGTATGTATTGGGCCTGCGTTGGCTACTACAGATATGCGATAGATGTTATCTTTGTCTTGTTTCACGCCAAGCAAGAGTATAAAAAAATAAAGCATTCTTTTTGGGGAAGGCTCTTTGATTTGGTTTAATAATAAAAAGTAATTGTTGATGCCAATAGATATTTCTTTGTTTTACTTTATTGTCCTTTACATTTCGTCAGTCTATTTTGACAGGATGAAAGAAGAAAGGAAAACTACTGTACTGATATGCCTTGCAGTAATATGTGTATTGATTATCGGCCTTAGGAATCCGGCCTATTGGATTGATACGATGGCCTACGTGGAGTCATTCGAAATGACCCCTCCGTTAGCTGACGCCTCCATTTCAGATACATTTTATGGTTATTCGGAAAAGGGCTATTATTTTCTTTGTGCATTCATAAAGACGTTTTCCAATAGTACAGAGTTCTATTTGGTGATTGTTGGATTGTTGTCGATGACGTTTCTGTTTAAATCTATTCGACAATATTGTTTGCTTCCAGTGTTGGGCTTGTGTATTTACATTGCCCGCTACATGTTGGCACGAGATATGAATCAAATGAGAGCTGGATTGGCAATATCTGTAGTGGTATCGTTCAGTTATCTTCTTGTGAAAGGAAGCATAAAAGACGAGTTGAAGTATGTCCTGATTTGTGTTTTGGCATCTTTCGTACATACATCTATGTTGACCGCAATACCAGTGGTTATCTTGAATCATGTTCGGTTGTCGAAAAAATGGATATATGGCGGTGTTTTGTTGTCTTTCATTGTTTCTGCTACTTTTAGCAAGCAAATCATGGATTTTATCTCTCAGTCTGACATCATTCGGGATATGGCAACCGACTATGTGGATAAGCAGGGTGATAATGAAAAGGCGTATGCTGCTGACATGACAAACCCCATGATTTACTATCAATGCTTGATATTGTTTATATATACTTTCTTGGAAAAGAAGATTGTACCCCTGTCGAGATACTATTATGTTTTCAGGAATGGATATTTTTTGAGTACGGTAGTGCTTATAGTCTTGTGTCAGTATGCAGTGTTGTCGGCGCGTGTCTCTACGATTTTCGCGACCTTTGAAATTTTTATGATTCCGATGATATTTAAGGCGTTGCCAAAACCAATTAATGTAGCAGCATATTTGGCATTATTGTTGCCATTAGTGGTGTTTTTTGTGTATAACATGCATTAAGTTCATAAGCACTAGGTTTGGGCTTAAATGCATTTGTTTTGCGATATCTTAGCAATATCAAAGTGAGTCCTGCTTTTGTTTGGAATAATAACCCTTTTGTGGGTTATGCAAAATAATTAGAATAACCCCTATAATCGTTTTGATCGCAATGAAAATCTTTATAGTATGTAACTCTCTAGGTGCTGGAGGCGCTGAGCGCGTAGGGGTAAACCTTGCAAATGGTTTTGCTTATCGTGGGCACGCAGTGTATATCATAACTGATGTGTTTCAGGATGTGATTTATCCTGTGGATGAGAAAGTGAAGGTGTTACCGATGGCTGAGAAAAAAGAGGGTAAGTTGGGTAAATATATGCAAGCCATTCGAAATATCAGGAAATACGCCAAGTTATACCAGCCAGACGTAGTCATTGGAATGATGCATTTGGCTTCTTTTATGCCTTTGATAGCCTTAGTAGGAACGCATATCCCAGTTGTTCTTACAATTCATCATGCATTGACAAGTGTTGGGTATAAGATTTCTTTAAAAACCAAAGTTGTTGATCGGCTGACTCCTCGCCTTTATTCGTATGCTACAGTATTGACAAAGATCGACTATGACATTTTGTTCAAGTATTGTCATAAGATTACTGTTATGCCGAATCCGTTGACATTTGTACCCGTAAAAGACATCTCCTTTAAGGAACAAGTGGTACTTGCTGCTGGCAGAGTAGACGATTGGCATTACAAGGGCTTGGATATTTTGATGCAGGCATGGAATAAAGTGGCTTTTAAGTATCCTGATTGGACATTAATGGTTGCAGGCCATGGAAGCAATCAAACGGTAGAATTCCTCAAATCTTATTTGAAGTCGCCGCAAGCTGAGATGCAAACGAGATTCCTTGGTTATTCGAAAGATATGATTTCGCTTTATCAAAAGGCATCTGTTTATGCGCTGAGTAGTAGAAGTGAAGGATTGCCAATGGTCCTGATTGAAGCGATGAGTCAAGGATGTGCTCCTGTGGCAACAGCTAATATGGGTAGAACAGCCGAAATTATCACATCTGATAAAGAGGGAATGATATGTAAGGCAGAAGACGTAGATGATTTGGCAGAAAAGTTGTCGAAGATAATCTCTAATGATAATTTGCGAATGGAAATGCAGAGAAACGCTGTTTTGCGTTCTCGATATTATTCCCAAAGCCATGTTATCGGCATGTGGGAGAATTTGTTAAGTAAGATTTTAAAACAGAAATGATGGACAAAAGAATCGTCAAAGCATTGAAGAACCCACGGTTTGCATGCTTGGCAATCGTGCATAGAATTAGTCCGCTTATTAAAAGTGACGAGTTGTATCTGAAAATCGTGTATTGGTTGTCGGTAGGGAAAAAGCTGAACCTCAAAGAACCAAAGACATTTACGGAAAAGCTGCAATGGCTGAAACTGTACAATCGTAGGCCAGAATACACAATAATGGTGGATAAAGTGAAAGCCAAGGAATATGTTGCAAAGCAAATAGGTGAGGAACATATTATTCCAACGTTGGGAGTATGGGATAGTCCGGAAGAAATAGATTTTGATGCTTTGCCAGATCAGTTCGTCTTGAAATGCAATCATAATTCTGGTATGGGTATGTGTATCTGCCGTGACAAAAGTAAACTTGATGTTGTAAAAGTAAAGCGTGAACTGATTAAGGGGCTTAAACAGGATTATTATATGACTAACAGAGAGTGGCCGTATAAAAATGTACCTCGTAAGATAATGGCCGAAATGTTTATGCAAGATGTTGATAAATCAAAATTGAAGACCGACAAGACCTCTTGCAAGAATGGCAAGCCTGAAGATTGGTACGTTTCAAGTAATCAAGCAAAAGGTTCTGAGGGTGACGAGACTTCTAATCTCACCGACTATAAGTTCTTTTGTTTTAATGGCGAACCCGTAATGATGTATGTGTCTCATGATAATGCAGAGCAAGCCACTACGGATTTTTTTGATATGGATTATAATCGTTTACCTTTACGCATGAAGGATCCTAATTCAGACGTTTTGCCAGATAGACCACAGGAATTTGAAGAGATGAAGTTATATGCAAAGCAACTCTGTAAGAATTCCCCCTTTTTGAGAGTGGACTTTTATGTCATTAATCATGTCGTGTATTTTGGAGAGTTAACATTTTTCCATAATAGTGGCTTGATGCACATTCAACCATACGAGTGGGATCAAAAATTGGGAGATATGTTGCGTCTATAACTACAATTATAAATGTTTTTTATTAAAACATTGTGTTTCACGTATTTGTTAAGTTTTATTTGAGGTGAAATTTCCCTAATATTATGAAACTGACGTTTGTAACATCGACCTTGCATGCTGGAGGTAGTGAGCGAGTGATGTCTCTTCTCGCTAATAATTTCAATAAACGAGGTCACGATGTCGAGATTATTTGTATTAATAAGCATATCGTGTTTTACCCTATTGATGAAGGGGTTAAGGTGTGGCATGCAGAAGACGAGGTGAAAAGCCCCTCAATCATGCAGAAGATGGTGTGGCTCAGAAAACACACCAAGAACCGAAAACCTGATGTGGTGGTCGCTTTTATGTTGGAAGTTTATTGCGTGACCTTGGCTTCTCTTATCGGGGTGAAAATCCCTGTTGTTTCTTCTGAACGTATAGATCCTCACTTTTTTGGAAAGGCAAAGGGATTTTTGAGATGGTTATTACTTAGAAGAACGGATCATTTGGTAGTGCAAACTGAGCGCATCAAGGAGTTTTATTCTCCTAAAATACAGGCTCGCACTACTATCATTAAAAATCCGGTTACTGATAAAGTGTTTAGATTGCAGCATGTAGAGAAAGAAGATCGAATTATTGCTGTAGGGCGTTTGGCTTATCAGAAGAACTACCCGATGATGTTCCGTGCTTTTACCCATGTACATAGGGATTTTCCGCAATATAAACTAATTGTTTATGGCGATGGGCCACAGAAGGAGGAAATTCGCGCAGAGATTAAGACGCTTGGTATGGAGAATATTATTATCTTGGCAGGCAAGTCTGATCATATTGTGGATGAGATGAATAAATCCCGCTTATTTGTTATGTCGTCAGATTATGAAGGTATGAGTAATGCCTTGCTGGAGGCTATCTGTGTGGGATTGCCTGCCTTGTCTACGGATGTATCGGGGGCAAGGGACTTGATAAAAGAAGGGGTAAATGGCTATGTTGTTCCAGTTGATGATGAGGCCGCATTTACTGGCGCATTAAAGAGGTTGCTTTCATCTCCTGATTTAATGATGGAAATGGGAATTAAGAGTAAGGCGATGGCGTCTAATTTCGAGGAGGAAAACATTGTGGATCAATGGGAATATGTCATCAAGAATGTTGTTAGGTGATTTTAGCCAAGCTAAAGTAATCGTCAAATGATTTATATGAATTCAGTTTCAGTTTATTATTTATGTGTGGTATAGCAGGATATGTTTCTAATGAGATCTCGCAAGAGATAGGATATAAGATGGCAATAGCCATGAAACATCGTGGCCCTAGTCATCAAGAGGCCATGGTGTTTGAACGACAACAGAGTGTGCTGGCTCACGCTCGTCTATCCATTATTGACCTTTCAGAGGGGGCTAATCAACCTATGTTGCTTGGAGATTTAGCTATTGTGTTCAATGGCGAGGTCTATAATTTTCGCGATATAAGGAAGGAATTGATAGCTTTGGGGCACAAATTTCTGTTAGATTCTGACACCGAGGTTATAATCCATGCTTATCAAGAATGGGGTGTGAAATGTGTGGATAGGTTTATCGGAATGTTTGCGTTTGCTATTCTTGATAAGAACAAGAATGAACTTGTTATCATGAGAGATAGGGCAGGTGTAAAGCCTCTTTATTATTATGATGCTGGTGATACGTTTATGTTTGCTAGCGAACTGAAGGCATTTTATCAACATCCATCCTTTAAGCGCGAATTAAATCACAAAGCGTTAGGGTTGTATTTTAAGTATGGTTATGTGCCAGCACCATACGCTATATTTGAGAACACTTTCAAATTGAAACCTGGTCATTACATGATCTATCATATTGATAAGCGTGCTTATGAATGCCACCAATACTGGAATGTGATGGACTTTTACCACCGGCCTTTGTTGGATATATCTTATAATGAGGCTAAAAGTGAGTTGGAACGTATCTTGGAATCAGCTTTTAACTATCGTATGGTGGCAGATGTACCAGTTGGCGTATTTCTGAGTGGTGGGTATGATAGCACGGCATTGACTGCTATACTTCAGAAAGATAGAACAGAGAAATTGAAGACTTTTACGATAGGCTTTCCTGTAGGCGTTAATGAGGCTCCTGTTGCAAGGGAAATAGCCCGTCGGTTGGGTACCGATCATACGGAGGCTATGTGCTCAGAGGAGGAATGTAAAGAAATAATCCCCACTTTGCCATTTTTCTATGACGAGCCTTTTTCTGACAACTCGGCGGTACCGACAATTCTAGTTAGTCAATTGGCTAGGAACAAAGTAACTGTGGCCTTGAGTGCAGATGCAGGCGATGAGACTTTTGCAGGATACAATCGTTATGAGGGATTGGCTGGTATTATGAAATATCTTAAGGCCATCAAGCGTTTCAGAGGGAACGGCTTGGCTAATGTTGTTGATGGCATTGCCAATATGGTGAATCCTTATACTTTCCTGCATGAGAAAGGTGAAACATTTGCTAAGTTGCTGAGAACAGCTCCTGAATATAGAGCAGCTGTTGCTACTGAAGGTGGTTCCTATGGCGTATTGTCCGAGTCTGTTTATAAAAAATTGCTTCGTCAGGATTATCCTGCTTCAATGTTTATGTTGGACGAGAGAGAGTTTCATGATACCATTAGTGTGGCTACCGCAATGGATTATGTCAATTATATGGCTGATGATATATTAGTTAAGGTGGATAGAGCTGCAATGAGTGTATCGTTAGAAGGCCGTGAACCTCTTATAGACCATCGTATCATTGAGTTCGCCGCACAGTTGCCAATCGATTTCAAAATTAAGGATGGTGTGAAAAAACGCATCTTGCGCGACATTGTTTACAAGTATGTTCCCAAAGAACTTATGGATCGTCCTAAGACTGGATTCATGATGCCTGTGGATGGTTGGCTGAGAAGTGATTTGCGTTATCTGTTGGACGAGCATATCAATAAGCAGGTTTTAGACGGGGCCTTGTTTGACGTAGAAAGTGTTATGGAGATCAAGAGATTGTACTTGAAAGACCAACTTAAGCATGAGAATAGAATCATTTGGCGTTTGCTGATGTTCCAGATGTGGCGCCACGAGAATATGTAAAATGATAATAAGATAGTCATGACGGTTTCTGTTTTAATATCGGTATATAATACGGAAAAAGCTCATCTGTTGGAAAAAGCTTTGAGAAGTGTATGGGAAGATCAGACGTTGAAACCTGCTCAAATAGTCTTGATAGAGGATGGACCTCTTGGGGAAGAACTACTTAATGTGATTAAGAGTTATAAGGATAAATTGGGTGACAAACTGTGTGTTTGTAAGAATAAAACAAATATGGGATTGACAAAGTCGCTTAATGCGGGCTTGCTTCATGTTACTTCCGATTTGGTGGCTCGCATGGATAGTGATGATATCTCAGATCCCAAACGTTTTGAACGGCAGGTAGAATTTCTTGAGGCCCATCCTGACATCGATATTGTTGGTGGGGCTTTGCAAGAGTTTGATGAGAAACATGATTGCTTGAATGTAAGACACTATCCATTAACTCCTGATGAGGCCGTCAGATATATACCAAAGGCGTCTCCTTTAGCTCATCCTTCTGTTATGATGAGATATCGGATGTTTGCCAATGGTCTGAGGTATGATGAGCGTTATCGTACGAGCCAAGATATTCAACTTTGGTTTGATGCCATTATTGCTGGTTACAAGATCGGAAACGTGCCCGAGGTTACACTCTATTTCCGTAGGGAGGGTGATGTGTTCAAACGGCGTTCGAAAGCAAAGGCTAAAAATGAGTTTAAAATCTATATGAACGGTATTTATCGTTTGAAGGGCTTTTTTACATTAGATTATCGTTATCCGATAGCAAGATATCTGTTTCGTAACCTGCCAACATGGATGGTGAGAAGGATATATGGAAGTAGCCTGAGGAATAAGGTGTTAAAGAGATAGGTTGATTTTGAATGATGAAATCTCGTATTTTTTTCATTGATGCCTTAAAAGCCTTCGCAATAGTATTGGTTGTGATGGGGCATACCAATATTATATGGGAAGTAGGTGGAGGCAATTCTATGTATTTGCCGATATTGAGCGTGTTTCATATGCCTTTGTTCATGGCTTTAAGTGGATATGTTACCAATGTTGAGTCTTTCAATTTGGCTAAGCGTGCCAAGATGCTAATACCCTTCTTCGTTTTTGGATTTGCATGGATGACTTATCAGCATTTGCCTTTCTTGGGATTTTTTACTCATGAAGCAAAAGCTGGGTATTGGTTTTTGTATGTGCTGTTTGTGTTTTTCCTCTTCCTGTCATTGATAAGGGCTATGAAGCGAAATCTTTATTTGGGAATGGGACTCGTTCAAGTTGTATTGATGGGATTGCATTTAGTGTTCCATCGAACAATTACGGGTACTACACTTAGTACAGACCATATGTTTCAGTTATGGCCTTTTTTCTGCTTGGGAATTATCCTTAGGCGAGGCCTGTTAGATAAGGTTTACCACCAAAAGTTGAAAGTGTTGCTCGTATGTTTGTTGAGTATTATTGCGATTCGGGGGGGGCAATTGCACTTTCAGTTAACAGACACATTGTTGATCTATACGAATGATCTTATGTCGTTCTTTATTGTGCCATTGCTGTTTGTTGTGTTTCACGAAGCAGAGGAGCGATTAAAAGGAAAGTCTAATTCAATAAAGAGGGCAACTAAGTATTTAGGGCATAAAATAGGAATAAACACCTTGCAGATTTATGTGCTGCAATATTTTGTAATTGATGTGACAGAGAGACTTGTTCGTGATGTTTTGAATCTTGATATTTCTTCTTGTGAATTGATACTTAGTCCCCTATTGGCTGTTACTTTGTGTTGGCTCTGTGTATTGCTGTCTAATGCTTTACATAAAGTGAAGCTGGGATTTGTGTTTGGAAGATAAGCAATTGGGGTGGTTGATAAAGACGTAATTTGTTTCCATACGTGACGTGAACAAAAATGAGGGATTTCTGAGTATAATGCTTTTCGGATGCTGTTTAGTGTGGTTATCTCTACATACAAGAACGATGAGCCAGATCATTTGCGAACGGCTGTCGAAAGTGTCTATCAGCAGACGTTGCCGCCCGCAGAGGTGGTAATGGTGGGCGACGGCCCGTTGCCCGAGGTGTTGCTGGCGGTGGTGCGTGAGCTGGAAAGCACATACCCCTCGTTGCGGTTCCTGCCACAGGAGGTGAACCGTGGGTTGGGTGAGGCGCTGCGCATCGCATGCGAGAACTGCCAGTACGACTATATCGCACGCATGGACTCGGACGACATTTGCATGCCCGACCGCTTCGAGAGGCAGATGCGCGTGTTTGCCGACGATCCCGAGGTGGGCATGGTGGGCGGCATGATCACTGAGTTTGTAGGCGACCCGACAAACATCGTTGACCGCCGGCTTGTGCCGCTCGATAACGCCGGCATCTACCGCATGATGCGTACGCGATGTGGCGTGAACCACGTGACGGTGATCTTGCGAAAGGCCGACCTCATGGCGGCGGGCAACTATAGCGGTCGGTTCCGGCAGGAGGACTTTTACCTCTGGGCGCGACTGATGAAGAACCATGTGAAGATCCGCAACATCGAGGATGTGGTGGTGAATGTGCGGTCGGGAGCCGACCAGTTTGCACGACGTGGCGGACTGACCTATTTCTGTGACCACATGAAGGTGTTCCGATACATGTACAATGAAGGGGTTATCTCGTTGCCCTACTTACTTGTGAATTGTTGCTTGCGGTTTGCGCAAGTGGCATTTCCCACCCGACTGAGAACGTGGGTGTACCAAAACTTGCTCCGCAGTAGTTATTGATGGCCGACGACCGCGCCCTTCCCGCCTTTACCGTTTTCACCATTACCTATCAGCGAACGGCTGAACTGGGAAGGCTCTTTGCGTCGCTATGTAGGCAGACGTGCAAGGATTTTGTGTGGCTCATCGTGTCGGATGAGACGAACGACGCTACCCGACAGGCTGTGGACCAATGGCGCGAGCAAGCCGACTTTGACATCTGTTATGTGGAGCTGACGCATGGGGGCAAGACGCATGCCATGCGTGAGGGTTTCGGTCATGTGCGAACGCCCCTAATGATCGACATCGACGACGACGAGTTGGTGCCGCATTGCGTGGCGGTGTTCAAGGAGGCGTGGCAAGCGGTGGAGCGCCAAGGGCGTGCCGACATCGGCATGATCAACGCCCTGTCGGTCGACGACGAGGGGCGAGTGGTGGGCCGCGTGGCCGCCCAGTCGGGTTGCGAGGACTCCGACTATATCACGATGGAGTGGACGCGAGGATGTGCCGCCGAGTACATCATATCGCGAAGGACGGCAACAGTGGCCGACGCCGCCTTGTTCGACGACCGTGGCACGTGGTTGGCCGACAGGGTGGTGAACGTGCGCGAGAGCGTCTATTGGAACCGACTGGCCCGCAGGTGGAACACGCGGTATCTCTACCAGCCGTTGCGCATCTACCACACGGCAGGGGCATCGCGCCTCTCCGCCCAACGCTTTGACCGACAGAAATGCGTTGACTATGCGTTCTCCAACTACGTGATGTTGCGTGAGCTGCGTGGGCGTTGGCACGAGAACCGCCGCACTACGCTGAAATATATGGCCGAATGGGTCTACTGCGTGCTTCGTGCACCATCGATCCTCGTCTCTCTGTTCGCCCGCAGAGAACACAGATGCCATGCGGGGTGATTTTGTCAAAAGAACAAGCGGGAATTATTGTTCTCCCACAGATCGCACAGAGCAACACAGATGCCATTCGGGGTGATATTTTAAGGAACACGAATCTCACGAATCTATCGAATGACGACTGAGAGGAAACACCGCCGGTGTTTAAATCTCACGAATGACGTACGAAGCACACTGACCAAAGGGAGGTAATTTCACTGATGCGCACGGATGGGTCTTTTCACGGATCCTTTACTCTTGCTCCGCTGCCTGCTGCTTGGTCTTTGATGCGCCGCCGGCGCGACGGATGAGCACGGATCTATCGCAGACTGGACGTGAAATGCATCTGTGCAAATCTGCGGGATCTGTGGGAGACAACTAAGCGCCCTATGCGCTTGAAAAAGCAAATGAGAGAATTCGCCCACAGATCGCAGAGCAACATAGATGCCAT
>JABLTL010026077.1_pt1 | contig 19078 bp, 20 predicted proteins | sample 7160151 | NCBI WGS metagenome assembly JABLTL01 (sample SAMN14651223, study PRJNA627086) | human gut metagenome | isolation source: feces | host: Homo sapiens
CGCAGATTATGATAAAATCCCGAACGCTCCAGAACCACAGCTTTACGTTTGCTCTCAGGTTTTCGGGGTAGATGTAGGTTTTCATTTTTATCAAACCTCCTTTGGGGTATAAAAATACAGCCAAACTTTAGCTTGACTGTATTAGCAGTATCTTAAATATTTCATACCATTAAATTCATAGTCCGGATTCTTATTGAAGAAGATTTTTTCTTTGAAATTATCTTTTTCACAACAGACAATGTTGAAAACGAAAAACTGATAGTACCACTCACCCGTGTCATAATAGGTGTTTCTTTCATTAAAAACAATCCGTCCATATTGATCTTTTCTCAAAACAAAAGCAGTTTTATCAAATCCTCCATAAAAATGAACTTCGTACTGATTATCACCGATCGGTTTCACCCCTATCTTTTTACCAAAGGGAGAACGATTGAATTTTCCATCATACAGCTGACTTTCTGTAAACTGCCGACTTTTTGTACCTCTATTGTGCATCCCGTTAGTATCCTGATAAAAAAAGCAGAATGAAACAATACATTTTGTTGTATTTCATCAGGATTGATTCTTACAGGATAGAACTTTATGGCATTTCTTGCTTGTGCAAAATTTGCATACCTGACGTTTTTTCTGTATTCAATTTCAATTTGCTGAACAAATAACATAGCGTACACCACTTTTTGTTTTGAAATAATAATGTCATTATATCATACGTTTAACGTAAAATCAAGCTTTTCCCTTGATCATATTCACCGCCTTAGCCCCCATAGAAACAGTATGACTAACACTCATCATATTGACTCTAACGCTGGTATCAAGCCCGTACATCTGAGCTATCCTCGGCACTTCGTTAGCCGACAGACATATCCCTACCGCAAGCAATGGGTGCTGAGTGTAAGTCAGAAGTCCGATATACAAGATCGTTGTCTGCAAGAAAGCCGTCAGGCAGGTTGCTATGACCTGCTTGCACCAGCTGTAAAATCCGTCTGTGTAGCCCCTCGGAACTCCGAACATATACAAGCTCCCCACAGCTATCTGGCATAACATTATGCCGCCACGCTTGATGTTTGCAAACACAACTTTCACCGTGCAGTAACCGAATAAGATCATAAAAAATAGACTGAACAGCGAAATATCTGAAGCAAGGGCAAATATGACCGCAAGTCCGGTGTCCGCCATCGTGTCGCTCGTTCCGGATATGAAATTTCCAAGCAGTTCAGTTGCAAAGGTACCCTGCATATTGACGCAGAATGAATAAAGCCTTTGCGGAACGACCGTCACAAGACTTGCTGCCATAAAACCTTTCAGTACATTTATGCAGGTGTTCTTGATGTTTGCCTGCCCCGATTCATAAGCGACAGCCGTATCGAACACAGCTACGATAAGTCCGCAGACAAAAAGCATCCACGCAAAACTGCCAAACAGTCCGACAAACACCTGTACCCAGGACAGAGCAAAAATATCCGTTGCAGTCTCATTAATAAATGTGAATAGTTCCGCTATCAGTCCATACACCTTATTGAAGATCCATTCAAACATAATATCCCAAATAGCGTCGCTTATCGCATCGGCGGCAGCACCAACTGTGTTGTCCCAGAGCGATGAGATACCGTCGCTTATCCAGTCAATGGCGTCTGAGATCCATTCAAACATCCGCACCACCTCCTGCCTTTGTTATCTCGCCCTTTACTCTGTAAAGCGAGCTGCGGCGTCCGCCTTGGATATGATAGCGAGGTATTCGTTCTAACAATCCACGGTTTTCAAGTTCTGTAAATGCACGATACACCGTGCTTTTGTGTATGCTCAGATCTTCTGCTATCCTTCGTACAGAGGGAAAACATTCTCCGTTTTTGTCCGCACGGTTTGCCAGATAGCAGTACACAGCCACCGCCTTGTGACTTAGTCCTAAGTCGTAGATCCTTCTTGGAAATATCAATATGCATCAGCTCCTTTACGTTTTAACAGTTGTCTTTTTCTTTGCCGTCAGCTCCTCATATTCTAACGTGATCTCTTTTTTCTTCTGCGGATATTTCACTTCAACGTCTTTTATCAGTTCATCACGCTCTTTGTATGAAACGGCACGGGCGGTCTTATCGGGAAGTTTGTATTCTTCTTCAAACTTGATACCCCATTTGAAGAACAGTTTTAGCTTGCTTATCATCGGGTGCGTTCCTGTTTTCATAACAATAAACTGTCCTTTCGGCATAGATTTCAGTTCGTCCACAGTCATAAGCGGTCTGCCTATCATCTGCAATGACTGAGATCTGTCCCTGCCGTTTGATACCGAACCGCTCAATACAGTCTGTTCGCCCAAAGCTTTTGAAAGCACCTCTGCACTTTGGCTGTTTGGTGCAAATCCGCCGAATACAGTAAGCTGAGTGTTGTCGGTGATTATCTCCATACCCTGTTTTCCGTAGTTCTGTTCAAGCTGTGCAAAGGACTGTATTATCGCCACAATGGATATTTTTCTTGAACGTCCTGCGGAGAACATAGATTCAGCGCCCTCTATCTTAGGAAAAGTTCCAAACTCGTCGCAGTAAAACATAACTCTGTTTTTAAGCTTGCCGCCGTTTTCGTCTGCAATGACTAATATCTCACGGTAAAGCTGCTGGATAAGCAGACTGACCATAAAGTACTTGCTTGTATCTTCTTCGGGAAGAACGATAAAGATAGCAGACTTTTCATTGCAGAACTTCTCAGCGTCTATCGCTGTTCCAAAGCACAGCATTTGTTCAAGTTCAGAATCAAGAAAACTGTTAAGCCTTGACAACGCTGTACTCATTACCGACAGCATAGACTGGTCAGATGCATTCAGAGCCGCTCCTGCAAGCCATTTTGCTTTGTGTTCGCTAGGAAGCTTGTCCATAAGCTTTGAAAAATACATTTTAGGTTTTGCTTTCGGGTCTGGCTGATACTTAGCAAGTAAGTCCTGAATAAGCTTGAAAACGGAAACGATATGCCGTTCATTTTTATCGCCAAACTCCGCTAAAAGCAGTATGACCGAGGCGAGCAGACCCTCAGCCGCATCGTAGAAAAAAGCGTTTTGTCCGTAGTTGTGGATGTCACCGTCGCCGATATTGATAATTGTTTTTGCTGTGATCTTAGCATATTTCTCAGCCTTTGCTTTCGCTGAAAGATTGTTTTTATCGGACAGATAAATATCCATATACTTGTTTACAAGGTGCAGGATATTGTTTTCGTCTGAGCGTGTAGGGTTACGCAGATCAAGCACAGAAACATTGTAGTCATAATACTTTTTGGCGATAGTTCCGTAGTTTCGTGCAACGTCGCCTTTTGTATCAGTTGAGATAAATGACATTCCCGAAGCACAGGCAAGCTCTATGTTCGGATACAAAAAGTATGCAGTCTTGCCGACTCCTGCCGCTCCTATCATAAGAGTATGAACATCTCCGTCATCCACAAGAGCTATGGTTTTCTTCCCTGAACCTCTGCAACCAACAACTGTGCCTTGTACAGTCGGCAGATTCTTACCCTGCCGCCAGAGTTCAGGCTCGAATGGCAGAGGGATAAAAGTTCTCTTTATCTCCGTTTTCGTCGCCCACCTTGCAGTTCCGTGCTGTCCGTTGCCGACCTTTTTCGCCTTAATTCCGTTAAGCGACTTGTTGTCAAGCAGATTTACAACTACTAAAAATGCAACAAAAATCACTGCAAGCACGCCTATTAAAATCATTTGTTTTTCATTCAATTTTTCACTTCCAATCATAGAATATTCTATCTTTTGTATTTAATAAGATAGTTAGTTTGTTATCTTCAAGGTATTGCGCTGTGAGGCGGAGGGTATAGCAATAGCCGCAAACGGCTATTGCTGCAAGTTTTTCTTTGAGGACAATGTCCTCAATTTTGCTTTACAAAACCAAAAAACTTGATCAGCTGAATTCCATACAAGGTTCGGGTTCTGAAACTATATCTTCTGATTCAATATTCTCTTGCATAGGAGCATTTAAAGTTTCCTCAACAGACAGTCTTACAGCGCTGTCGGCGAGCTGATACAGCAATTTTGCCGTATTTACCGACTGCTCACGGGTACGGGCGGTCTGTCGCAAGTCCTTTAGCACTGTCTGAACACACTCCTGCAAATTCCTCTGTTTCTGTGATTTTTTGCCCTTGTCGGTGTAAGGCTTGTAACTACCCTTGAGTTTGTGTTGGAGCCTTTCAAATGCTTTACATTCGCTGTTAATTCGCTCACTTTTGGGCATGAAAAATGCCGAGCCAGCCAGCTCGGACTATCCTTAACGAAGAATGAAATTTTATGTATCACCCGTAAGCTCAATACCTTACGGGTTTCGTATTATATGTGCTTAAGGCTTTCAGTCTCAAATGTGTAATGGATCACAATCGTATTGCCGCAGGTTCTTGAATACTTTTCCGTTTTTTCATAAACCTCTATCCTGCGTATAAACACTCTCAGCAGTTCAGGAGTAAGCTTAGGCATTTCAATGTATTCCTTAGCTTTTGCTATAAACTTCTGAATGTACTGCTCACGTAGATCCATTTCAGATATTTTGTGCGATATAGATTCGAGTTCAAGACGAAGATGCGATTGTTCCTGTTCGTAACCGCTTGCAAGAATATCATAACGTTCCGGGGTAATACGCCCTGTGACCCTGTCCTCATACAGACAGCTAATGATATTGTCAAGCTGTTTTATTCTTGCAGTGATCTGCTCTTTCTCACGCTCGGCATTTATACACAATCTCCTTGCCTCGACCTCGCCGTTCTTAGCTGCCATTGCGTAAAACTCCTCAGGATTATCTCGGGCGAAGGCTGTGGCGGCTTTGAGATTTTCAAGTACGATTTGATCTAAAACTTGTTCTCTGATATGATGACAGGTGCAGTCGGTTGTACGCTTTTGGTAGCCTCCGCATATGAAGCTGTTTTTTTCAACAGCCTTTGTCTTTGCCCTCTGAAGATACAACCGCTTACCGCAGTCGCCGCAGTAAAGGTATCCTGCATATTTATCCATTTCTCCTTGTCTATCGGGACGTTTTCTTCCGTCAAAATGCTTTTGTACTAAATCAAAGGTTTTTCTGTCAACGATAGGTTCATGGGTGTTTTCAAAAATCAGAACGTTTTCCTCATCGTTTTTAATACGTTTTTTCAGCTTGTTGGACTTGGTATAGGTTTTAAAATTCACGGTATCGCCGCAGTAGACTCTGTTTGAAAGCATCAGTCGAACGGACTTCTGATCCCAATGATACGGTTTATCCGGATTCAATCTTCCCGTCCTGCGTCCTGTTTTTCTGAATGCGTAAACGCTTGGCGACATAACTTTCTGTGCACACAATTTATCACATATCTTCATTATTCCGATTCCGTCTGCATACATTTCAAAAATTCCTTTCACTATCGGCGCTGTTTCGGGATCTGGGATCAGCTGCTTAGGATCGTCGGGATTCTTCATGTATCCATATGCTATTACCGATCCAACACGCTCACCGCGCTCGCCCTTTGCACGCTGAACCGCTCTGATCTTTTTACTTGTATCCCTTGCAAAAAGATCGTTGAAATAATTGCGTATTCCCGCATAATCGTTTGTACCGTCGGCGCTGTCTACACCGTCGTTTACGGCGATAAAACGGACGTCATACTGCGGAAAGGTAACTTCCATAAGCATACCCGTCTGCAAATATTCTCTGCCAAGTCTCGACTGGTCTTTTACAATCACCGCAGAAACATTTCCGCTTTCCACTTCAATCATCATTTCCTTGAATGCCGGACGATTAAAATTTGCTCCGGAATATCCGTCGTCAACATAGAATTTACAGTTTAAGAAACCATGGTCATTCGCATATTTTTGCAGGATGAGTTTCTGATTTTCAATAGAGACCGACTCACCGTCCCTCATATCCTCCTGTGATAAACGGCAGTATAACGCAGTAATTTTTCGATTCGAATCAGACATATTTATCCATCCTTTCATAGTCTGTAAATTTTCAAACCGAATAGGATACAGCTACAATATATCACTATCCGGCTTGAAAGTCCAGAAAATTTTTTGATAATTTTATCTGCCGTTAATAAGATAAGCGAACAGTTCCGACACTTTTTGTGGCTTGTATCCTTCATCTGCTCTGGGACTAACGGATAAGATTTTGTAAGTTACTCCATCAATCACAGTTTCGATGTGCGAGTAATCATGTCGGCGTCGGTACTGATTTGAATCTGGTTTCTCTTCTATTTCTTTGTGAATATTCTGCATAAATCACTCTCCACTTCGTTGTCTTGATTGTTGTTATTCGTGTAAACAAATCAGTTCAGTCCTTTCATATTTAAATTTTGCGGTTCGTATTCGTTACGCACCATCTTAGCCTTGCTGAAAATCAACAGCGTTCTCGTAATCGATAATTCCATTGATCTTCCGTACTTCGTTTACGCACATAGCGTGCAGACTTTGCAATGTTTCATCATCAACATCATTTATCGCCGCAGTCATATGCGACAGCTTTCCAAGCTCCACTGCGACTTTGAAAAGCAGACGGGCAAGCCGCTGTTCTGTACCTTTTATCTGTGCCTTGACCGTTTCCGTAATCAGTGGGGAGAGGTAGTTTACCTCTTCCTGCTGACGAAGGTAGCCGATGTAAAACTTCACGGCTTTCTCAATAAATTCTGTTTTCGAGGCACAATTATCCTCTTTATACTCCTGTTCGATCTTTTTAATTGTTTCTGGCTGAAAATATACAGCCATTTTTTCTTTTGCCATGAAACAGCTCCTTTTTCTTTTACGACTCCTGAAAATACGCCGATTTTTCGCACATTTCTGCACTTACGACCCCTGATTTTCGTAAAAAGCCGTATTTTGACTCCATGAGGCGACCGCCTGAAATATGCACAAGACCTGTGTGAAGACTGCGTATTTACGGCACATTTGCGGTCAGCTTTGCTGTCCGCTGTGAGCGTCATGGCGGCTTCAGACGCCATGACTTTAACCTGCAATGAAATATTTCACTTTCTTCGTCATGCGGCGAATCGGGAATTTGTGCATAACCAACATATCAAGTTCCCGATGTGCTTTTTAACTGATTTCAGAATTGCTCGTTTATCCCTTCGTACACCGCTTACAATCGGCGTGTGGCTGATACCGTCTACGGTGGTATGTTTACCCTACTGCGAGTTGGGAGGGCAAATATCGCCGTTGTGTTGCGGTTAAAATTAATTACACTTTTTTTGATTATTGAACATCTCCATTCTTATTCGCAGAAGAGAAAAGGCGGACTGTCAATCAGCGAACCTATCTGCCAATTCTGTTTTGTTACTCACCTCTTAGCAAGTATAGCTATTCTTTCTTCTGCTATTAATAATATTAGTTAGTATTAATCCTTAAAGGTATTGCGCAGTGACACAGAGGGTATCGCAATTCATGATCTGTAATCACGATAAATCAGCTTGTAGGAATTTTCTATCTGCCTGCCGCTTGGCGCATAACGTTTCTGCACTCTTATGAGATCTTTCTTTGCAAGCTGACTAAGTATGCGGTCGATGTTTCTCACGGACATATTACAGGTATGGGCAATATCTCTGCGACTTACCGTCGCACACTTTTCATCGTAATCGTAGTCGCTGTAAAGTACAGTCATCACCATGAACTCCTGCGGTGTGATGTCATCATATATTGCTGCCGGGAATGTCGGTTCAATATATCTTCTGTAGAATTTCTCGTTGACGGTTTTCATATGCATCTTCCTTTCGTTTTTCATTTTTATTTTTTCTTCTGCCCCACAGCAGTACAGTTCCTGTCAGAAAGTCTTGTTTGACTTAAGGACGTTTTTCCAAGCTTGATACGCTCCTGCTCCTTCTGCATGATCTTCGCTGTACTTCGCCGCTTGATATCTCTCCTGCATGGGATTTAATTGTCAAGATTCTTTTTGTCCGTTCACCCTGTAGCCGATGAAAAATACTTTTTTATGCGTGTGTGAAAAATATTTGTATACCTGCACAGTTTTCTGAATTGTATTTTAGCTAACTCGACTACTGTTACGATAATCAGCTCTCTCTGCTACTTACTATCTACGTTCTTGCTTTTCTACAACTTTTTTACAAAGAATTTTTTTATTTCGTATGTTTGCACAAAATCAGAACAGATTATTTATGAAGTTTGCTCTCACTTGTATACGGAAAGGAGTCGCCGTTTTGACAACCCTTAATTCATAAAGTTTGTAGGCTTGAACAAATTCGTAACAAATTTTATGTAGAGTTTGCTCTTACTTGTATAGGGGAAGAAGTTGAAGGTTTAACAACCTTTTTTCAGTGTTCCTTTAAAAGTTTGTATGATTGACTAATGGACGAAGCAGTGATGGCTTTTTGTTTTTGCATTTCCACAACACGATGCAGTAGTACATGGCACACGGTCTACCGTAAAAAGTAAGGTTATAAATATCTATGATCCGACATAGAAAAACCACTGTCGTGATTGCGACAGTGGTTTGAAAGAATAATTTTTTATGTTGATGAAAGCACATTCAAAAAAATAATGCCTCTTGTGAATTGAATGTATTTACTGCTTTAATCTTAACGCTATTCTATATTATTTTTTAATTCACAATAAGCGATCCTTTCGCTATCGTGAAATAAATAAAATTTCTCTCCTTTATGAAAGTTTACATTAAAATTAGATATTGGAATAAATTTTATATTAGCGTCAAAAGACTCTGATGATATAAATTTAACATCTTCTATCGAAATACAAAAAGTATGTGAAATAGGCTTATCATTTATATCTACAAAGCAAATAGGGAAAATTCGTTTTTCTGAAAACAAGATTTTTCGTTTGATCAACGAAAAATCTTTTATCAAAGTAAAATTCGCAGTGCCTTTTTTCCTAGGTATGAAATGTTTCGTTTCCATCTCCAATGGCAAAGCTATACAGATAATAGAGTAGATGATCCAAAATATAAATATACTATAAATTGCAAACACATATTTTAAAAAAATAATAAAAGCCAAACCGACAATGGCTCCTAACCCATAGATCCAACCGTATCTATATATTTTGCTATAATTACCACAGTTAGGGCAATGATAATGACCTCTTTGAAAAAATCTGCCATTCAATTCTTCGCCGCACCATGGACACCTTTTGTTTAATTTCATAATAACACCTGCTGCTTTATGACTAAGTTTTGTTATAATACAACATATTTCCATCTCTTATCAATAAAGCCGTCGAAATAGTTCTTACATATTACAATGCCTACTTTGTCCAAATAATTCTCTTTAACTGCTGATTTTCCATAAATGCTTTGGATTGCATTCATTCTTCCGGCTTATAAACTTTTACAACCTTATTCTCTTTAAATAAATATATTCTATCACATTTTTCACATCTCCATACATCATATTGAGGATATGGAACATCTAAAAAATATATCCACCCCTTTTTTTCAAATTCAGACCATTCACGATCAGAGTACACATAATACTCTGTATCGTTAGGGTCCAATTGATTAGTAAGCATGTTGCCACAACGACATAAAAATCGCATATACTGCCTCCTATGGATTATATATTACTTTTCCTTCTATTGTCCAAAATTCAATTATGCCTGGAACTTTACCACCATATATTCCTGTTATGCGTTGATATACAATATTTACATCTGCTTCTGTGAGTTGTGCTGGACGTACATCATATATCATTGCATCAGCGCCCTGCTTGTCAAAGGCTTTTCTTATTTTTTTCAAAGGAGTATTCAAATTATGATTTTCAAGTGTCTTCAGCTCTGTTTTTAGACCATCTACTACAAAGTCAGGAGAACTCTGTGTACCTTCAGGTAACACTTCAATTGATCTGCCTTCCTCTAGCAATTCACTAACTACTTTTCTTTCGTTAGCATTTAATCTTTTGGTATCGCCTCTTAATATACCTGTTCTCTTTGCATTTACAACATTTTTTAGTGATCTTTCCTGTTCTAACGACAACTTATATTCAGGCAAATAATCCCATTCTGCCCAACCTTGCTGAATCAAACTGGAAACATTAAACAGCCATATTTGAGCAACCATTTTCATATCATTGCTCCATACATTCCAAGACAGTTCAATGAGTTGAGAGAAGCTCATATTATTTTTATACAATTCATACTCGGAGAACAGCATTGTGGAAGGGTTCCCATAATGTCCGCACAAAAATTGCATTATTTTATCTATAGGCTTTCCGTTTTTTGGATTTGACATTATACCTGCAGTAATCATCTCATTTTCGATTTTCTTAAGGTCTCGATCAACTAAATGTTTCCTGCAAATTTTAACACATTCTATGCCTTTGAGCGTACCTAACTGCTGTATCCAAGGATTTTCAAGTACATATCTTATTTCATAATCTTCTGCATTATTGAAAAAGTCATATATATTTCGTTCATCATTCGATAGAGGTTTGGTTGGATCAAAATCTTCAATATCGTCCAGCCCATCCCCATCAGTATCAGCTTTAGAGGGGTCAGAATTCATATGATGATAGTATTTGAACGTTGAAGGATTGCCCTGCTTTCCAGGTACTTCAACCTTCGTAAGCTCAACATCGACTTCTTCATTGTCATCAAGGCCGTCATCATCCGTGTCAGCTTTCATATAATCGGTATTAACAATTTTGCAATTTGAGCTTACAATAAGTCCGCTCATTTCTTCAATATCTGTAAAACCGTCACCATCAGTGTCTGTTTCTCCAACAAAGGTCTTAGGACCTATTTCATTGCAGCGTTGATTTATTTCAGCAGCGGTTTTAGCAGAGTATACCTTGCCGCCTGTCAGCTGTGCATAACCTATCAATGCAGCTGTATTAAAATCACCAATACAGAAAAAGTAAATAGGTATCTTGTTATTAATTGCAAGCTTAAGAAATCTACTGTCAACTGATACACTGCTGTCAGTAATAAAAATAATTTTAGAGTTATACCCCATAGCCTCATCATTGAGTATAACTGCTGCTAAACCAATTCCATAACTAGCATTAGCAGTTCTGCTGTAATAAATCGGATCCCATTTCAACGCACTTTTGACACTCGTAAAATCGGTGTTCATTCCACCAGCATTCTGGTAGGTCAAAAAGCTCATAATATCTGAATCCGACATTGAATTAACGATATTACTAACTATAAGTTCATTTCGATTTGCGTTATTAACATTATATATATTTGAACTTTTTGATATTAATACAGTTGCATTTGGAACATGCTGGCCTTTTGATTCGTTTATTTTAGTGTAAATATCTTGCCATGCTCTATACCATTCTTTTCCGTCAACAATCATATACTTACTGAAGTGTGTAGTCTCCACACTTACAGTTGAATTCTCCTCGTCAAGAATGGTATCCAGCTCATCAAAATTGTCATTTTCTTCATCATACCATAAAAACAGTAGGTTGTCAAACTCAGTATCACCAAGCTTAGACTTATCGATCACATATGTAAGCGTAGCCTTATCGAACTTCGAAGTCGTTTTGATCTCAAAAGGCTCACCGATCAAACCCACAACATCAGAACAAAGAATGTCTTTATTCATAATGCTTTCAACAGTTGTGGTCTTCTGAAGATTTCCCGTGCCCTCCATAGACACACGAACCTCGGTAACAGCGCAATCTTCATTTTCTACCTTATGAATAAATGTTTGGAAACGCTTTTCATCACCGTCAGGGGTACCGTTTCCGTCTGTATCTGGATTCAGCGGATCGGTTTCAAAGTAGATCTCGTCGCCGTCCTCAAGCCCGTCTTCATCGGTGTCAACCTTAAGCGGATCAGTCCCGTAAGTGTTGATCTCTTCTCCGTCTTTAAGACCGTCGCCGTCGGTATCCTCATTGTAAGGCTCTGTGCCAAGCTCATATTCCTGTCCGTTAGAAAGTCCGTCATTGTCAAAATCTTCATCATAATCTGACACACCGTTTTCGTCGGTATCAGGCTTTGTTGGATCGGTTCCAAGCGTTAACGCTTCGTACCCGTCAGGAAGATTATCACCGTCCGTATCGGGATTATAAGGATCAGAGCCTATTTCCTTTTCAATAAGATTAGGCAGACCGTCATCGTCTGTATCGGCAAGATACTGCCAGTCATCAAATGTCCAACTAAGTTCTTCGGATTCTGTACCGACAAGCTCTGCCCACGAGCTGCTGTAGTTGATATTCGCTCCGTATCCGTCGATAACAACATTCTGAGCAATGATAAGTCCGTTCATATTGAAGTTGTCGCAGTCTATGGTAACAGTTCCGAACGGAGCATAGATCAGTCCGTTTACCGAAGCCTGACTATTTGAGATGTCAATATCGCCGAACTTTGAATAAATAACCGTGTTGTTGCCGTTAAGATTTCCGCCGGAAAGATCAACGTCTGAAACTGCTCCCACAGCGTTATTCAGGCTGATATTGCCGTCCAGATTCAGTTTGCCCGTAACGTAGACAGAATTATTTATATTAACATTCATATCGGAATATGTGTAGTCTTCGTTGTATGTATCGCAGCTTTCGGTAAAATATTTGTCTGTCAGCTTGGTATGAATGAGTATCATATCCCTACTTACGTCAAATACGTCTTCGTTTCCTTTTTCCCCTGTATTATCTTCTTCAATATCATCGTGATCCGTAACAGTGCCGTTGATATTGGGATACTGAGCGGTTGTCGAAAACATGCCGTTTGTATATGCATTGCCGTTTAAAGTAAAGCTGTCGGTGTTTACGCTAATGCCGGCAGCTTCGTCGGCAGCAAAAATTGCATAAGGATACTTTGCTGTTTCTTCCGCTGCCGCAGGCATGACCGCAGCTAGGCTTGCGGTCATAGCTAAAGCCAGTGCTCCTGACAGCGTTCGCTTTAGCCGTGACTTTGTTTTTGGTTTGAACATATTTACTACCTCCATAATTATTTATTCTTGTTAGTTTACTAACTCCATAAAAATACTACAAAATCATGCTGTTCTCAACAAATTTCTTGTAAACACCCCCTTTTTCCTTGTAAAGGCACAAAAACGAGATCAGATTACTAAAATCCGACCTCGTTTTCACATTTCATAAAATGTTTTCATTGATACCAATATATACATCATAAATATTGTTTTTAATATCCTGAACAATGAAGTACGGAGGGGTAGCGGGCAAAAAAGACTGGTCTTGAATATACTTCTTAAGCTCCTCCACTTTGTTTTGAATACTGTCGAAAGAACCGTAATGTCTTGTCCTTATAGCATTTACAAGTTTGAACTCCGGTTTATAGCGGTAATGCTTGCTGCTTGAAAATTGTTTATCTACAGGAATCAGAAACTCAAGAAAAGGGGATTTTTGAGTAATAACAATTTTCCCGTCACGGGATAGATCTAAAACGTCAAGACTATAATCGATTCTTTGGGCAAAGTCCTCTATTTCTCCGTAATCAAGCTGCATTTCAAAACATAAAACATTTTTATAATGTAGATACTGGTGTTCAACTATCGGCATAACCGCACCGCCTTACTTGAAGAATTTATAAAATGCAAGCCAAAAATTATAGAACATATTATTTGCCTCCTTTACAAATCGATGCCATTAAGATAACACCGATTTCTAAAACAGGCTACAAAATTCTTGTAAACACCCCTTTTTTTCTTGTAAAGCTCAAAATAGCTTGAAATTAATGTCAAAATATTGTATAATAAGAACAACAAAAAATATCAGAAAATAATAGGGAGAGGTTATTATGCATATAGCAGTTTGCGATGATGAGTCTTTTTTTCGAAAAACGTTGTCTGAAGAATTATACATATATGCAGATAAGCATGGTCTTAATTTTATTATATACGAATATTCCGACGGCATGGAACTCTTAGCTGCCGATATGTCCTTTGACTTGATTTTTATGGATCATCAAATGACAGATAAAAACGGACTTGATACCGTTTCGGTATTGAGGAAACGCAATGTTGATACTACCGTAATATTTGTGAGCAGCTATAAGGACGTTGTTTTTGACAGTATGAAAGTTAATGCTTTTCGCTTTCTCGTTAAACCGTTTGAAAAAGAGGATTTGTACGAAGCTTTGGATTCTGTTATAAAAAATCTAGCAAAAACTGCTTATATAGTAGTTAAGGATACTGTTAATCAAAAGAATATAACTATACCGGAAAGCGAAATAATATATGCACAAGCCGACAATATTTATGCGGAAGTTGTCACTTCTCAAGGTATTTTTCTTTATTCAAACAAAATTACTTTGTTGGAAAAAGAATTGAATGAGGCGTATTTTTATCGCTCAAATCGCTCCTATATCGTTAATTTTAATTATATAACTGGATACAGCAAAAAGGAAATTGAATTTTCTAACGGTCAAAAAGCACTTATTTCAGGCTCTAAATTCAAGGACTTTAAAGGTAAATATCTAAATTATCTTAAAAGAAAAAGCATAGGAGAATAGAAATGAATTTAATACATACATTTGAATTTACAGTAATATCTATACTATATTTATTTACGATTATCCAAACCATGAATCTTGTTTATGGAAACGGAGAGTACAGGAGAAAATATGTGACTGTATTTCTTGTGTATTTGATTTCCGGAATTGTTTGCTCTTGGTTTAGAAATCATGACAAACCTGTTATTTTCCTAACGGCAACAATATGTTATTATGCATTTCTACTAATTTGCATTTTGTCAATATTCAAATCAAAAAAATTATGGTCTGTATATATTTCGGTTATTGTACTGATTTTAGATTCTATTTTCCAATCAATTGGATGCATACTGATTGATTTATTTGTACAAGATTTTGACAGAGCAACGGTTTTAAATTTTTCATCTATGATTTTTAATATTGTTGTATTAATCCTACTCAGATTTCTTCAAAAAAATCATCAAAATCAAATCAGGAACAGCATAAGATTACTGCCAAAACGATTATATATATTGATATTAATTGTCCTGGTTTTTATCGGAGAGCTTTGTGGAAACATGGCTGTTGAATCTAGCGAGTTGTTCTTTGATAATAAAATAAACAGTTTCTTGACAGTGCTGACCATTATGGCTTTTTTGACAATTATTATTTCATTTGTATTCAGCAGTATTTCACGGCAATACTACGAAAGCATATTAGGAATAATGGAAAAACAGATGGTAGGTCAAGTTGAGCATTACCAAAAGATCAATAAGCTTACAGACGATTTGAGAGAATTTCGTCATGATTATAAAAATCATATGATATGTTTGCAAGCGACGCTTGAAAAAAGACAGCTTGATGAAGCGCTTGATTATGTAAAAAGTATAACCAAGCAGGAGATAATTGATGCAAATAAGTTTTCAAGCGGCAATCAGATCGCCGATTCAATACTTTCAGAGAAAAGCGAATCAGCCGCAAATATCGGCACTCAGATTCAATTCAGCGGTTTTATTTCCGATGAGATTCCTGCAGTCGATCTATGTACAATGCTTTCCAACGCTTTGGATAATGCTATCGAGGCTTGTGAAAAACTCAGCTTAACCGATTCGGCTGTTATAACGGTGAAATGTGCTGTTGTACAGAATGTTCAGGTGATTAAATTATCAAATCCAAATCCAGACAACAAAAATTCCACAGAAACCTCTAAGCTCGACAAAGATAATCACGGCTTTGGGTTATACAACATTCGCAGGACTGTCGAAAAGCTTGGCGGAGAGATGAGAATACCAAAGCAGTTCCCGGAGTTTGTTCTGGAATTGGAGTTTCCAATCAAATGATAAAAGCTGTTGTATGGTTATGATGACATACAACAGCTTTGTAATAGCTCCTATTCGGTTCATTTTTATTTTTCTTCGTTAATGGTATAACGCAAGCGCATACTCAGCGAGATATTTGTATTGTTCGTTCTTGAAGGTGGCATAGATCTGAGACGTCAGCTTATCCGGACGGCATTTGAGATACTGCAAATTTTTCGACTGACGATGATATTCTTCTTTATGTTGGTTAGGGACAGCAGGAAGAGCATAAACGCCATTCTTTGCTTTTAGTACCTCGTTCCAATCTTTGTACGGAGGCGCAAGGCGTTTTACGTTTGAATATCCGTTCTCATTTAGAATATCCTTTAAACGGTCAACAGCCTCGATACCGCCCTCGTCATTATCAACGCAGAGAATGACTTCTGACAGGTTAGAATGGTTTTTTAAAGCCGTCAAAACAGCATTTTCATAAACTCCGTTCATAGCGATGTAGCTGTGTTTCTGCCAATCTTTCGGATAAAGCGTAAGAAAACTCAGCATATCTATGGGAGCTTCAAATACATAAAGTCGTTCATTTTCTCCGAAATGTGCAAAGCTGTAACGGGTATCAGAACCGCCGCAAGTGATACGAAACGTACCTCCAACGCTGTTTGTTGACCGCTTATGTGCCTGCTTAGGCTCGCCATTTTCATTAAGTCCGACAAATACTGCGTTGTGGTGGGTTTTATCCTCATAGAGGGTATGCTGTTTGGCAAAGTGTGTGATGATGTCAGCCGAGATAAACCGCTGTTTTATGAGGTAGGCGTATACCCTGTGCATATCGCTGTTCGGTTCTGGAAGTTTAAATTCTCTTGTTTTTTGCTCTTGTTTATCCGCTTTCGGTGGGCTGTTAGACAGCGGAGATATGCTCCGACCAAGCAGTTCCTGAACCGCAGTCTGAAAGTCCATACCATAAAACTCCTGCATAAACTTTATTGCTCCGCCGCCTGTCTGATTTTTATGGTCGAACCATTTTGATCCACGGATAGTTATACTGTCGTGCCTGCCGGAGCTGTCACAGTAAATGAGCTTATGCTCTCTGCCAACACGTTCAAGCTTTTCTCCTCGCATTCTGAGAAACTGCTCAAGGTCTACGCTGTTGGCAAGGACTTTTTGTTCGTCTGTAAATGGGATATATGGCACTTTATCACCGCCTTAATACTTGACATTCTCCGCAAACTTACTCATCAGCTGCGAAAAACTCTGCCTCTCCATCATATCCGAACTGAGAAAAGCACCCGACGCAACGGTCAGCTTGTTTTCACTAAGAACAGCGTAGGTCTCAGTGTATCCAAACTGCGACGCCATTCCATCAGTTTTCTGGACTGACGCATAACGCTGATATTTTCCCTTTGATACAACGCTGCTTGTCATTCTGTAATCGGACACAAAATCGTCCGCTGTGATACCGTTCATCTGAGCAGCAGTCTGCCTGAAGTAATGATCCCCTAAATTTTCAAGGATATATTCCATATCGTAAGAAAGACCGCTTTTACTCAGATCAATACACATCACCTCAACAGAACCACCTCCGTTTGTGCCTTTAAGCGTTATCTTCTGCACACCATTTGAATCATCGATTTCATTATCAAAAGAACAGCCTTTCATAGCTTCCGCTACCAATTCACTTGTATCCACAAAGGATATATCGGAATCGAAAAATTCGGCAATAAAGGTGTCCGTCTTTATCTTTTCATCCTCTAAACTGCTTTCAGCCCCTGAAGAGGCAGCCGAGTCGTGTATGGACTCGGCTGTGGTTGTAGTAGTTGTTTCCGTAACAGCATTCTGGATCGGCGGACTGATCGTTCCGCAAGCTGTCATTGTCAGCATAAACGCTGCTAAAATTGCAGTCAATGCTTTTGCTTTCATATTCATTTTCCCCCCTATCAGATTATGCTCCAGATGTACAGCGGACAGGTCAGGGAAAAGATCAAACAGCCGAAAATGATAGCGATCGGCGTCCATTCAAGCTGACCGTGTTTGCGATAATCGAGGTATGCGAGTGTTATCTTCACAAACAGCAGAACTGCAAGTATAACGTCTATCACGGGAAACACCACATTGTTTACGACTGAAACGACCTGTGCTCTTGCTGTAGTCCAAGTGCTTGTCACCGCCCCCGCAACATCGCCCGAAGCATAAGCGGTTATTGACATCATCTGCACAAAACAAAATGCGCTTACTGCCGCCGCAATGATTTTCTTTTTTGATCTCATTACACATCATCCTCTCTGTTTTCGATAATTTTCCCTACCAGAATTGTGCGGCTGTTACCCTCTGCAGAAGTACAAGTTGACAGCGTTATCAGGTTATCTTCTTCGGAAATGCCGATCTCCTTGTAAATACTCGCGCAGTTTCTGAGCTGTAAATCCCACTCTTCAAAGGTCGGATCAGCAAGATAAAGTCCGCTTGTGTCTGTAGTTCTTGCAACCGCAAAGAAATCTATCAACCGAACATTGTCATCGGTAGTCAGCCAGCCGTAGCTGTGTTCCATGAAATATTCCTCGTTTTCGTAATTCGGAATATCTGCAAACATCGTTCCATTGCCCATATTGTGACCATAAATAACGCTGTTGAAGTCCGAAAAATCACTTGAACAGCGGTAGTCCATAAACAGCGAGCCTGCATAGAGATAGCTTCCGTCCGCCGCCCTGTGAGCGTAATATTCATTATCTTCCGACTGCATGACCGGGTAATCGATATTTGTACCGGGGATATACAGCCAGGCCACGGAGTCACTATGCTCGTTGGAAAGCTGCCGTACCTGTGCTGTAAGCTCCTTTTTTGTATCTTCGGGAACTCTGTCCGCCGATGGCTTGTCAGAACTATTGTTGACTGCCTCATCAAGCGTTTCTCTCGCTATCGGGGTAGGAGCATAGATCAGAATATCCTGCCAATTGATTTTCTGAGCCACGTCGTTTTTCACCAGAAGATAAATTCCCCCTCCGAGGAGGGCGGCTGCGGTCACAGCCGCAATAGTGCGAATAGCTTTGGTTTTCTTAGTCATAGATCAATCCTCATCAATTTCAATAAATTCGGGGCAAAGAGCTGAATGATCTTCAGGCTCCTTGTCATCATTTTTCTTTCTGCTAATGATCAGCACAAGAAAGATTATGAGCGAAGCGCCCATAAGTGCAAATGCCGCAAAATCACTGTGGTTATCGCCTGTATACGGAGTAGTGGTTTTAGGTGTAAGCTCGTCATACATAACGACTTCGGTCACGCTGCCGTCAGCGTTTACCGTGAACTTGATTTCATTTGCAATCTCGTAACCGTCGGGAGCGATAGTTTCACGAAGCGTGTACTCCTTGCCTGCGATCAGCTTTCCTTCGATGAAGTGAGCCTCGTCCGTGGATACCCATTCCTCAACAACATTTCCGTCCTC
>JABLTL010078584.1_pt1 | contig 18939 bp, 19 predicted proteins | sample 7160151 | NCBI WGS metagenome assembly JABLTL01 (sample SAMN14651223, study PRJNA627086) | human gut metagenome | isolation source: feces | host: Homo sapiens
ATGTTGTGGTAATTAATAACACTTCATACGAAAAAATATCTATTCAGTTATCACGGATTTTGACAGAAGTTCTTGAAAAGTGTAATAAATCAGTTGTATTGTTGTTAGATAATATACAAAATATTGATCAAAATGTAAGCTGCTTTATATCATCTTTATTAAAATATCATGTTATATCAAATGTAGTTGTAACATCTGAAAATGTCGATGACGATTTGTTTTCTATGTTGTCGAATGGATTGGATAATAATATACTCTCTGAAAATTCAATTAGCATAGAAAAATTTGAAATTGAAGAATTTTCTTTAGCTGAAACTTGCAATTATTTATGTGAATTTTGGGGAGAAAAACTTACGACCAATGATAAACCGGTACAAGATATCCAAAAAATCACAGCTGGTTTGCCTCTGCTTGTTTCAATTATAGTTAATGGCTGTAGTAAAGAACAAATAAAAGCACTGGATTTTTCTTCTGATAACATAAGCAACAAGCTAAGTACCGTTTTTAATCTTTTATACAAAACGTTAAGTGATGACTCTAAAAAAATTCTGTTTATTATATCACTTTGCGGGGGAGCAACTAATACACTAAGCATAAAAAAAGCATTTTCTGAATTAAATTTAGCCGAAGCAATAGAGGAACTTGTTTCTAAAAGACTAATTATAGAAAATGAGGATGAACTCATATTAAAATATAGTATACTGATTAATGAAATAAAGAAAGCAAACTCCAAATCTATATACCGCATGAAGGAAATATATCAAAAACTTGTTGAAAATTATACGTATATCAATTACAAATCTTTGCAATCTTTATATGAACTCCACTGTTCAATGGAAAATTATAAAGATGCACTTGAAATTCTCCCTGAATTATGTGAAGAACTCAATAGTTCATGCAATCATACATTATGCATTCAATACATCGAAAGGACACTAAAAAATAGTAAATTCATTCCAAATGATGAGCAGTTAGAAAGAATACTTTTTTGTCTTCTTAAATCGTATTTTTACACTAAGCAAAATCAAAAATGCATAGAACTATTTAAACGCTATAAAGAAAAATATATGGGCAATAATGAAGCTATACTATTTGTTTCAAAGGCGGCTTACTATTTGAATGATTTTGCTTATACAATTAAATTGTGTAATAATATAAATGCAGAAAAATGTTCTGACTTATTTCACAAAAAACAAATATTACTTTCGTCGGCTTATGATCTTTGCGGAGAATATCAGAAATCATCCGAAGCTTACGTAAACGGAAGAATATTTGCTGAAAACCATAACGATGAATATGCAACATCGTTATATAATATGTCTATTCAAATGGTATCTACTTCTTATGATGAATGCATAACTAAATTAAAGCAGGGATTATCTGTATTTGAACGTTATGGAGAAAATAGAAATTTAGCTTGCATATACAATAACATCGGCATCGAAATGTTGATGGCAGGAAACGAAAATTGTAAAGAATATCTTGAAAAATCCTTGCAATTATTCAATAAGTCAGCGGAAATAGAGATTCAATTTCCGCTGAACAATTTAGGGCTGTATTGCATTCTGATGGAAAGGAATTATCAAAAAGCCGACATTTACTTTGAAAATGCTTTAAAATCTGCAATTTCTCCACTACAATTTTGTTACATTTACAATAATCTTGCTATCTTAAAATATTTGTCAGGAAGCGACAATTCCGATACTTACTTTTCTAAAGCTCAAAAATATGCTAATGATTGTCCTGATCCTATCGTAAAAGCAAAAGTTAATTATAATTTATACAAATATGCCAAAATGAATAAATTCAATAATTACTATAGTTTTCTTGATAAGGGTAGACTTGAAAAAGCACATCCGCAATATGTCGAAATTAGCATAAGATATGCAGCAGAATCAGCCACAAAACATGCAAAAGATTCTGAATCTAAAGTAGGTAATCGAAGAATTATGTTTGATAAACAAGAATGGTTTTGGGGCGAATTAATGTTTTACAATTAATCGTAAATAATAGTTCGTTCCTTAAAATCTTTTACAGTAAGCGTATTATCATCATTGATTGTTATCAAACCGTTCGGATATAATGGGACTTTTATACCTGTTTCAGTTGGAATGATTACATATCGTGGTATCCACCAACCACCTATATTTCCAACCAAGCCGTGTGTTAATTCTATTCCTGACTTAGGGTCAGTTCTTAAGTGGCGTACTCCTTTTACATTAAAACAATGGAACAAGTAATATGGTATTACTCTGTTTTCTACGCATTTCAAAACAAGATTCCTAAGCTTTTCTACTGTATCGTTAACTCCTTTGAGCAATACAGCCTGATTCAGTACTGGAATCCCTAACCTCTGTATTTTTCGCAACGCATTAATCGATTTTTCAGTAAATTCAAATTCAGAATTAAACTGTGTGCAAACAACAACTCGTGGAAATTTTTTAACTATTTCACATAGCTCATCTGTTATTCTTTCAGGATTACTTGTAAAACAACGTGTACCAATTCTTACAACTCTTATGTGCTTGATTTGAGTGATAGTTTCTAACATAAATTTAATCTGTTCATCCGTATTACATAAAAAATCTCCTCCGGTCAAAATAACTTCTTCGAAGCGGGAATGGTTTTTTATATAATTGCAAGCCTCTGTGAATTTGTACTCTGAAAATATAATATTCTTTTTCCATTCTTCTTTTCGGCTACAGTGTCTGCAATGAGCAAAGCATTTACCTGTAGTATATATCATGCAACGATTAGGATATTTGCTTACTAGTATTGATGTAAGATGTTTTTCTTCTGGGAAATAGGCTCCTATGCCATTATCTTCAAACAGCTCTTCTTTCTGAGGATAAAACTGAATCCGCACAGGCTCATTATCAATAATTTCTTCAATGTGTGATGATACTTTTATAGGATAAATATTATTGATTTTTTTGTAATCTTCTGTGCCTTCCATTGCCCAATTATTTTTCATATTGTACCTCCTATAATTTGAAGTTATCCTGTGTTGATATAAATACCATTATATACCTACACAAAATGCATTCAAAATCAACACATTAAAACTATATCTTTTCATTTATTTTACATATTATCACAGCATTAGACAAAAGCTCATTTTCAATATATAATAAAAGAATATCACATATTAAGGAGTTCAACACAATGATAAATTTACCTTCACAAATGCAGCGATTTCTCAATCATTGCAAAATCCGCAAAGCTTTGAATGATAAAACCATCAAAGCTTACAAAATAGATTTACGGCAGTTTGCTCAATTCACAGATAATAAGTTTTCCAAGGATGTAATTTGCCAGTACATTGACATGCTTCATGAAAAATACAAGCCTAAAACAATTAAAAGGAAAATCGCATCTGTGAAAGCATTTACCCACTACCTTATAATAGAAGAAGTCATAGAAATTAATCCCTTTAACAAAATTGACATTTCATTTAAGGAACCAACTATGCTTCCCAAAACCATTCCTCTCAATGTAATCAACAGCATACTTGCACATGCTTATGATTCACTTTCTCAGGTTAAAACAGAATATCAAAAACGCTGCACTACTCGTGACATTGCAGTTCTTGAAATCCTTTTTGCAACCGGAGCCAGAGTATCTGAAATCTGCAACCTTATTCCATCATCTGTAGATCTGACTAATCATACCATCAAGATTTTTGGAAAAGGTTCTAAAGAACGCATGATTCAGATCGAAAATCCGGATGTTTTAAAGGCACTTCAAGAGTATTACATACTGTTTCAAGAAGATATAAAATCAAGCGGATTTTTCTTTGTCAACAAGCTTCATACGCGATTGACGGAACAATCTGTACGTGAAATCATTTGCAAATACACTGCAATGACTGAATATGATATACATGTAACGCCGCACATGTTCAGACACTCATTTGCTACCCTACTTCTTGAAGAAGATGTTGACATTCGCTATATACAAAAACTTTTAGGGCATAGTTCTATTATCACTACTCAAATTTATACATATGTTGCTATGTCCAAACAAAAAGAAATTCTATCCACAAAACATCCTAGAAATAGAATAAAGGTAGACTTAGAATAAAGCAGAAATAATTTTTAGTTATTATCAATATAATTATATACTATTATCCAGTATATTTCAACACATTATCAAATATTTTTCTGCACAGTTTTAGCACAATGCACTATATTCGACAAATTCTTACTAATTATTATTTTGAGTAATATATATTATACCATATTTACCTAGTCTATACCGATAATTGAAGTGAAATCCGGTTTTGTTTGCAGTGAAATGTCGAAATATTATGATAAAGGTAATTTTTCCTTGCTTATATTTATTTTATCCTTCTATATTCCACTTGTCAATATCTTTGTCACAAACGGCAGGTTTTTGTCCTGAACGATATAAAACACTCAAAATTTTATAAAAACAGCAGACCTTTATATATCAAGATCTGCTGTTCTTCACATTTATTTAACTATTTTTTCAATCCTGCAAGTATGCTTCTTATACTCCGTATTTGGATTAGTAGTATAATTAATACCGACAAGGATTATTTCTCCGCTGTACGCTGACAGCTTTTCAGTATATTGTCTGTTTCTGATTTGTTCAAGTGCAATGCTCGCATCCTGTTCTTTTTTGAGTTCAACAACTATTGCAGGAACATTCTCATTCGGTCTTGGCAAAAACGCAATGTCAGCATAGCCTTTACCAGTCGGAAGTTCTCTGATTATTTCGTACTGATTTCTTGCGGTATAGAACGCAAGCGTCACTACACAAGCAAGTGCATTTTCATCATTATACTTGATAATTGAAGTATTTTCCTGATGAGTCTGCTCAACAATACGTGCAACAGTTTCTTCGTCACCTGAAAGTGCTGCCTTTAAGCATTCTTCGGACTGGTTTATTGCATTAATAACACGCTCCCAGCCACCGTCTTTTATACTTCTGACAAATTCCTGCTGTACTTCCATATTCGGAATCCAACAGCTTTTTGTGTCAAAGTCATAAGTCAGATAGCCGAGATGAATGAGGAGTGTAAGAACGTCATCTGCATAGTGAAAGCTTGACATATCGTTTTGAAATGTACCCGTATCAATGACAATTCGTTCACCCGCAATCATTTTTTCGATCTTTTCTTTGAGACCATCGAAATTTAGATTTATAGGCATTTTTAACGCATTATAGGTTTCTGTCTTAGACCAGTAATTTGTAAATCTTCTTCGCCTGCACACCTCCACAACCGAGCGTGGGTTATATATGGCAATGCCATCCACGTTATATCCGTTATACCATTTCTTTGTTTCATTTATATCAATGTCATACTGCTTACATAGCTTTTCTGTTTCTTCTTCTGTAAAACCTGTAAACTCCGAGAACGGATAAGCATCCTCCATAGAATACTCATGAAATGAATTTAATGCCGATTGCTCTCCATATTTCTTTATAGGTAAAATTCCCGTCATATAGGCAAGTGCTACATATGACTTATCTTTCAGAAGAATTCTCAGAAATGAAAGATAATCTTCCTGTTCCTGTTCATTCTGCTTTGTTTTTCGCATAATAATGTCCCATTCATCAATGATAAATACAAACGGTATCATCGTCTGATCGAAGACATCCTGAAGCATCAAGAATAATTCTTCATCGTCAGTAAAATCAATGTCAGGGTTTTCACGAAGAATCTCTTTTTTCAAAATTTTTGTGATTTTCTTTATGGTATCAGCAACGCTATATTCTGAAAAATCTGTCATTGTAAGATGAATTACGTTATATTTATTCAAGTGCTTTTCAAAACTTTCAGCCTTAGCAATTTTATACGGAGCAAATAATTCTATTGAATCACAGCCCCGGCTGTAATATGCTGTCAGCATATTGGCTGCCATTGATTTGCCAAAACGCCTCGGCCGGCTTATGCAAACATATTTATCACTGGTACAAATCATTCTATTCAATTCACCAATTAACATTGTTTTATCTATATATATTTCTGAATTTATTACTTCCTGAAACATTATATTATTCTGGTTCAAATAAATTCCCATATGTAACACCTCCGTTCATATCTTAGTTTACCATTTTTCCTGAGTAAAATCAAGTACTTACCATAATATTTTCATATTCTAAACTCATCCAACATTCTTTGATATTCTTTTTCCTCACAGTCAATATAATCTTTTGCAAACTGTTCCGCTTCATCAATGCTGTTTTTAATCAGTTCAAAATCAACCGCAGCAGAAAAAATGTCAATCTCTACTTCTTCGGATTCGTCAGCAAAAACTTCAATTCTGAATCCCTCGCCGGCAATTATCTCGCCATTCTCGGTTTCTCTTGGCAGATAATTGTCCTGTGTGATTTTCACAAAAAATCCTTTATATTTCATATTGTAATCCCCTTTTATAATTCCATCTGAAAATCATCGTAATCGATGTCCTCAAACTCGTCAATATCGAAATCTTCATCTATTTCTTCCACTGCGAAATCCATCTGAAGCGAATTTTCCAACGCCTTTTGCAGAAAAGATTCGTCCAGACCATTTTCTCTGTAGCCCTGCAAAATTGTGTTGTAGTACTCTTGACTCGGAGGCGCGATTTTTCCGTAGTTCATAAGATAAGCCATACCCTCAAAAGTTTTTCCGTTAAGTTCAAACTCCATCTTTTCCTGTCTGTAAAGTCGTGGCCACCCCTCGTACTGGTTCAATGTGGACAAGTTCCTTTCGTCAAGCTTCCAAATCAGAACCGGAACGCTTGCATTTTCTTTTGGAACAATAGTCACAACGCCCCTGAATTCCAACTCAAAATTCTTTATCTCCGATGTTCCAGCAACCTTTGAATGTGGACATCGATATGCCATTTGTTCCAGATTAATGTTACTGCCATAGGCGATATATAGCTGTTTTTTCTACATTGTTAACCTCCATTACATCGTCATCTCAAGTGTTTCTTCCTGTTCAAGATCCTCAAGAATCTGCTCACGCTCGCTTTCTTGTGATTCTACGACCTCATCGGATACGTTGTCGGCTTGCTGCCTAACCTCCCTCACAGGCTCGACATTTTGGTCGGTGACCCGACAGGACATATTGCGTGCAGCAATTCGTTCAGCTTTAAGACGTTTCCTCTGTTTAATCGCATCTTCGGGGTGCAGCCAAGCTATGTTTCCCTCAAGATGTGAAATCAGATGCTTGCGGCAGTTCTTAAACTCGTCACCATTCAGACCTAAATTTATAAGCCACACTCTTGCGCTGTATCTGAGATTATCACTCTCTGAAATGTGCGGAGAACAGAACTTTTTCGTCAGCGCCGCATTGGAAATTGCAAGTGCAAGCGTCACATAAGACCTTATGACACCTGCATGAAGTGTACTGTTGCAGGCTCTCATCTCCCAGTTACCATTGGCAAAAAAACTATGAAGATTGCAGGCTCGATAACGTGTTGATGAGTAGTGATGGTGAACCTCGTTCATATCGCCGTTGTACCATAACCTTTGAATTTCCTCAATAGTTTTCGGTTTCTGCTTATTCAGTTTTTCAAGGAAGTCTCTGTCTACCTTCTGGCAGTAAGTTTCGCGCAGCGGCGACACCTGAAGCATATCAAACAGAAAATTTTCCTTGCTTGCAAATATGTTCACCAGATTCCGCAGACTTTGGGCGGTATAAGGTGCTCCGTCGATGTGGACATGAATTCCTGCCTGATATTCCGCTCCGGTCACGCCTCCTGCTTTTCTTATCGCACGAACAACCTCCTGAAGTAACGGCATATCCTCATATTCAAGCACCGGGGTGACAAGTTCAACAGCATAATTTCTCGATGCAGAGCATCCGTTTTTATCAACGCATTTAATGCTTGAATCATAAACCACAGACCACTTTCTGCCTTTGCTGTCACGAACGTTATATTTATCATAGCTTCCGCCCAAATGTTCCGGAGAACCGCCTAAAACCTTGCTTATTGCCTTTGCTGCATCTGCCCTTGTTAAGCCTGTGCACTCTACTTCCACACCATATTTCTGCGTTTTAATGCCCTCGAAATTTCCTGACAAATTATCTCCCTCCCAACTAAAAGCAGCCTGTAAAGTCTATTTGCAAGCTGTTTTTTTAAAATTATTTAATATCAATTTTTACTTCGTATCCACCCTTGAAAATAACCAATATTTCAGCCTTGTTCAGCACTTTTATGCACTCTATTAATTTGCGTATCAGCACATTATCAAAAGTTTCTAATTCAAACTTTTCATGCTCAATCATGTCCATTATTTTATCAAGTTTTGCCTGAGTTTCGGCGGATGTTTTATTCTGGGATTTTAATATTTCAAGACGTTCACTCAACTGACATTCTTCCTGATATAACCTTGAAAATTCACTGTCAAGCTTGTCCTCATCACAGCCGCCTGAGGCTATTAAATTTACAAGATCGTTTCTTGCCTGATCAATTTCTTTCAGCCTATTTTCGATACTGATAATTTCTTCCTGACCCTGACACTCAAGAACCGTTCCGATATTCGCCTTGAGAATTCTTGCGATATCATTCCGGCAGAAATAGTAATTATTTATTGCGTGGATTATGGCTTTGTGCAGCTGTTCTTCCTTTATCGTGGGCGAGTCGGGACAATATTTTTTACCGTGTTCCAGACGACTGATGCATCGCCAAACTATTTGCTTTTTGCCCCTTGCTGACCAAGTTGTTCTACGGTATGGAGTACCGCAATAACCGCAGATGAGGAGTTCTGAAAGTGCATATTTACTTGAATATTTGCCTTGCTCAGTTGTAGTTTTTGAGCTTATTTTTCTTTTGGAACTTCTTCTTGCAAGTTCCTGCTGAACCCGATTATATGTATCCCTGTCAATTATCGGAGCATGGTGATCGGTTACAAGATACATCGGACGTTCGCCATGATTTCTAACTACTTTATGAGTAATGCAGTCAAGCGTATATGTCTTTTGCAGCAGGGCATCTCCGACATATTTTTCATTTTTCAAAATACTGCTTATAAGCGATTCATTCCAGACTTTCTTGCCTTTTGCAGTTAAGATCCCTTTACTTTCAAGCGTTTTCTTTATATTCGTCATGCTGTATCCGTCAAGGAAAAGCTTATATATCAGTTTTACTGTTTCCGCTTCTTCAGGCACAATTTCAGGCTTACCGTCAGTCCCTTTTCTATATCCCAACAAGTTTTGATACTGAAACTGAACCTTTCCTTCACGATATGCTTTTTCCTTGCCCCAGCTTACATTTTTACTGATTGACTCGCTCTCTGCCTGTGCAAAACTGCCGTATAATGCAATCATAAATTCGCTTGTCATAGTCAGCGTATTGATATTTTCTTTCTCAAAAATCACGCCGATTCCGAGATTTTTAAGCTGCCTTACATATTCAAGGCAATCTACAGTATTTCTGGCAAATCTGGATATTGACTTTGTAATAACAAGGTCAATTTTCTTGTTTTTGCACATACGGATCATACGGTTGAACTCAGTTCTTTTCTTCGTCTGAGTTCCTGATATACCCTCGTCGGCGAAAATTCCAACGAGTGACCACTCCTTTTTTCTGTTAATCAAATCGGTGTAGTACGCAATCTGAACCTGATATGAATTCTGCTGTTCTTCCTGTTCTGTACTGACACGGCAATACGCTGCAACCCTCAATTGGTGGTATTTATCACAATTAATTTCCATCTGTGATTTTGCAGGAATTATCCTGACATTTGATGCTGTGGTCATTTTTATTATTCCTTTCCATTATATTTTTGATTTTTATTCCATTTATGAATTCAACTTCAATGGTACAAAAATTGCTTATCCAAATCCTGTTTACGCAGGACTTAAATAAACCTATATTCAAAGTATTTAATTGTTTCTGATTTTCAAGCAGATCCCTTAACTGCTTTGTTTTTTGTGGATCATCATTGTATGTACAACAATCGTATTTCATCTCTGTAAGCCTGTAAAGTTCGGACTTGATTCTGTCAAAATCCACCTGTGTCGAATCTATCATCTGATTAATTTCATTCTGCCTGCGAATCACATCGGCAGTTGGAGAATATGTACTTATTTCGCCGTTGTTTTTAATCAAATTCGGATTCGCAATTGCTGCATTCAGAACAGTCAAAACTACTCCGATTATCATCTGATCGGTCAGCTGATATTCAAATCTGTAACACTCTGGATTTCGACAGTCCCACTTTTCATAACGACTGCTGCCACCGATCCTTGAGAGTCTGTGACCGCATTCTAAGCAGTATGTACGGTTTCTTATTTCCTTTAAATCTTCCGAAATTACGCAGACTGAAGTAGCTTTCAGCATTCTTTTTTCATTTGCATGAGTAAAGAATTTTTCACCAATAATCTGTGGATATTTTTCATTACCGAGATACTTTTTGTTCTCGATTATCCGCTTGACCATGTTCTTGTTCCAACGGTCTGAAATCTCAGAATATTGCACTTTTTCAGACTCCATTAGCTTTGCTATCTGTTGTAAACTGCTGCCATTTAAGTATTCTTCAAAGATTCTTGCAACGGCTTTGGATTCGTTAAAGTCCACTGTAATCTCACCGTTTCTCATGCTGTATCCAAATGGAATTACTCTGTTTTTGGGCATTATATCATCTCCCTAAATTTTAATCCACTATAAAGCTGAAATTCAAGTTCATTCTTATTCATGACTACAATTCTCTCAATCAAAAATTCAAATGATACTTTATCAAATTCGGTTATTGCAGTTTGCTTTTCAAAATATTCTATCAGCATTTCAAGTTGTTCAATGGTTTCGTCCTCGTCATCAGAACGAGTGATTTTTTTCAGTTCTGACTGCAATTTATTAATCTTTGCACTTATCTCCGAGGTCTGTTCAAGGTACTTTGCATTGTCCAGAAAGCCCTTTGTTTTAAGCCTTGCAAGGACGTGAGTCTGTTCCTTTAATTTTGCAATCTCTTTGTGTATTTCCATCACATTGGAATTGCCGCTGAACCGCCGCAATTTCAAATCCTGCAGGGCTGTTTGCATTGGCACAAGTATCTGCTTGTAATTGTAAAACAGTTTGTTGTACAGTCTTACAAAAGCTGCATAGATATCGTTTTCGGAAATCCTACCGTTCTTGCACAGTTCCGACTTTGTATCATGCCTGCGGCAAGTCCAGTAACTCTTTTCTCTGCATTTTTTGAATCTGTATGCTGTTTCACATTCTGCAAAAAAAATTCTGCCTGACAGCAAATGTCCGTCATTTAAATATGGTCTGTACCGTTCCTTCAAAATCTTCTGAACAGTTTCAAAAACACTTTTTTCGATAATCGGCGGATTGGTGTTTGCCACATAATATTTCTGTTTTTCTCCGTAATTACGCTTTTTTACATGTGGAAGAGTTTCTGTTACATAATTTTTCTGAAACACTGCATTTCCGGTATATCGCTCATTTTTCAGAATGTATTTTACAACATCTGCTGTCCATAACTTTTGTTTCTGGCTGCTCGGAATATTTTTTTCATTCAAGGTATCAGCTATCATTTTCGTTCCCAGTCCGCTTACATACCACTCAAAAATCCGTCTGACAATCTGTGCCTGTTTCTCATTTACTTCAAGTCTTTCGTTTACTATATCAAATCCAAACGGAGGACGAGCAAGTCTGTATGTTCCGTTCTGCATTCGTTTCTGAACGCTCCACCTCATATTCTGTGAAATTGAAGTTGATTCCTCCTGTGCCAGACTGCCCATAACAGTAATCATCAATTCGTCTTTTACATTGGCAGTATCTATATTTTCCTTTTCAAAAAAAATTGTAATTCCGAGCGATTTCAGTTCTCTGATGTTTTTCAGGCAATCCCTTGTATTTCGCGCAAAACGGCTTATTGATTTAGTATAGATCCTATCAATTTTTCCTCTGCGGCAGTCTTGCATCATACGCTGAAAATCTTCACGCTTGTCCTCACGAGTACCGGTCACGCCCTCGTCAGCATAAACATTTATCAGCGTTTCAGTTTCGCTGTCGGCAAGAAAATTCTCGTAATATTTAAGCTGCGCCATGAAAGAATTAATCTGATCTTCGCTGTCGGAACTGACCCTGCAATATGCTGCACATCGGATAATTCTGCTTTTTTCTTCTGTTATGGTTGGCTGTATCACCGTTACTGTCGACATACTATCACCTCCGCTTCACCAACAAGGATACCATTTTTATTGTCAGAATGGTATCACCAGACCTGACAAAATTAATCCTTAGAATCTGTATGATTTTCACACTTTTCCGCTTGTCCTGCTGCAATGCAAAGGCACATTGTAAACACTCCGACTGTACCTCCGAATATAGAGCCTAAAATAAATCCTAACACATTAATTCTCCTTACGCTGCATCCTTTGAGGACAAAAACTTTCTATAAATATCTTCTGTATTTCTGCTGCTGAGATTCTTTTTCTCAGTTGATTCAAGTATTTTATCAAGCTTATTTTTCATAAACATTTCAACTAAAAATTCAGCAAATTCTGCCTGTCCGAATTTAGGCATCGTTATCAACTCCAATACTTATTTTTACTGCCTTATCAACCTTTTTCATAATCTCAAACCCAACCGAACCAACATATCTTTTCAGCCTGTTGCGGTCTATGGTTCTTATCTGCTCGGCAAGAACAACTGAATCCTTTGGAAGCATTTTTGAACCGCAAACGTGAATATGCGTTGGCAGATAATTCTTTTTGGCTGACGAAACAGGCAGCACAATCACTGTTGGACTGTATCTGTTTCCGACATTGTTCTGCACTATCAGAACAGGTCTGACGCCGCCCTGTTCCGAACCGATTATCGGATCAAGATCGGCATAAAATATATCGCCTCTTTTAATCACCATTTTTATCATTCCTCGATTCCGAGATTTTAAAACCTTTCTTATTCTTAACGCAGCTTTGAAATGGGCAGAAAAGGACATTAGTATCTTTTACATTCCAAACGCATCCATAGCAAGGATGACATTTGGGTAAAATGCAAACAGTCGGTGAAATTCTTATGCCATAAAAGCCACGCATATGTTTTATTTTTTCTTTCATATTATCACTCCAAACTTATGTAAAGCTGCGGCTTGCAAAATGCAAACCGCAGTAATAACTCATTTTGCCTTGTACAGTATTTATCCCAGATATCCGCTGTACTCGGAACTTTACAGACGACCGACAGCTTATCGATCTCATGGAAATCTCATCCCTCTGAGGTTCTCCCAGAGCCGTCCCCATTGCTTGAGTCTGTGGCTGGACGGAAATATCATTATCTTCACACGTTTCATTGCCGTTCCGGAAAGCTATTCCGGATTTTGAAGCTGCATATTTCTCGCTCGTCCGATTGGAGTCGTGGCGTATGGCTTCTGCGGCTGACGATTTTTAGACCGCCCATGTGATTAACGTATCTGTAAAGTTGCTATTCAATTTTCAAGTTACATTTGAAAAAGTATTTTTACCCCTTTCACCTCTATGGACAGAGAGAAAGCTTTTGAGAGGGGTATTTACAAAAATTTTTTCAATTTTTTTCTTGCGCCCTCTATGGACTCCCTTACCGACTTGTCGGAAATTCCCTCAAATGCGGCAATTTTCCTAAAAGTCATGCCCTTGAAGTAGTAGTAATAAACTCGGCGATACTGCGTTGGATTGAGCGATTCCATTGCCTTTTTTAGCTTTTCACGCATAAAAATACCGAGCAGTTCATCTTCGACCAGATTCATATCCAGATCTTTTTGAAACAGCTCGGTTTCACTGTCACGATACCCTAAAGCATCGCCGTGTCTTTTATTTGTTTTTTCATATTTCCATTCGTTACGCACAAAAGCGTTGTGTGCCTCCGCAATTTTTTCAAACTCGATAAGCTTTAAAAACTGCCCCTTCTCATACTTTTTTAAGTCGGGATACCTTTGTAAAAGCAAGAGAAGATCGTTTTCAAAAATAATAAAAACAGATGCTCCAACCCAATTTTCGTTGTACTCCAGCGCATTAATTTCCGCGTAACCATTCTGAGATATTTGACTTTTAAAATCAGATATATTAATTTTTCTTAAATCATTTCTCATTATGTATTCCTCCATTTTGATTTTCTTTTTGATTCAAAACGGAAGTCTACGGATATTTTGCTGTTATGCACAGCCATTTTGCAATTAAAAACATGATTTAAATTTCCTTTTAACGTCGTTAGAGCATAAAAAAAGAGCCTGTGTATTTTCATACACAGGCTCTTTAAGTTAAAAAATATTACGCATATTTACAAAGCAGATGTCTTCAACATATCTAATCTAAAAAAATCAGCCACATCTCTATTATACAACTGATAATATATAACTTTACTAAAAATATCAATTATTCAAATTCTTGATAATAAAAATAATCACTATAATAGTTGCTGCATGAATAAAACTATGAAAACATAATCATGATAAAAGATATAACATAAAGTTATTTATGCTAACTTATCTTGATAGCAATACGTTGATCCACTGGGGACTGAGTAACCGATAGCCACATTTTCTCATTTTCAAGGTCATTCCATTGTTTTGTATTGAAATCTTTCCAATAAATTCTATAAGCTACCTTTACCTTTCTGTGACCTTCAGGTCTGGCTTTTATATATAGTTCTCTATCTTGCATTTCAAAACCATTTATATATTTTGTAGCGTCAGGATCGTAAAAAGTGTACCAATTTGTTCCAAGTATAGGTATTCCATAGAAATCAAAAACGTTTTCTGTATCGCCGTTATTCACAATGTCAAGAGTTATTTCAAGATACCTTTCAGAAAGCGAAAGAAAATCATCACCAGTTTTACACATTTCTCTCAGATAATCATCCGCATCAACTATTCTTGCATCAACGACAGCTAAATTATAATCTGGCTGCTTTATCATGTTGTATGACATACTATTGGTTAAGGAGACTTGTTCATTCATAGAGTATACTTTTTTCGGAAATTTTGTTGTTACCTTAAATGTTCCATTAAGCGAGTATACTCTGAAACACCACCCGATTAATACAACAAGTATAACTGCGCCTATGGCAATTTTTTTCATAGCTGAATGTTCCTCTCGTCAATTATCCGTCCGTGTTCAATATTGTAGATTACATCGCAAACATTTTCAAGTATATCTTTATCGTGGCAAGTCATTATAACAAGTGCTCCACGTTCGCATTCTTGGCGGATAAGCTTTTGTGTAAGCTTAACTCCGCTGGAATCAAGAGCGTTGGTTGGTTCATCAAGGATTATTAGATCGGGAGATTCCATTATAGCCGCAGCGATACCTAATCGCTGTTTCATTCCAAGGGAATATTTACGATACTTTTTCTTGTCATCAGGATCGAGTCCGACTTTTCTGATAGCATCTGCGATTGTTTTTTCATCCGTCTTGCCTTTTATAGAAGCGAGAAGTTTCAAATTATTAAAACCTGAACGACTGTTAAGAAACGCCGGATTTTCAATTAGAATACCTATACTTGGCGGAAATCCAATATGCTTTCCAAGTATTTTTCCGTCATATGAAACAGATCCAGTTGTAGGAATTATAAGTCCTGCAATAAGCCGCATCAGCATTGTTTTTCCGCATCCGTTATATCCGCACAGACCATAAACCTTTCCACTTTCCATAGTGATATTAACATTGTCAACAACCTTGTTTCCGCTTAATACCTTTGTCAGTTCCTTTATCTCTATCTTCATACTACACCTCGTTTTTTTGCGGTAAAATATCGTATTTTTTAAACCATATCCTGCCTATGACAACCGATGCAAAAATCACCGCAATACATACTATCCAACCTATTTTCATACTATATCCATTTTGATAATAATGGCTGCTGTATGTCATCATTGCAGTTCGTGGAAATATTGCCGTCCAATCAACAAAAACGCTTAACAATAGCACGCCAAGCGTTATAAAAAAGCTGTATAAAGGTTTAATGAGCAGACTCAACGTCACTTGAAAAATATTTAGCGTACATATAACAATAAGCGGACTCAAAATAAAGAGAAGAAGTTCCGTACCGGTAACTTCCTCAATATTTTTGTAAGTATAATAAGTGCTGCAATTTGCAAGAAGATCGGAAAATATAGTATTATCTTTAAAGCTCATGGTATATCCGTTCATATTCGCAAATCCTAACATGGTCAATATGAAAAGTCCATAGTAATATATTCCGGAAAGCATAACCCATATACACTTTGAATGCCACCATGAAGTGCGTTTTCCAGTTTTTAAAATAATCTGCATGCCAAAATTTGATATATCATCATGGGCATAATCAAAAACTGTAAACATAGAAAAAATGAAAATTGACAGCCATATGTACGGCAGCGGAGCATGCATTTCTCTTACTTCTGAAAGAGGGTCACTTCCACGAAATGCTTCTATCAGCAAATTAAACAGAGTTGGATTATTTCTCAACTCAAATGAATCTGAAAAAAAATCGATTCTTATCTGAGCCAACATACATACAAATAATGCAATCAGAGGCGCAGCTATGAAACGTCTATTTTTTAGCGTTCCCTCTTTTATATCACACAGTAAAATTTTAAAGACATTCATATTTTCTACCTCTCAGCGAATAAATAATAGTAATCACAACAATAATTACCGCAATATTGCCCCATACAAAATCCTCCGGATTCCGTGAATAAGAATCTGCATAAAGCATTTCATTCCATGATAGACTTAAATATGTTTCTTTAAGCATTATTCTGTATTTCTGCTGCACAAATGTAGCAAGTATTTCCTGACAGGTGAAAATAATGAACGGAACTATCGGTGTAACAGCCGACTTTTTTATTATCATTCCGGCCGCCAAGCTTATTCCCGCCATTGCTCCGCCCCATATAAAGGCTGTTAAGAGCCATATCAACACAAATAAATATGTATTAGTATAAAATAGATCAGAACAAAATCTGAAAGAATCCATAAACGAGTTCAAATCTCCCGGAACCGGTTCGCTGTTAGGATACATTGTTGCCAACATCATGATATGAAGTATCAGCGCTCCTGCAAAAACTACGCCGCCGCTTATGAATGATACAATAAATTTTACAAAAAAATATTTAAAACGACTTGTTCTCGTTATTATCTGGTTTATATAACCTGATATACGATCATGACAAGCGCTCCAGCTATAGCCAAGAGATGTCAGAATAGGTAACGTCATAAATAAATATCTGCCTGTGTAAAACTCGCTGTTTACACCAAGCCATGAATAATATAAACTTCTTTCAGTATTTTGATTGAAAATACGGATACATTCTACGAAATCTAATATTATGATTGCAGCAGCCATAATACAGGCAATCCACATGGACTTACTGTGCAACAGTCTATTCCACTCAAATTTAAACATCGCCAACATTATGAATCGCCCCCAAGTTCAAGGTCAACCATTGTAGAAGCTTTATTACCAGTGGTTGCAGACATATACAGATTTTCGGGATCACAGCAAAAAACGTATGCAATGTCAAACTCGACTTTTTCGCCGACCGGACATTTGAAAAGCGTACTGTCAGGTTTACCCATGCATTCTACACTATCTGATAATGAAAAATATATCTGATTATAGCAAAAATAATTCATTTTCGTTACCATAAGACTATTATCGGCATTACATACATTAAGGTTGCCAATTGTAAATATGTCCTCTGCATATTTTTCTTCAGGCTTTACAACATAATCATTAACAATACTTACAGCGGACTGATTTTCAAAAGTATAATGAACTTTTACAATTTTCCAACCATTTATCATATCACCTGTATTTTTATCATAAGCTATAGAATCTTTTTTGGTTATCTCGTTGAATAATTCTTGTGGTTCTCCATCACAAAGAAGAGAATAATTAATCAGTTGTGCTTCTGTGATCCCAGCATCATTCAGATTATTGAATATCTCTGCACTATCAACAGTAAGATATCCGCCACTATCCACCATACCTTCCGGAATAAATTTTTCTCCGATATCAGGACGGAGTTCACGTGTGACATCTTCAGGTTCACTTAATTTCTCAGACTTGTCAACAGTAATACTTTCAACAGCATTAGTCTCTTGAGGTTCGGATTCATTTTTTTCAATATTTACGTCTTGTAATGAACAGCCGACAAGCAACATCATTATTGTAACATTCAAAAGAATTTTTCGCATTTTTTCTCCTCATTATATTCCCATAATTACAAATGGAATCCTATGAAAAATCCATTTTCAAAAAACAAAGCAACATTACTATTTGAAGTCTGTGTTTTTTGAAAATTTATAGGTTTTTAGAGGTATCCAAATTTTAAAGTGCTCGCTGATACCTATAACTATAAATATGTATAAGTAACAGCGAGCAAATCACTATTTTAACAAATAACCACAATTATTTGCTAAAAAACATATTATACATAATTATAAGAATGTCCGCTTTCTGCTATACTATCCGGACTCCACGCACCGGAAATATGATCGCTGTTGTAGTTGCTTATTGAATAAAATTTAAGGTCTGCTCTACGATATTTATTTTCGTAGATGCTATTAGTAATGCGATACTCAGGTCCGGCTACGCAGTATGCACCCATAGTATTACTTGTACATTCATACTCATTGGAGCCACTAATGCCTAAGGTGTGTACTCTACACGCTCTTGTCGCAGAACTAATGTGTAAATAAACATAGGAGTCGTCTGCTTTGGTATCCGTTTGATACAACCTAGTCCAACCACCAGCACTTGAAGTGATATAAAAATCATTAAAATACTTGTTTCCAGTGTTTGCCGCACTGGCACTCATACCAACTGAGCCAATCGCCAGAGTTACCACTGCCATAACAGCAGCCTTGCGGCCGAAAGCGGCAATAAGCTTGTAAATCTTATTTTTGCTCATTGATTTTCCCTCCTTTTCCATACTCTCCTATAATCATAAGCAACGTTATAAATAAAGCCGTTACAGTTATAGTAGTGCATATTTTTATAGCAAAGA
>JABLTL010037662.1_pt1 | contig 18924 bp, 19 predicted proteins | sample 7160151 | NCBI WGS metagenome assembly JABLTL01 (sample SAMN14651223, study PRJNA627086) | human gut metagenome | isolation source: feces | host: Homo sapiens
AGGCGGCGAATATAATATCACGAAAGCCGTCGGGCTTTCATATCACTTTCCGAATGGAAAATATCACTCAATGTTGCATGTGGAATGCCGGATACCCGCACCCCTGCGGATCGGCATCAATAAGCAAAACCTTTTTGCCTTTCATTTAAAGACCGACGCCGAGGTTTAATGCCGTAGTAGATTTGCCCCAATGCTTGTATCGGAACGCAAAAGTTGATTCGTTAATACCGATTCTTTCGTTTTGGTTTTAGTATCACGGCAAAGGAATGCAATTTGCTTTGCAAAGTCCTTTGATTTACAGCGCAAAATGCTATCTGGCATGATTCATCACCTAAATGAATATATCACAATATTTCCTATTTATAAAGGGCCAGTGATATACCTCGCTCCGCTCGGCGCGATATTTTTGCCTGCCGCAAAAGAGGTATTGTTCGCTTTGCTCACAGTGATATTATATTCGCCTTAAACTGCCGCAAGGCAATATCACTATGCGAAGCATAATATCACTGCCCGAAGGGCAATATTACTCGCCGTAAGGCGAATATAACTGAAAAAAGCACTTGCTTTCGCAAGTGCTTTTTTCTTGTCATTCGTGTCCGAAAAAGAACCGAATGAAAACCGAGGATTTTCTTTATTTTTACTTAAATAATAACATTATTACGTATCCATCGCGAAAAAATAAAGGATATTAGTATCACAATCATAGATCGCTAATGTATAATTTACAGAATATCGTGATAAAAGTTCACTATCATCATATCTATCATCTAAATTTTCACTGTGCCTATCATAAAAATAATAATATCCGTTTTTTATTTCAGGTAAAATTGCCTCCCCTTCCTCATCGCTTATATGAGGAGCCATATTTACCATTTTGTTTAATTCAGTGTCAAAATATTCCCCTCCATAAACAACAGTATGAAGATTGCTTGTTAGGGGAAAAGCTTCCCATTTATCATTATTCTTTATTTGCTCTAATAAATCGTTGTTTTCAAAACTATATTCGGCATATGTAGTGCCATCGCCAAGAAATCCACCATGGTCATCGTTATATTGCTTTTGAACACCTGCACTAATGTCAATACCAATATGTTTTGAAATAGATTTTTTAATGCTTTCCGAATTAGATTGCGTTTTAGTTGAACAGGCAGAAAATTGAAAACATAATATTATACACAAACACAAGGTTAGCAATCTTTTCATAAAATCACCTCTTGGATTTAGTATAGCATAAAAGCGGCGAAGACGCAATAATTATTCATTATTCATCAGCGTAAGCGACTTCATTTTTCATTATTCATTCGAAAATCCGTTCTCGTTTAATGAATAATGAATGATGAAAAATGAATAGTGAATAATACAAACAAAAATCCGTCCTCATGCGAGAACGGATTTTTGTTTGTGCCTGTTGTTCAAAAAAGAACTGCCATCAAATCTACTCATTAAGGCTCAAAATACCTTGAATTTCTTCACATTTTATTTTACAACGCGCGACTTATTTATTTTATAAATAATTGTATAAATTTTGTTTTAGTAAAGGAATAGGCTTCTTTCTTCGCTCGTTCCGCCGTAGTGTTCGGTAGAAATGGGAGCAGGAATATCAAATTCGGTTGAAAGGTGCTTGACCGTACCGTCTTTTGAGGAGTCGACAATCGCTTTTATAACCTCAAGTGCGTGGTAGCCCATTTCAAATGAAAGACGAGATTTCCTGCCTGTTCTTAAGGCCCATGCCATGTCAGCGGCACCTATGCCTCGACAGTTTTCAGAAAAAGGATGGCAAAGCGGAAACTCCAGCTTTTCTCCCCGTTTCTTCTGAAGATATATCTTACCTGAAAAATCATTTGTGTCAGGCAGATAAAGCATTCCCTCGGTGCCTTGAAGAATGAGCATGCTGCCAGAAACTGCATATTCGGAAGAGGTGGTGAAAGAAAGCAGCGGACCGCTTTTAAACCGCATGCTTGCACACATGGTGTTTTCAGTAGTTACATGAAAATCCTCATTGAACTTTTCATGCCTCGGATTCAAATAGGGCCTTGTTTCATTTCTTGTGCAAGCAAAGCCACAGACACTTTCGATGGGACCGAAAATGTTAAACAAGGTATGCAGGTCGTATCCGCCCATATCATACGGAATACCGCCGCCCTCGCACATTACCGAATACTTACGGTAGGCATCATCCTCAGTGGTTTTAATCATAAAATAGCCTCTGGGACGATTGGATATAATCTGTATAACCTCTCCGATGAGCCCTTTTTCCACAATAAGGCGTGCGGTCTGCTGCGGCGCGCCTAAAAATGTATCAGGTGCAACAGTGAACATGACATTTTTTTCTTTTCTTATTCTGTCAAGCTCATGAGCTTCTTCAAGGGTGAGACACATCATTTTTTCGCTGTAGCAATGCTTGCCTGCAGACAAAATCTGACGGCTTACCTCATAATGTGCCGATGCATAGGTGAGATTTAAAACAAGCTCAATTTCAGGGTCATTTAATATTTCTTCGTTTGTCATCTGCCGTATGCCGTACTTTTCAGCCTGTGCTTTGGACTTTTCGCTGACAATATCGGAGCATCCGACAAGGTCGATAATCGAAAACCGGTTCTTAAGGTTTGATAGGTAAATACTACTTATCATCCCCGATCCGATAACGGCGGTTTTTACCGGCTTATACTGCATCAGTCCTCAACTCCCATCTTTTTAAGAAAATTATAGCTTGAAGCAACACACTCAAACTCGTCTCTGCCGTAGCAATCGTCCTGCTCTATGGCATAACTGAGTACGCCCTTCTTTTTACAAAAATCAATTATTGCTTTCCAGTCTAAATTGCCTTCGCCCACAGGTGCAAATTCAATGGGGCGGCACTCAAGCTTCTGTGCTCTGGCACCTATGGCAAAATCCTTTGTATGTATACTACGGCAATCTCGATCCCCAGGCACGAAGCACCAAGCAGAACAAAGCCGTGCAGAAACAAATGGAAGTGCTGATGCTCAACGAGGAATTTCTGACCGAAGCACTTTCCGGCGAGAACAAGAAAAGGTTTCTCGACTTTGTAAATGCGTGGGGCGTGGTAAACGGAGAATCCAACCTTGATAGTTTTATGATGGGCTTTCGATTGGGCGCTAACTTTACATACGACACCTTTGTTGCCACAGATACCCCGTTTCAAGACTTGCTGAAGGAGTGACCGATATGCGTGATAAGAAGTATCACATAGCACTTGATGATTTTGAGCGCAGGGTGGTTGTGAACTGCCTGAATGAGATGAGAAACAACCTTATTGCTAACGGTAAGTACACTGATGCGGTGGATGAGGTTTTGCTGAAAATCATTGATGCAAAACAAAAGAAATTCAAAGTGATCTGCAAGGAGGCGTGATTATGGAAAAGCGTATTTATAATGAGCAAACGGGCATCAGTTACACTCTGCACGGCGATTACTACTTGCCCGACCTCGCTCTTCCTGAAGAAGAAAGAGGCGTAGAAATCGGCGTATGGGGACAACGGCACTTGCGATATATCAAGAAAAACCGCAAGGTGTTATATCTTAATCTGCTGACAAGCGGCAAGCTAAACGGACACCTTGCAGACATCGACAAGCAGGCAGAAGAAATGTTTTCTCGGTTCGTAAAGCAGATGGCAGAGCGTGAAGGTGTGACGGAAAAGCTCAAGGTGGATAACCAAATGGAATGGGTTGCTCGGATGAATAACATCCGCAGCAGAGCCACAGAAATTGTGAATAATGACTTAATCTACGGATGATGAAAGGCGGTAGTGATTTGCTCACTACCGCCTTTGCTAATGGGTTTTATTTATCTTTTGCTTGCCATTCTTCTTTTTCTGTCAACAACAGTCAGTGTGATAACTGCGCCGCCGCTGATGAAGAGGAGAGCGATCCACAGCATCATATTGCTGTTATCTCCGGTCTGCGGAGAGTTGGTATCAGCAGGCTTGTTCAGCTCTGCGAGGGTAGCCTTGGCATCGTCGAGTGCTTTCTTTGCATCCGTATCTACAAGGGATTTCTCATAGTCGGTAAGTGCATTGTAGGCATCGTCAGCCGCCTTGATTGCATTCTCGTCATTCTTGGTGATATTCTCAGGCAGCTTGCCGATAAGTTCTTCGACTTCTTCTACATTTTCGATTACTTCAAGAGCATCGCCGATACGCTTGATTTCGTCCTCGATAGCTTTCTTTTCGTCGTCTGTGTAGTTGCCGCCGTTGTCCTCAAGAGCCTTTTCAAGATCTTCCTTTGCTTTCTCCAAATCGGTCTTGTTTTCCGGTGTTACATTCTCTGCGGTAACATCCTTGACCTTTTCGGTGTTCTCGGAAGTAGTGGCTTCTGCTGCATCTTCAATGGCATCCAGCAAGCCTTCTGCCTTGGTCTTGGCATCTTCCAGAGCTTTTTCTTCGGCATCGGTCAGATTCTCGGTTTCAAGCAGAGCATCAATGTCCTCGATGATCTGCTCAATGGCATCTTTATCGGTGGACTTCACGGTATCCTCGTTGTAGCCGCCCACATCCTCGGTCAGCTTGTCAATCAGCTCGTCTGTGCCTTTGATCTTGGTCAGCAGATCCTCAACTGCTTTCTTATCGCCGTTCAGTTCGGAGATTTCTTCTTTAGTAAGGTTGGTGGACTGCAACTGCTCATTGATGTCAGCAAGGAGCTGTTCCAAATCAGCCTTATCATCGGAAGTAACGGTTGCAAGGTCATAGCCGTCAACTGCATCGCTGATGCGGTCGTTCTCAGCCTTGGTATCAGCAACGGTTTTCTGCATTGCTGCCACATCGTCAGCATCCTCGCTGAGTGCGGTTCTTTCTGCATCGGTGAGGTTGCCGCCATCGGTAAGAGCCTTAATGTCCTTGCCGAGCTGTTCAAGAGCTGCCGCATCATCGGAATTTACTGTATCAGCATTGTGCTTGTTCAGTTCCTCGTTGATACGGGCAATTTCTGCCTTGGTATCGTCGATAACCTTTTCAAGTTCAGCCGCCTTGTCTGTAATCTCCTTGAGAGCCGCTTTTTCTTGCTCGGTCGCATTGGTCGTATCAACTGCTGCTACAGCCGCCTTTACTTCGTCCACAACCTGCTCGTTGCCGCTATTGACATTATCCTTGTTTAAGGAGTCAATTGGTGCAGAGAGGTCGCTGATCGGCTTCATCGTCACGGTAACAGTGGTGCTGTTACCGGCCTTGTCGGTTACAACGATGGTATAGGTAGTATCCTTGTTGCCGTCCAAAGTGATGTTCGTTCCTGCATCTTCACCGTTCAGCGTAATGCTTGCAACGTTCTTTTCGGTAACAGTAACCTTCTGCGTGGTGTAGTAAGTCTTGCCGTTCTCAATACCGCTGATTACGGGAGCTGTTGTGTCATACTCTGCGCCGTTGGTGGAGAGGTAGGTCACATTACCTGCATTGTCCGTAATGCGGACAAAGTATACGAACTGTTTGGTATCCTCAACACTCACGCCGAAGCTGCCGTTATAGGCAGTCCAGTCGGTGATTGCCTTGACCTCCTCCAAGGTCATCGCTTTGTCGGCTGCATAGTATTCAACGTTTGCAACGCCGGAGAGATCGTCGTTTGTCGTAATCTTAACGGTAACTTCGTCCTTGTAGAACAGACCGAAGGTAATGCTGTTTACAAATTTCTCCCATCCGGTTCTGTCTACAAACGCAACCTTGCCGGTCGGTGCGGTCTTATCTATCTTGTAGGTAACAGTCTTTTCGAGCGAGATCTTGCCATTGTCTGCGTTCTTCAAATAGAAGGTAACGCTGCCGTTTGCAGTTTCATCTGAATAGGTCAGCTTATTGTCCCACAAGCTGTCAGCGGTGTTTGTAAGCGATACCCAATAACCCTCTGCCGGAATGATTGTGAACGCATCATTTAGCCAACCGTTATCATTCGGGGTAGAAACAACATACTCGGTAGGTGTCCAATCGTTCTTAATGCTCCAAGCAAGGTCTGCCAAAGTGGGAGCATTGTAGTTATTGCTGTCGTAGGAGAAGGTAACCTTCGCGGTGTAGTTGCCTACTACCGTTGCCGTGTTGCCCTCGTAGCCGCTGACGGTTACACCACTCGGTAAGCCAATAACCGTAACGGTCTTTCCGTAGCCATCATAGTCAAACGCTGCGGTGTAATCCCACTTAGCGCCGGACATATCGTAGTCGGCCTTGGCAATGGTGAAGTTCACCGATTTTCCCATAGAACTATAATTTGGCGTGCCGGTCACATTAAACTGAACTGTATAGTTACCTGCCTTGGTAGGTGCATACTCACTGCTATAGTCAGAGCCGTCATTTGCCGTTCCGTAGTAAAGCACGTAAACGGTGCCGAACTTCACTTCATAGACCGGAGCGTTGGCAGTTTCACCGTAAGTCCAGCCGCTGATGGAAGGAGCTGTTGTCCAACTGTTTTCCGCTGCGGAGATCACAAACTGGAGCGTAACTTCTGCGCTGTCAGTGGTGCTCCACTTATAGTTTGCGCTATCATTCAAGGTAAGGACAACATTATACTTGCCTGCATTTACTCCGCCGTTATTTTCTGTTACGGTGTAAAGTTCGCTTGTAGGAACGTCAGCCGTCTGTGTTTCTCCGTTGTAAGGCTTGCTTTCAATGGTCGGCCCGGTAACAGTTGCTTTGTCTATCTTAACCTCAAAGCTACCGGTTGCTGCGTTGTGGTTGGGGGCAGTTGCCTTATAATAAACGGTGTAGATGCCTGCATTCTCGAAGGAAGGCAGCGCGCCATAGGTGCCGTTCTGCTCGGTGCTGTAGGTAAAGGTAATAGGCTGATTGTTTACGACAGTTGCGTTTGCAGAAACAACGGGCGTCTGTGCTTCGCCGGTATAGGTCAGCGTTCCGACCTGCTCCACCTTAACATCGGCAAGATTTGCGGCATTGATCGTGAACGTCCGCTCTGTCGTGCCTTCAAAATTGCCCTCGCCGGTTACGGTAACGGTATAAGTATCTGCGTTTGTAAACCCAGTTTTATTCCAAGAAAGGGTGTAATCCGTACCTTCTACAAGTGTACCAAAACTGTCAAGAGTAACAGAAACAGACGGGTTATATGCTGTTCCGGTATAGGTGCCGCTTGTGGGGTTAAGGGTGACGGCAGCACCGGAAATCTTTGCCGGGTTGATCTTGAAAGTAGTGGAAGCAGTTGCGCCGCGGGCGGTCATTTTTGCGGTGGCAGTACCCACATTTACATTGTTTTCAAAGCTCAATATGGGTTTGTCTCCGGCCCAAGTTCCGGAGTCGTAGGAAATTGTTGCCGCATTGGTGATTGCAGAGCCGGTGTAGAGTGCTTCTCCGGCAACGATACTGGCAATAGCCTGATGACCGCATCCGTTCTCGCATTTTTCGGTCAGAACAAAGCCATCGGCGGTGTAAGTATAGCGATGGTCTTTCTTTGCTTCATAGATATGCCCACACTCAGAACAAGCGGAATCTGCCAAACAGGTTGCAGCGGAGTAGCTGCAGTTGCCGCTTTCCGTATGGGAATAGTCGAGCGTACAAGTACGGATATGCTTTCCATCTTCGCTGTAAGTCCATTCGCCCCAATTGTGAGCATCAGAATCAACACTGCCGTAAGCAGTATTGCAAATAGAACATACCGCTCCGGCAACACAGGTGTTCTGACCGCCTGTATGTTCGGTTCGTGCTGCACGGGTAAGTGTTCCTTTTGCCTCCCGATAAAAAGCATCGGCAGTATCATAAGTAGCAGTAAACGCATGGGAAATCTCTTCCGTGCAGCTTTTATTTTCCACGGTAAATGAGAATGAATATGATGAGGTTTTAAGGTAACCTGCACCATCATAAAATTGCACCTTGAAGCTACATACAATCTGATTATTTGCATTAACCGAGATAGTTACATTCCTTATACCAACGACTTCTAAATTACTGCTTTCAGCTCCATTATAATCCCAGTAAGATTTATAGTTAGTTACCTCCAAGACATACACACCATCGTTATATGTAGCTGAATTTGATGCCGCAAAAGCCGTCATCGGCAGTAAGCCCACTACCATTACAAATGCCAGCAGCAGGCTGAGTATTCTGTTTGAAAGTTTGAATTTCGTTTTCATAAAGTTTCCTCCGTATTTGGATTATAGGAATCGGCTTGTCGCCGGTATTTGTACAATAGGATTGTTTCGTAGAGTACGAAGTAGTCTACGAAATGGGGGTACCCCCATTTACGTTTTGCATATATCCTTAATTTTACCTGTATTACTGGTTATCCGATTGTATCGTTGTTCTACGAATCTGTGAGAACATAGATTCAAAGGTTTCGTCATTGGTTTTCTGCACGAATTCCTTAAATTCCTTCAGAACACGGCGACCAATGGAACGGAAGTCCATTCCGAGAACCTTTTGGATCTTCGTTTTACGCAGTTCTTCGGGAACGTTAAAGGTTGCAAGGATAGTTTCCAGGGCACCCGCAATCCGCATCTCCAACGACGGTGAAAAAGTGTTTGTTTTCAGAGTGGCATATTCTACACCCGAAACGATTGCCTCCGCTTCTGCATATTTTTCATCTGTCCAACCGGGACAATACTGATTAAATACTTGCTTTGCACGTTCTGCATCGTTCCGCTGTATAATCTCCAAGCAAAGGTCGCTTGTATATGCGCTGTGATAGAAGTCCTTTGCGATCTCATCCTCGTCGCACATAGAAGCCATTGCCGCAAGCTCCAAGCAGATCGCCATTATGGAGCTATGTCCGTCATCCGCTTCCTTCTCCATCATCTTCCATTGAAAATCACAGAGCATTTCCACGAATACAGCAAGCAGATGTTCCTTGTTCTTAAAATAATAGGTTATGTTACCTGTACTCATATCCAGTTCTGCGGCAATCATCTGCGGTGAGGTCTGTGACACTCCCTTATTCAGAAAGAACTCCGAAGCAACCTGAATAATCTCATATTTAGTTGTAGTGATTGACCTTCTTCGAGCCACTTCTTTACCTCCCGTTTTCATATCTTCACAAGGGATACATAGCACTGTACCCCTCAAGTGTTTTGCACCAATGCAAATTATAACAGAAACACAACGAAATTGCAATATTTTTTGCGAATTTTTCGAGTTGTTCCGAAAAAAGTTACAATTAGAAAAGATATGCCCCGTTGGGAAAGATACAGATTTACTGTGTTCCCAACGGGGCTTTTTTTGTTATATCAGGTCTTTTGTGGCTTCTTTTAATTTTGCAAGCGCCTTTTCGCATTTTTTCTGTGCGGTGTTGGCGGAACTGTATTCGTGGTCGGTGGCAATGTCGGTATACATCATCGGCTTAATGGATTTCTTCTTGGGATCGCCGTATTCGTCGAGGTCATCATAATCCATATAAAAGGTGCTGTGACATTCAAAGCAGAAGCCAAGCCGCTGGGCGAGCATCATTCGCTCAGTGTATTCGAGTTTGTCATAGGCATCCCACAGACGGGCGTACAGTTCACCCTTCATATACAGTGTGTAAGTGTCGGAGGAGGTATCGAGGTGCGCTTCTTCGGTGCTTTCCGCTTCATCATCCTCTGCATACTGCTGATAGAGGTCAACACGGTTTTCATTGAGCAAGCCGCCGAGCAGAATTTCTTTTGTGTCATAGGTGGTTTCATCAATCTCTGCGGCAACCATTTCAAGTACAGTATCAGCATAACTGCGGTCATATTTGTCCCATACCGCCATTGCTTTGCGGAGCTTGGCATATTCCGCAAGACTCTGTACCGTAAAGCCTGTTCGCATAGAACGGATATAATCAAAGATTTCTCGTTCCGCATAGTATTCCTTGAACGAAACAAAGGATGCGCCGCCGTCGGGTGTGTATTTACCGAGTGCTTTTAGCAGTCCCGCAACATACGCCTGTTTTAGATCGGCAAAATGCTCCTGCATAAAGAACTGCCGCATATAATTTTGCACATTCTTATTGAGCGTTTTTTCATAATAATGAAGAAACCAAGAAAGGTAACGCTCATCCTTCTCTTTGAGGTAGGTCACGATATATTCCTGCAAATCCCACTTCGGCGGTGCCGGAACAATGCGGTACATATTCAGATCCATTTCATCAATATACGTTTCTTTCACGGCACTCACCTCCAATCTGTGTTATTTGCCGTTTAATCGTCTGTCAGCTTCAGCATAGAGCCTTTCACGGCTCATATCCGTTTCATACTGCCCGTTGGCATAGTCGGGATCGTTCTTGGCAAGCTGCATATATTCCTTTGCCAGAACAAGGGCGGCAGTTGCCAAAGCATCGTCGATTTTAACTCTCTGTCGCTCCACACGGATAGCGGAACAACGATTTTTGTAAATGCGGATAACGGGGTTTCCGTCTGCAAGTTCCTTGCGGTTGATTCTTGCGGCGTATTTTCGGCAAGTGATGGCTTTGCCCTTTACCTTAAACGGGGCGTATCCCGTGCAGTATTTCTGCCGTGCCGCAGAAGTCATAAGAAAATACTTTTTGCAAATGCCACACTGTCTTGGGTAATGCCCGTGATGCAGACCTTCAAAGAAGTCAGTAATCACAAAACTGTAATAGCTGTCAAAATACAATCGGCGGGCAATGGTTTCCGCTTTACTTCGGGTAGATTTTAATATAGGCACATATTCCGTCGTTACGGGGAACGGAACCGAGCCGAATATTTCTAATGCTATCGGGAGCAGATGTTCCTCATCAAAGCGGTCAGCTTCATCCACACAACTCGCAAAGGTTTTAAGTTGTTCAAAGGCTTTCATAAGGTCATCTCTCAGACCATCATAAAAGGCAAGAGTTTTCTTAACCTCACTCAGCAAAGCGGCGGCTTCCTTGAAAAAGTCCTCGTCAAATTCTTTTGGGAGAATATTGAACATTGTTTGCCCCAAATCCATTGACATCACTTTGGAACGGCGCTGAAAATACTCAACGATTTTATTTCCGTTTTCTTCGGTGAAAAGCTCTGCAATTCTGTTACGCTCAGCATCTACATCAAGCATATCAAAAGGCTTTAACCAAGGAAGTGCGTAAAAAATATTCAGTATGTCCGCACCGGCTCTTAAAAAACTCGGAACATGCAAATATCCTCTTTCCAAAGAACGCTCTAAAAGCCAATTATCACTTGTAAACACAATGATCCGTGCGGCGGTATCGTTTATATAATATTGTGTCAGCAGATGCGCCGCAAAAGTTCCCGCAGGGTAGCTCTTGCCGCCGATATGCACTCTGCCGTCACGGTAATCGGCACTGAAAAAGCTGATTTTATCCATATTCCGCTGTACCTCCATACTAATTCTATCAAAAGAACTGTCCCATAAAACTCCCTTTAGCTTATCGGGACGAAAAAAGATTCTCAAAATAAATTTCGGAATATTTTTGTTTTCGTTAAGTGTACTTTTATTTATAATATCACAAAAACTCCGTAAATACAAGGTGTTCACGATGTTACGCTTTTTGATTTAGGTGTGTTATCTCACTTTTCCAAGAACTCGTTTTTGTGTGTATTAAAATAAGTGAGGGAGCGAAAACCTCACAAATACTCAGGGCATCGCCGTCGGGAAACCGGCGGCTTTTTTATTGCCCGAAAACTAAAGGAGAAAAAGTTTATGATGAAGATCACACCGAAGCAAGTGGAACGTGTTCACCGCCTTGTCAGAGAGCTTTGCGCCAACTGTGACGAGGACGGCAACTGTATCCTGCTTGACGATGGCGAAGCGCACCGCTGTGTGCAGCTTATCTCTATCTACGGTATCTACTGCAATTATTTCAAAGAAGCGGTACTGCCCAGCGACAGAGAATTGTACGAACAAATCAAGAAAATCAACAAATTAAAGTAAGAAAAGGAGAAATGTAATTATGAGAAAATTTAATGAAATGTACGTTATCGGTATCGATCACGGGTACGGAAATATGAAAACGGCAAACTGCTGTTTTAAGACCGGACTGCTCGCTTACGATGCCGAGCCGCTGTTTACGGGTGATATGCTCGTTTATGACGGTAAGTATTATCTGATCGGAGAAGGACACAAAGAGTTCCTTCCCGACAAAATCCGTGACGAGGATTATTATATCCTCACCCTTGTTGCTATCGCAAAGGAGCTTCAGCGTGAAAAACTGACCGAAGCGAAGGTCATTATCGCCGCAGGCTTGCCACTGACTTGGACAAGTGGACAGAAAAAGGATTTTGCCGCTTATCTCAGTAAAAACAAAGAGGTCTGCTTCACTTACCAGAAGGTGGACTATCATATTACGGTTGAGGGTGTACGCATCTATCCGCAGGGGTACGCAGCCATTGCCGACTTTGCCGCCACTATGAACGGAGTTAATATGGTTGCGGATATTGGCAACGGCACGATGAACGTGTTGTATATGATAAACGGCAGACCGCAGGCGGGAAAGATGTATACCGAAAAGTTTGGCACTTATCAGTGTACCCTTGCGGTGCGGGAAATGTTTATGCAGAAAACCCAGCGTGAGATCAACGATGCCATTATCGAGGAAGTGCTTATTACGGGTGCGGCAAATATCGCTCCCGCCGATCAGAAAATCATCCGAGCCATTGCAATGGAGTATGTAAAGGATATTTTCCGCAGACTCCGTGAACACGGCTATGACGAGGGTACGATGATGCTGTATATCACCGGTGGCGGCGGTTGCCTTGTAAAGAACTTCTACAAGTTCAACGCTGACCGTGTAAAGTTCGTGGACGATATTTCCGCCGCCGCAAAGGGTTATGAGTATATGGCGGAAATTCAGCTTAAATCGGGTGCGGCGGTATGAGTGATTACCGTATCAACGTAAGGTTTCACGATAATGTACCCGCCGAAAAGAAAGCCGCTGAATATCTGCAAACCTTAAACAAATCCCGTAATAAGTTTATCGTGGATGCCGTCATCGCCTATATGAATAAGGAAAGCGCCGATAACGAAACCCTACTTGAGAGCATACGGCAGATATTTCGGGAGGAAGTGCAGACGGTAGCAGTTGTGTCAGCGCCGCCCGCCGCAGTAGCGGTCACGGCAGAACTGACCGAAGAACAGAAGGCGGAAAACGCAAAAAATGTCCTTGCGGATTTAGAAATGTTCGGCTGAGCCAAGATAGCCGTTTTTGGCTCAAAAGAGCATCTTTACCGCATTAACTGTGTCAAAGTGGCTCAATGCACCAAACCAAGACAACGGTATAACTGTGAGCTTCGCTCCCTCACGGTGCAAGTCACGGAGAATGGAAGATATACGCCCATAGGCGTGTGTCTTACACCGTAACAAGCAGGACATTTGTGTGCCAAATGTCGCTTGCCGCCATAATTCTTATGGCGGACTCTTTAGGGGATACCCCCTAATACCCCATTATGAAAGGATGATGTTATGAAAAAACAAGATATACGGATCGTCGCCCGTGTTACCCAAAAGGAAAAAGACCGCATCAGCGACTTTGCTAAACGGTGCGGACTTTCCACAACCGAATATCTCCGCCAAAGAGCATTGGGATATGAGCCGAAGCCGACTCCGCCCGATGCTCTTTTTCATTTCTGTGAAAGGTTAGATGCCCTTGTTGAACAACCCTTCTCTGCGGAGGTGAATGATGCGGCACTGACTTTGCTCAAAGATATATCTGCAGAGCTTATCACACCAAGAAAGGAGAATATGCGCAAATGGCAACCACAGGCTTTTGGCCCGTCAGAGGACGGTTAAAGGAAGTTATCGACTACGCCAACAATCCCGACAAGACCACCGCAAAAGAATATCTTGACGAAGATCTGTATGCCGCCATCCGCTACGTGGAGAATGATGATAAAACCGACCAAACGATGTTTGTATCGGGTATCAACTGCTCTAAGCATAACGCCTATAACGAAATGATTGCTGTTAAGCGCCGCTTTGGTGAGCGTGGCAAAAATATCGCTTATCACGGGTATCAGAGCTTTGCCGCAGGCGAGGTCACACCGGATGAAGCACACGCCATCGGAATGGAAACCGCACGGCAAATGTGGGGTACAAAGTATCAGGTGGTGGTCACTACCCATCTTAATACCGATAACATCCACAACCACTTTGTTATCAATAGCGTGTCTTTTGTTGACGGTAAAAAGTTCCGCAACGGTATCGGGGATCGGCTGGAGCTTCGCAAAATATCCGATGCGATCTGTGCCGCAAGAAACAAGTCCGTTATTCAAAGCCATAAATTTTACAGCAATAAAAAGGAATATTGGATACGCAACTCCGGTAAGCTCACCCATCGGGATATGCTGCGGCGGGATGTAGACGAAGCACTTTCCAAATGCTGTACCTTCCGTGAATTTGAATATTATCTCAAATGCTTGGGTTACCGCTTTGAGCGTGACTTCCGTTATGAACACCCCTCTGTGATTGCAGACGGATGGAAACGGGCGGTGCGCATTTCAGGGCTTGGAGAGAAGTATTCACGGGAAGCAATGCGGCAAAAGCTCGTTGCCAACCAACGCCTGCCCGAACTGTATGTTCTGATAACGCCCAAATGGAAACGAGCGCCGTTGCTCAACTTTGAATATCAACTACGGCAGGCACAGAGAAAAGATACGGTTACCCTTCTCTTTGAACTGTTCATTGAGATTTTGAAACTCTGCACCGGCAACAACATCCAGGAAGCAGACAACAGACCACTCTCCCCGATGATGCGGGCAGAGGTGCAAAAATTAGATAAATATATCGAGGAATACAAGCTCCTTTGCGACAACCACATTGAGTCGCCAAAGGAGCTTTTGTCATTTCAAGAAGATTTATCTGCAAAAATTACCGCATTAGAGCAGGAACGGTATGCCCTGCGGCTGAAACTGCGCCGTGTAAAAACACCGGAGGAAGATACCGCCCTGAAGGAGCAGGCAAAGGAGATTACCAAGAGAATTACTCCTTTGCGAAAAAAATTAAAAGTCGCCCTGCGCATTGAGGAGCATATTCCAAGAATTAAGGAACTGCTTGATGCCGAGCGCAATATCGAAATGAAACGAAATAATTTAATCAAAAAGAAAGAACGAGGTTATGAAAGATGAAAAATACTAAGAAAAATATCTCTATCGAGAAATTACACCCCTTTGAGAACCACCCCTACAAGGTGCAGGACAACGAGGAAATGGATGCCCTTGCCGAAAGCATTAAGGCACACGGCGTTGTATCTCCCATCATAGTCCGACCACTTGAAAACACCACGGATGAATATGAGATCATATCCGGTCACAGACGGGTTATGGCGAGCAGAAAGGCAGGGATTACAGAAGTCCCTGTCTTAGTTGTTTCCATTGACCGTGATGCGGCGGCAATCGTGCTTGTGGACAGCAATTTGCACCGAGAGCATATTTTGCCGAGCGAAAAAGCCTTTGCTTACAAAATGAAGCTTGAAGCAATGAAGCATCAAGGATGGCGTAGTGATTTAACTTCCGACCAACTTGGTGGGAAGTTAGAAACCGCCGATCTTGTAGGTGCAGAAACTGGCGATAGCAAAAATCAAGTCCGCCGTTATATCCGCCTTACCAACCTTATCCCCGAAATTCTGCAATATGTGGATGAAGGTCGTATTTCATTCACTCCCGCCGTCGAGCTTTCCTATCTCAATGAACAGGAACAGTACGACCTTTTAGAGCAGATGGAACTGAATGATTGCACCCCGTCACTCTCTCAGGCTTGCCGCTTTAAGAAGATGAGCCAAGAGCAAGGTTTAACTCCCGAAGTAATTGCCGCTGTTATGAGCGAAGAAAAAGCCAATCAGCGGGAAATGTTCAAAGTCCCGATGGAGCGTATTCGCCAGTATGTCCCTAACGCCAATGCAAAGCAGGCTGAGGATTTTGTTTTGAAGGCTTGCGAGCATTACCGCAAATTCTTAATCCGTCAGCGTAACCGTGATGAAAGGTAAGGTGAAGTATATGAAAAAAGTCGATATATTGTTTGATCCGACGGCGGTATATGTAACACCGCCCGAACCCATAGACGAAAACGAACCCGTTGACCTTGTGGATTATATGATACCTCGCAGTAAAGAGTGTGTATTTGATTTCGGCAAGGTGCGCCGCTTTGGTGAAGATACCTTCACTATGAAGATCGGCGGTACGACCTACGAGGTATCCACCCACTTTAATCCCAACGGCAGACAGTGCGTATTTGAACAATTTAAGGAACTGATATTGTCCGAACAACTGCTGTGATGCTTGCACATTGGAAAAAGACAATCGGGCATTGTAAAATATAAATACCCTTTTTGCAATGTCCGGTTGTCGGAAAGGAGATTATAAAATGACAACTGCAAACAATATTAAAGGACAAAATTTAGATATAAACGAAGAATTAATTACCGCCCTCTACTGCCGCCTTTCTGTCGAAGATATAAAGGACGATAAGGATAAAAAGCGCAAAAATAAAGAGGACGAATCGAACAGCATCAGCAATCAAAAACAGATTTTACTTGACTACTGTAAGCGGCACGGTTATAAAAACACAATGTTTTTCGTGGATGACGGAATTTCCGGCACGAGCTTTGACCGTAGCGATTTCAACCGTATGCAAAAGATGGTTGAGGAAGGCAAGATTTGCAGAATTATTGTAAAAGACCTGTCCCGCTTTGGTCGTGAGCAGGTAGAAGCAGGCAGACTTACTCAGATTGTCTATCCGTCGCTGGGTGTTACCTTTATTTCTATTCAAGAGAATGTAAACAGTACCACCGGCGAAGGTATGGAAATGCTACCATTTTACAATATCTTCAATGAATGGTATGCGGCGCAGACCTCCAAAAAGATCCGTGCCGTGTGGCAATCCAAAGCAGACAACGGCAAGCGTATTTCTTCTACTGTGCCTTACGGTTATGTAAGGGATGCAGAGGACAAAGAAAAATGGCTGCTTGACGAGCCTGCGGCGACAGTTGTGCGAAAAATATACGAACTGTGCCTTGCAGGGCGTGGCCCGTCACAGATCGCATGTCAGTTGGAGAATGAGCGTGTGTTAGTAATGTAGTGCTTGAAAAAATCGTGCTTGAAGCAATCAGCAATATGGCTGACTTTGTTCGCTGTCACGAAAGCATATTCCTTTATATGATAGCGAAGAAAAATAAGGCGATGCAAAAGGCTGAATTTGAAAGGCTGAAAAAGACGGTTGCGGATAGTAAAATTCGATTAGCTGAGTTGGATAAGCTGATGGCTAAACTGTATGAGGATAATGTTCTTGGTCGTGTGAAGGATGATTTTTACGAAATGATGATGAAAAATTATGAACGGGAACGGAAGGAACTCACAAAGGTTGTTGCCGATGGCGATTTGGTGTTGCAGTCCTCTGAACAAAAATCTGCTGATACAAGGCTATTAATCCGCACCTTTAGAGAAATGACGGATATAACGGAACTAACACCAACCATCGTAAATAAGCTGATTGAACGCATTGAAGTCCACAACAATGACAAATCAAGCGGTCATTGCTATGTAAAAGTGGATATTTACTTTACGGGCGTAGGAATGATCTCAATACCTTCCGCAGAGGAACTTATCGCTATGATGGAAGATATACAGAAGAATCCGGAGGCATACCGCCTTGCAGCTTGACAAAAGGAAACGGTGCAACCCCTTTTACGGGGTTACACCGTACCTTACTTAAAATACTTCCTTACGTGGTCTGTCCATTCGAACAAGACTTTTTTCTGTCTCTCCTGTTCGAAAAAGAACTGGTGAAAACCGAGGAATTTCTTTATATTTTTATTTTAAATATGGTTTGCGCCTACTCCGATTGTTAACATAGAAATTGTTTGGTATATCTATCATTTCTCTCGCAAAAATCAACATGGACACAAAGGATGGTCTTCGAGCAAACTGATAAACCTCAACCACGTCATTTCCAATATCCGCCACCGTTTTTGCTATAATATTGAGACGCAACAATTCCGCAATTATCTGTTTAGCCTTATCCTCGGCATATCCCAACTCTTTGATTATCAACTTTTCGGTAAAGGCATTAAAACTATCACGTTTATACAAAAAAACAAGGGTTTCAAATATGTCTTTATCTGCCATCAGTTTGAAAAATCCAGGATAATCTATTCCGTCTAAAAGGGCTTTATCTTTATCTTTGGCATCAGGCACTACCAAGAAATACTGCATTCGGTTAAATAGTCCCATCTCTGTATATCCCGAATCCACTTCAATTTGCGAATAAATTTGATCATTTTCACCGTGTGTCTTTGCTTCTTCTCTAAATCGTTCGGGGTCGGAAAATATAGTGCCATACATGGATTGCTCTATCATCCAGCAAAGTTCAAAAGCTCGTGAAATACGATCATCTACTTTTGTTTTTGTGATATCCCTTAAAATCGCATCTTGAATATTAATAGAGGTATTGCGTACTCTACCAAACAATTCATCTATTGACACATTAAAATAATCTGCAATTTTGGGTAACAGTTCAGTGTCAGGCACACCGCCGTTTTCCCATTTAGAAACCGCTTGTGCCGTTATTCCAACAAATCTTGCCAATTCGTCTTGCTTAACACCTTTTGCCTTACGAAGTTCGGCTATATTTTTACCAATAGTCATTATATCCATAAAAACACCTCCAAAGTTAACTAACAAAAGCGCTTTCGTCATTATTATAATAACACAAATGTCAGTTGTTTGCAACGGAGGGAAAATTGATATAATCAACAATGATTTGTTTTTTTATAAATCAATGCGAAGCATTGTATCTCATCAATTCCGCAAGGAATTGCATATCATCAAAACGAAGTTTTGTATATCATCATTGCGAAAGAGTTTTTAATACACACCTAAAGGTGTGATGAGATACAACACGGCAAAGCCGTGTTGATGATATACACGCTAACGCGTGATGATATGCCATTGCTTTCGCAATGGATAAAAAAATCTCGTTCCGAAGAACGAGATTTTTTGGCTCCCCCTGTTGGACTCGAACCAACGACCCTGCGGTTAACAGCCGCATGCTCTACCGACTGAGCTAAGGAGGAATACAGCAG
>JABLTL010086665.1_pt1 | contig 18857 bp, 39 predicted proteins | sample 7160151 | NCBI WGS metagenome assembly JABLTL01 (sample SAMN14651223, study PRJNA627086) | human gut metagenome | isolation source: feces | host: Homo sapiens
AATTACTATTTTAGATTTGAAGTATATATGAAGGAGGTGAAAGTATTGTCAATAGAATAGAAAAGATTTCCTGCTAATGTAGATATGAATATATTAACTTTTTTAAATAATAAGAAAATAAATGGTGAATTATATGCTTATTTATAGAGTTTATCTGATTATAACGTTATTAATAAATAGCATAATATTTATAAAACTTATGTATTAAAAAAGTGGTTGCCGATTCAAAGTAAGATGTGTCAAATGCTTGGTATTAAAAGTCCTAAAACATTAAAAACGCATTTGAATTATTTAATTGAGCAAGGGTATATTATCGAAGAAGAAGATAGATATATATTACCTGAAATGGAGAGTATATATTTTCTTATTCCGCTACCTACATTAAGATATATAAATGATAACTGTAAAGAACATATTATAAAGATATATATTTATTTAGGATAGCGTTATAAATATGCGTTAAATAATGGAAGTTAGTATGAATTTACATTAGAGGAAATTGGAGAACATAGTGGTATAAAAGTAAAGAACAACAGCAGGGGCTATGAGATTATTAATAATGCTTTAACATTTTTATAGAATTCAGAATTAATTGATTATGTTAGTTTTTTTGATGGATAGATGCAGAAAAAGAAATTAATAAAATTTAGTTTTGAATATAAAAATTAGAATAGGTAATTTTTAATAGTCGCCGATGAGCATTTTAGGTAATTTTTCATAGATGCTTCGACTTAAATTAGGTAAAAAATCATAGATTATCTAAGTAATAAGTAGAGGGTGTTTTCTAAGTAGTTTGTATGATACAAACGATCGGCATCCGCCTCACTTTGTATCATACAAACGTTTGATTTTTAGATGAAAAGAAAGGTGATAAATAGAATGGTTAATGAAGAAAGAAGAATAAATTCTTTGGATTATGCTATGTATGAATTTTTAGATCAAATAGGTAAACCAGATTTAGCAAAAGATTTATTAGAAGGAGTTATTTAGTATTATTATGAAAGTAATTATTATGGAAATAATGAATTTGTAAAAGAATATTTAAAATGGTTTAGTTAGGGATATTTAGATAGAATAATTAAAGAAAATTATATGGAATTAATGTTAGATGAAAGTTAGAAAAATATTCGTGAAAAATATAAAGAGGAATTAGATTTAAATTAAAAATATTATTGTTAGCAAATTATATTTTAGTGTAAAAGGAGTAAAAAGCAATGGAATATAGTTATTATGAAGATATAAAAGGCGGAAAAGGTAATGCGTCAATAGTTAGATTTGTGAGAGGAACGCAAGAATAGTTTGATAAGATGGATAAAACAGGTATGATAAAGCCTGAATTGTATATGAGAGATGATATTCTTTATTTTGTTGTTCCAAGTAATACGAAACCAGTAAAGGTAGCATTTAACAGCGATAGACCTGAATCAATAGAAGAGAATCCATTCTTACAAGATTCTATTTGCTATTAATTAAAAATTATATTATAATATAAATAGTAAAGAAAGAAATAAAAATTTGAAGTGAAATATACCGGGGTAGATTATTTCTATATAGAGTAGGGGCATTTATTCCGGAGAGCATTTCAAAAAATGAAATGAAAGTAAGGATTTGAAAACTGAAATGAAATTTACAACTGAAGAATTGAAGAAGAATAATGGAGAAAAGGTAGGCGTTTTCCGCAATTGGAATGTTATTGCAACTACTAAGAAAGAGTTCTTTAATAGAGAGAATACGCAAGGTGCATACCTTATTTGGGACGATTGTAATAAGCTGGTTTTTAATGGTAAGGTTGTTGGTAGAATTACTGAGACTGGTAGAGTAGAGTATATCGAGAATGAGTACAGATACGTGAAGCCGATCCTTGAAGAGAAGTCCGCAGACAATTATACTGAGAGAACTGTTGCTCCTGGATCGGAAGATGTGGATCTTAGTAAGAGAACGCTTGCTGATGACATTCTTGATAGTGCGTTTAAAATGAAATTGGAGAAGTTGCTTGTATGAGTGGTATTATTTGGTTTTTAATTGGTGTTGCTGTTGGATATTGTATATGGAACGCTGGAAGAGATCGTTAATAGACCTATATTGGTTGATTCGCTTCTGGATAGTAATTAAATTAATGGGGTCGGAAGGTTCGGATACTACGTATCCTCACTGTGAGGGGAAAAAGATTAAATTATAAGAGACGAGGAAATTGCTAAAATTGTGGAAGTGTGATGCCGATCGGTTTAACCAACACCAACCACATTTTCCCGTCTCCGTTCTCCGAACCTAAAAAAAAGAGAGACTTTTTTTAGTCTCTCTTTTTTCATATTAAGCAATTCTTGGTGAAATTGTCGATTCTTAGGATGAAAAATATCTCACCCGACACATTGTTCACTTATTGATGAAAGTATTCAAAAAATCGGCAATTACATCATCATCAGTTCTCTTGACCTTCTTAACCTTTACCGGCTCACTCTTGGGAAAAAGCACGTCAAGAAGATCGTTAACCCCGGTCATAAGACCGTAAACCTCAACAAAGATATTCTCCACATCGGACGCGGTCAACGCGGAATCCTTGTAGCCGTTAAGAGCGGCATACTCGTTAATCCGATCGGCGATTTCCTGCGCGAGCGCGGTCTTCCGATCGGCCTGCTTGGTTTCCTTCTCCACCTGCTTAACCGCATCGTTCAGAGACTTAGCCATTTCGTCTGCAATAGCCTGAGCGTCCTCACCATTCTTCAAACGAGCAATAATATCATTCATATCCATATGAATACCTCTTTTCTTATTTTCTATATATATTATATACTTTTTTTTTAAAAATGTCAAGATTTTTTTGGACGAAAACATACGCGTGAAACAATGTAAGGGCGAAGCAATTTTTAATTAATCATAAAGGCATATGATCCTACGCGGGCTTAAAAAAGTCTTTTTTTACCATTATAACATATTTTTTATAAAAAGTCAATTTTCGGGATTTTTTTGGGCCATATGGAGAGGTGCTAGAAGTATGAGAATTTTTGCATATGGGTATACCGATCGGGAAATCGGGCCGGGACGTCCCACCCCGGCCCGCCATTATACCACATTTTCCGATCGGTGTCAATAGGCAAAATACACAAAAAAATCAGCAGGTTTTAGTCAACCTGCTGATTGAATATTTATGCAAGAAATGCGTTTACAATTTCATCGAAAACCGTGGGGTTAATGTCCACATTGAAAAAGCGGTCGTTCTTGCGAAACGCTTTGGGGTAGCGTCTAATCAGTTCCGCACGCAACGCGCTTTCCGCGCCCTCGGCGGGATAGTCCCCGCAAGAACGGATTCGATGAATTTCAACGCGCGTGATAGCATACTTTTTTGCATACTCACCAATTTCATCACGCAAACGCCCTACAACGTCTTTCGCGGAAGTGCCTACCTTGTTAAATTCAAGTTCGTTGTTGTTGTAAAACTTGAAAAAGTAAACTGCCTGTTCATCTTTCAAGTTCTCGCCACAATTAGGCATGAACTCCATAGAAACGGGCGGTCTACCGTCCTTAAATCGACGTAGCTTAATAGTAATTTCTTCCATTGGCACAAAATCCTCTCTATTGATTGAGGTTTACCATCGTTCTCTCAACCATTATTTTTTGCACTTTTTTGCTTGTTTTTGGGTGAAAAACCGCATTTTTCAGCAGTTTTTCACCCTTTTTTGTCAGTTTTTGGGCTTTCGCTTTTGAATCAGGGTCAATTCGTAGTCATTTTCGCCCACATGGAACGCAATCATGCGCTCCACATTCGTAATTTCCACGTTTTCGCACGCATTTTCGCTGTTTTCGCGCAAAAAAGTCGCAAGTTCAGCAATAATCGAGCGTTTTGTGGGATTTTCCTTGCGCTGTCGCTTCTCAAACTTATAAGCGGTCGGCGCTTTGCGTGTTCCGGTTTTAGAATACTTGTTAGCTTCTTTGAGTTTTTCTGCGGACAGGTCAAAGTCTTTGGCGATTCCATGGTCAATGTCATCATCGTCCATGAGAATTTCTTTTGCTTCCTCGGCAGTACAATCCAACTTTTTCATCAGATTGTCAATCTTTGCCTGAAAGTCCTTTTCACTCATTTTAGGCATTTTCTTTGCCCCCTTTCAAGTATGATTATAACACCGCCATCAGCAAATGTCAAGAGAAATTTTTGGGGAGCGCCTATTTTTTTTTAGGCACTCCCCGTTGAATCAATGCGCGAGACGGAAGTAGGACTTGCGCTTGTCCACAATCTTCTCGACGCCGTTCGCTTCAATCATCTGACGCAGAAGAGCGGAAACGCGCTGGTTGGTGAGGTCGCCCAGACCGTCCACGTTCTTGATGAGTTCGGTCACGGTGTAGAGCTTGTCGGGATTCGCAGACAGCTCGGCAAAGATAATGTCCTTATAGCCGTCGTTCGCAACTTGATTCGCGGTCGGCTTCTTGTCCCCCGCGTTCTTGCGAGCCAACAGGTCAATTTCGTGATTGATGAACTCAACCATGGCGGGGTCAGCCTGAACCTCGGACAGTTTGAGCAGAGCTTCGAAACGGTCGCGCTTGGTGAGCTTCTTAACAGTAGAAGTAGACATAGTATCAATTCCTTTCTTTGGCGGTAGGTCGCTACCCTTTTGATATTATTGAGTATACCACACTTTGGAGTGTTTGTCAAGAGGTTTCGCAAACTTTTCACACGAATTACTACCCCGACCTAACGGATAATTTATTGTTTGTTGATTCAATCTATTTGTCAGCGGAAAACCGCGTCAAGGATAGTTGGTTCAATCAAACTCACTTTCACGTTCAACGTTTGGCTTTACAACGTGGTGTATTATGTTTACTTCCTGTACTTTCTCGAAGTCGCGCGCCCTCGGATTCCTTGGGCTACTCCCTCTTGACATTTTCTATTGTAGCACACTCGCTGGGGTTTGTCAAGAGTTTTTTTAAACTCTTTTGAAAAAGTTTCGTCTCACAGGAGATTAGAAACTGGTGCTGAGGGCAGTTGCCTGTGCTGTGTACTCCCTCTTGACATTATCTATTATAGCAGATTGCCCACGGATTGCAATTGACAAAATAACCAAATTACGGGAAAAAATTTTCTTCACTTTTGGTCAACTTTTCTCTTGACAAAATTGGCAGGGCGTGGTATAATGGTGAATTCGGCCCGCCACATACGTCTGCGGGCCGCCCATTTTATCACAAAAATCCACATTTGTCAATAGGTAAAATAGACAAAAAAAACTGCCCATTTTTGGGCAGTTTTTTATTTTAATCTGGCTGGTTAATCTCGCCGGGAATCACAAAAGAATCAGTGTCCAGCTTGGAATAGTAGTCCCCAGCAAAGAGTTCAATCGTTCCACACTCTCTGATGTAATTGTCTACTGACCGCCGGACATTATTCCAGAGGTCAGTCTTTCGGCTTTCCGCGCGGGCTTTTCTGGCTTCCTGTATTTGGAGAATGAGTTCGTCCAGTTCCTCGTCGGTCATGTAAGTGAAATTCAAATCCATTTTCAAAACTCCTCCTTAATGGCTTCTTTCCACGCGTCCCAGCCGAACTTTTCCTTGCTATCCAGTTCCTTGCCAATGTCTTTTGCGGTCAGCAGGTCAAGCTCGTCCGCAATCTCGGCTTCAAAGTTTACCCAAAAGTCATAGGTCTTGATGATGAAAACTTCATCAGCTTCAAAGACGCCACCGCACTCGGCGCAGATAATATAGTCATGGTCGATTAAAATGCCCATGTGAGGGTCATTGTCATCAGGGACTACAAAAAGGACTTGTTTAGCGTTCATGTGAAACACCTCTTTCATTTGATACATTGATTATACCATAGGGAATAGGACTTGTCAAGCCCTATTCCCTATTTTTTTTAGCTCATGTTTATCATAGGATTTTCCCTAATGTTTCGCATGAGCGCACGCTGAAACTCAGTAGGTTTGGGGCGTTCCACCGTGGGAGTTTTGAAAAGGGACTTTTCCATTTCCTTGTGCTGTCGGACGCAATAGCGCAGAATCTCAACTTCAATGAGAACATCTTCTAATCCCGTATGGGATTCATCAAATTCGTCCTCACCGCTGATAAAGCGATAGAGAATTTCTGCGGTAAAGCGGAGTTGTCCGTTTTTGGTCTTGTAGCCGTTCTTTTCGCAATAGTCGCGGTAGGTAGGCATTTTGCCGATAACCTGTCGTGCCATTTTCAACGTGTCCCAAATTTCGAGGTCGTAGGGAAAGAAATAGCGATACTTGCTTTTCGTGTCCCATCTTTGCGCGTTGTTGCAGGCGTTAAGGTCGAACCGCATATTATGAGCGCACACAAAAGAACAATTATAACGCTCAACACATTCGCAGAACGCGAGACGAATTTCGTAAAGGTCAGCCATAATGCGAGTGCCGTTTTGAATGTCCTCAATGTAGCGGGGAATCTTATCGGCATAGTATGCGGACTGCATGAGGTCGCGCTCGTAGCAGAAAATGTCGCGGTTCACAAAGGAATGAGTTTCATAAACATTTCCCTTGGAATCAATGACCGCCCAACCAAAGTCATAGGGAAGCACATTTGACATATCCAGCTTATCGCCGTCCTGAATGGTGTTTGCGGTTTCCGTGTCCAGCATAATGCCGTAGTTTTTGCGCCTATCAATACCCATCTTATCGTCTCCTATTGGAAAAGTAGATTGAGGTTTACCATCGTTCTCTCAACCTCTGATAATAGCATAGCACTTTGCTATTGGTTTGTCAACAGTTTTTTTTGTAGGGCAGGGGATTTTTTTATCCCCTGCCCTTTTCCCTTTACGCGAGGGAGAAGTAGGACTTGCGCTTGTCAACCGTCTTGACAACGGTATTCGCTTCAATCATCTGACGCAGAAGAGCGGAAACGCGCTGGTTGGAATACTCCGCAAGCTCGGGAACGCCCTTGATGAGGTCAGTGACCGTATACAGCTTGTCAGGGTTAGCGGTCATCTCGTCCAGAATGACCTGCTTCACAGCGTCATTCTCCATCTGCTTGGCCGTGGGCTTCTTATCGCTCGCGTTCTTCTTGGCGAGAAGTTCAATCTCGTGCTCGATGAACGCCACCATATCAGGATTGGCCTGAACCTCGGTCATTTTGAGCAGAGCCTCGAAACGGTCGCGCTTGGTGAGCTTCTTAACAGTAGACGTAGCCATAGTATCAATTCCTTTCTGGTTTTTGAGACTGTCCTTGTCTTTGATGTAGTTATTGTATCACAGATAAGCAGGTTTGTCAATAGGTTTTGCGATTTTTTTTAGGGCGGTCGCGGGCTTTACTACTAAACATCTTTCATACCTCTTCAATCTCTAAATCAAGTTTACTAAGTCAATCAGACTCTAAGGCGGTGGACGAGCATCAGCAGTCATCTTGTTTACCTCTCTCATTTGATGTATTCATTATACCATAGGTCGAGCGGTTTGTCAAGGGATTTTTCAAACTTTTTTTGAAAGTTTGTTCGGCACGCCACGCTTGGAACATTCCTTGTGTCGGCTTCTGGTATAATGGTCGGGGGAACTGCCTTTCCGTAGGCCTTACTCTTCCCTCCTGACATTATGTAGTATAGCACTTTGGTATTGATTTGTCTATTGGCAAAATAACCAAATAACGGGAAAAAATAAAATTGAAATTTGTGCGAAATTTCTCTTGACAAAAATGCTGGCAGGGTGTATAATGGTAAATTCCGGCCGTAGCGCGCGGAAACGGCCGGCCCATTTTATCACATTCAGATGGTTTTGTCAATAGTCAAAGTAAACAAAAAAATCTCCCCATTTTTGGGGAGATTTTCTTTTAGCCAACTACATTGACTTCGGTTTTAACAGGCGTCACCATTCTATCGCGCGAGAACTCACGAACCTGACCCGTTTCAAGATTCACCGCGTAGCAATACTGCGAACCCCTCGACCGGACAAACGGCGTGTTGTTGTTGCTGTCAATTTTGAGATACATTCCCATACCGACCCCATTGGAGCGCGGAGTGGTGAATGTGCCACCGCTGAGAATGTTGATAATCTGGAACTGACCCTTAGTGCCAAAATTTACTTTCATTTTTATTTCCCCTTTTAAAATTCTTCTAAGAAATGAATTGGTTTATGGTTCGGTCTGAAAAATGCCATTCCCTCGGTATAAAGAGAATTGAACAAATCTGCGGACACTTCAAACCATTCTGTGCCGCTAATGCGATTGCCTAACTCGCTTAAAGTCTGATGACAAGCATTTTCCATGTCTCGACTACCCGCGCAAGTGCTACGCATTATTGCTTTTGGATTGTGGCTATAATAGCTTTTGCGACGCTTTGAGAGGTTTTTAGTGCCATCGGAATAGCCAACTTTAACCAAATGGCTATTGGTTAAATTATCCATCATCAAATACAGCATTTTTTACCTCACAACAGATGAGTATTAACCCATTCTGCGGTCACAAGTCCGATTTCCTTAGAGACAACCGTTTCATAGCGGTAATTACCGCCCTCAGTTCGTCCGGTCACTTTGGCGAGAACGCCAAGAGTAAGCCAAAAATAAGGCATCATTTTTTTTACCCCCTATTACTTACTGCTCGGAAAGATAGCGCCCAGAAGTGCGAGGATAATCCAAACCACGAGTGCCAACTTCCACGAGAACACGATAACAAAAGTGCCGATTGCGGTGATGCCAAGGGCGGGAAGAAGCCAACAGAGAAGCCAGACAAGGCCCGAAGTGGCAAGGAACGAAACTGCGAGAGACAAAAGAATCAAAAGAATAACACCCATTTTATTTTCCCCTTTTCATTTGATGTATTTATTATACCATTGGAGTAGGGCTTTGTCAAGCCCTTTTCTCCAAAAGTTCCGAAAGTTTTTCGATAATGTTTACTGCGGTCGGGTCAATGGTATCGCCCAAGTGCCAACCATTCCGAACCTTTTCATTATCGTCAACTAAGATGGACACGTCATAGCGGTCGCGCACGCTGTCCGCTTTGGTCGCGCCATACTGAACGCCGTGGAAGTGGTCATAGTGGAAGCCCTGCTCTTCAAGCCAAGCGCGCTTTGCTTCACGCACGAGGTTTTTGTATTCCTCGCTCGAATCCTTGGAGAGCCAAGTAATGATATTGATTTCCCAACCCTCAGCGCGGAGAAGTTCGCAAACCTCATTCAATTCAGCCATGTCGCACATGGGAACGGCAGTTCGATAGGGCTTAGGATTTTCCGAACGGAGAAGCGCAAGCCAATCCTTGACGCCGTAGAGGTCAGCGATAGTGCCGTCCATGTCAAAGTTGATGGAACGTCGATGAGCCACAACGTGGGACTTGATGTAAGTGATTTTCATAGGTATTTACCCCTTTCCTTTACTGTATCTGTATTATACCATACGCTTGCGCGGTTGTCAAGAGAAATTTTAGCAATTTCCCGCTTTATTTATCCATTCTTTCCATTTATCTTTGGCAAACTTTTTATACTCTTCTTGCCAAATACCCCGTGCGATGACATCTTTTACTGCATCATCAATAGAGAGATACTGATTGGGAAAAACAAAGTCATCACAAAAAAACCGAGTTCGACCAAAGAATTTGCGGTTAGGGCGGATAACTTCATCAACAGAGATATAGATTAGTCCATACGATTCATCGTTGTATACTTTGACCTCAAAGGTTCTTCCCTCATACTCATAAGTTTTCGGTTTACTCATAGCGCTTACCTCTTTCCTTTACTATACCCATAGTATATCAGATACTTCTGGATTTGTCAAGAGTTTTTTTTCAATTTTCTTCTTCATAATTCTTGTCTTCTTCTTCGCAGGGCGCGATGGGGCTTTCACAGTGGCAACAAGCGAATTCATCATTTTCACCTTTATAATAATAGCCACAATTAAAACTTTCACAAAATGACATACTATTTTACCCCCTAAAAGATAAGAAATTAAGCAAAATCAGCACAGGAATAGCGTAAACGATATTGAAATAGTCCCACCCGAGACTTTCACAGGAATAGGCAAAAATAAAGCCAAAAACGAGGCCGAAAATGCCGATTAAAATAATCATTCTAAATCCTCCATGTGGCCCATATGCTCGTTGATATGCCATTCAAGATAGGCATTAGTCGCAATCTGAATTTCTCTATCTAACCAGTCATAAAAATCCTCGGGGTCGCAGGTCATGCGTTCATCAATAATGTCGCTAAGACAAACGCGCTGAGCAAGAAATTCCGAAATATCCTGAGTGTTCATAGAAGAAAGAAGCTCTTCCACACATTCTCCACGAGTGGCGAACTTTTCAGTAGAAAAATCGTGAGTATAATACATTGTTTATATCCCCTTTCCTATTGTGGTTATAGTATAGCAGATTATTACATTTTTGTCTATTGGCAAAATGCCCAAATTCGGGAGAATAATTAGTTGGACTTTTGGCTAAATTTCCTATTGACAAATTGCTGGGCTGGTGGTATAATGGAATTTCCGGCCGTGGCATGCGCAAACGGCCGGCCATTTTATCACACTATTGGATTTTTGTCAATAGTCAAAATAAATAAAATTTTGAGACGAGATTTGGTTATCTCGTCTCAAAATATTTTTAACGTTCGGACACAATGCTGAGGTAGCGGACAATCATGTCCATTTCGCAGCCCATGTCCTGCTGGTCGCAAACCGCATAACCCACAAGGTCGCCGTCCGCGGTAATTGGGTAAACACCATAAGTGTTATTGAAAACAAACGGCTTTCTTTTAAAATCCCACTGGGTCGAAACATAAGGCGGAAAGTTTTCCATACCCCGCAGTTTCACGGTAGTGTCATAGATTGCGATAGGGCGCAAGCCGGAATTTGATGCCATTGTGATGGCGGTTCGCAGAGCTTCTTCGGTCAGCGAACCAAGCACCGAATATCTCTTGAAGCAAACGCAGTCGTTGTCTTCAATGAAGATTTCAAGCGGGTCTCCCTCGCGGATTTTCAGAGTGCGCCGAATCTCTTTCGGAATAACCACACGCCCAAGGTCATCAATTCTGCGAACAATACCAGTAGCTTTCATTTTAATTTTCCCCTTTCACTTGATACGTTAAGTATAGCAGAATAAAAGGCTTTTGTCAAGCCCTTTATTCAAGATTTTTGCTTTCCGCGACAAAATATTTTGCTTCGTATTGGTTGGCAATAGCCTTGACTTTTGCGCTTTCCTTTTGGGTAGCGCAGTAAAAATTGAAAAGCGTATGCTTATCGCTTAATTCAATGTAAGAATGTGGAACGTCATGCAAATCAAAGTCAATGGTATTAGTGTATTTTGTCGGCACGGTCAGTTCGACTTTCCAAAGTTTATCCTTGCGCGCCTTTTCCTCAATCCACTTGACAAGGTAAACGCCCACAAAATTACAAACGGCAGTAATAGCCATTTTCAACCAGATAGGCATACCGTCCGCGGAAGTCAGCACAATCACATAGGAATAAAAACCGTATGTAATAGCGTTGATGAAAGATGCGCTAAACTTCCCGCCCTTGACAGTCAAGATGCTTTTGATAGTTGACAGAATCACATTTACCGCCGTGCAAAGCGCGAACAGAAGAATTGTATTCATTATTATCACCCTTTCCTTTTTCTATTATAATAATATCATATTATAATAGAAATGTCAATAGACAGTTTTTAATTTACTCTTTTAATTTTTCTAATAGGTCATCAGCACATTCATAACTGATGCTTCTGCGGTCGCACTCGTTGGACAAAGGACAACACGCGCAGTCATTAAAGGTTTCCGTCCAAGCGCGCAACCATTCAATTAAACATAAAACATTAACTCTTTCACCCATTGTTATCATTCTCCTTTACTCGGACAAGGAATACCTTGTTATAGATTTTTGTTGCTTTGGGGTCAATCCAAAAATACACGTTTCCGCATACTCGATAGATTTTACAAGTTTCTTCACTAACTTTTTTGACTTCCTCAAACTTCTCTTGTGTAGTGGGGTGGAAAACCGTTAGTTTGAGAAACATCGAATAGAAAGCCAAAGGAATGAAGCCGATAATCAGAGCAATCCATGCGAGAACGTCAGTTAAAGTGTTTTCCCATTCGCACCACTCGTCGGTGATTGTAGCGAACGCAATACCCACACAAAATGCGAGAATTAACCAATACCATGCCACCATTATTTTATTCCCCCTTTATTTGTTGTATACATCTTACCACATTATAGGATTTTTGTCTATTGGCATTTTGCACAAAAATTCATGCGAAAATTTGTTGAATCTACCTCTTGACAAAAAACTCGGCGCGCCACAATCGTCCGCGCGCCGACAATTTTATCACATTCAAGGAACTTTGTCAATAGTGAAATTAAACAAAAAAAATCTCCCAAATTTGGGAGATTTTTCATTTAGTTTTCTACGGCTTCGAGGTCGGCGAGAATGGGAACGAGCTTATCTTCAAGAAGCGCGACACGCTCAATCATTTCATTTGCTGCTGTCCCGCCCGACGGGTATCTCTTCTGAATGCCGTATCGAGCCATTCTGCACACCGTTTCAACAACCTCGCTCAGTTTCTCATTCTTCATTTTTCTTATCTCCATTCAATTTATTTTTTGGAAAGGGTGGCGGTTGTTTCAGGGGCACAACCGCCAAAGCCATAGGAAAGGGGGAGAAAAAACACGAACAAAAGTTCGGTTTTGTCAAGGGATAATCAGTTCCGCGTCATAGACAGGTCGAACCATGCAGGGCGCGCCAAAGCAGTCGAGATTGTAAGTGTCTAAATTGAGAGCGTTCCATTCTTCTGCGCCGGTATCTTCATCAACCACAGATGCGATTTTGATGTAATAAACGTTTCCAGAAGCAGGGTCTTGAAAAATCATACCCTCGGGGAGGTCTTCAAATGCAACCATTTTGTTGCTATGTTTAACAGTAATTTTCATTTCGTTCACCCTTTATAATAGTATTTGTAAGCCCATTCGATAATTTCGTGGCTTGTGGTAGTCCATTCCTCTTTGGAGCTGTCGAACTTTTCCGCATACTTTTTGATGTAGTTATTATATTCCATGCGTGCGGTGTCGTAGGCTCCAATAGCCACAATTAAAGCGTGTTTCGCTTCTTCGGCGTCGGAGACTGCTTTCTTGCGGTCGGGGCAGTCAGGATAGAGGTTAATCACCCCTACGCGCGTAATGACTTGCCTTGTCTTTTCATAAAGGCGGTCGCGCTCTTCCCAAACCTTATAAAGCATTTCGTCTGTGTGATTCTCATAGGGATTGAATTTCTTTTCTTTCTTCTTACCGAACATTTTTCTTTTTCTCCTTTTCCTGTTTATTCCACATTCTATCAAAGAACGCATTTGCGAGAACACGCTTGTAAAGGTTATCAGGCATGGGGCGCTCGCCGTGCTTGTTTCTCCAAATCGCGGTGATTTTATCAATATCCGCGATATAGGCTGTAATGAGTGTGCCGTCCGTAGCACTACGAATAAGAAGAACGCCTGTTGTAGTGATGGTGTAGAGAACATCTTCCTCAATGCTGTCGATATATGGCTCACCAATACCGATATTGTCATAGATGAAGAACAAGCGGTCAATGCGGTCTTGCGTGGCGTGTTTTGACATTTTGATAAGCATTTGATTTACCTCTTTCTTTTTCTCTTGGATTGATTGTATTATACCATATAGGGAGGGGCTTGTCAAGCCCCTTTTTATTAAAAGTAGAAGTTTTTGATGATTTTATCGAACTTGGGAGCATATACATTTTCCCACTGTTCTTCGAGAGTCTTGTCATTCGTGCGATATAACTCCCATTGAACCGCGCCGTAGGCGTTATGCTTAAAAAGCTCAGCGTCAGAGGGCATCTGCTCGGCATAGAGAAGCTGGGTCTTGACAAAGGAATGAATGTTGTAGTTAGTCATTTTATTTACCTTACCTTTCCGTTCCCCTTGGAACAATTATAGTATAGCAAATGCTTAGGCATTTGTCTATTGACGGATCGCACAAAATTGGGAAAAATAATTTGTGCAAATTTTCGCAACTTTTTGCTTGACAAATTGCTGGCCCTGTGATATAATGGAAATTCCGGCCGCAGCGTGCGTTGGCGGCCGGCCGAATTATACCACAAAGTTTTGAAATTGTCAATAGGTAAAATATACAAAAAAATCTCCCCATTTTTGGGAAGATTTTTAATTCAAAAAATTTAATTTTAACCATCAACATAAATGATAAGAACATCATCTTTGGCTTTCAGGCCGGTGACAGGCAATCCCAGTACCCATTCTTCGCTTGCGCCCAAAACATCACCATTCAGAGTCATGCGACCTTTGCGGTCTTTGAGATAGCGCCCGCAAGCGTTTTCATTTATCACTTCAATGCCGTTCCCCTCATAGAACATCAGCGCGCCCTTTACCAGACCAATCACATTTTTAACCATGCCCAAAGTCATTTTATCAACCTCTTTCGTTTTTAATGTCGTTCCCTTGGAACAATTATAGTATAGCACAAGGTATAGCAAAAGTCAACTTAAATTTTGGAATTACTAATAGGTAAAATGTATAAAAAACTCGGCAGGATTTTGTATGTCCTGCCGAGTTTTTTTAGTTTTTCCAACTTTCAATGACTTCGCCGGTCATTGCGTCGATAATGTCAACCGAGAGGACATTGTCTGCGTCCATGAACTTCTGCCCGAGGGCATATGCGTTTTCCTGTCCCGCGACAGACACTTCATAGCGATAGCGGTTGTTATCGCCAGCCTTATAATTGTAGTAGTTGGCAGAAACAATAAATAACATTTGATTTATCCCCTTTCTTTTTATACTCTTATTATACTATAGATTCAGGATTTGTCAATAGGTTTTTGAAAAAAGTTTGAAAAAAATAAGGGCGTTTCCGCCCTTATTATTCATAAACGATAATGTTATTGCCTTGCTTTTCCACGCGAGCATCTTCACAAAAGTGATAGGTAAAATCCGCGTAAAGATACTTAAGAAATTCGCGTCTCCATTCGCGAGACTTCGGCTCTAATTCAAAGAGAATGTAGAGCGTTTCTTCAAGGCGGTCGAGGAAGTTTTCAGTGTCCGCGACGTTGAACTTGCCCGCGAGTTTCGGTGTGGGATTATAAACGCTAATAGTGAGAATGTTGTAAGTTGTCATGGAAAAATCTCCTTTTCATTTGATGCTTTTATTATACATGATAGTGTGGAACTTGTCAATACTTAAAATAGAAAAAAGAGAAGTTTTTTCAACTTCTCTTTTTCAGCTTCTTTTCTGCCCATTCAATCAGCGCGCCCGCGGCGATTGTACCAACGTAAATGAAAAGTAAAACTAAACCATCATGCAAACTCATTTTAATATTCCTCCACATACTCTGTAAAGACAAGCTCCCAATCCGGGCCAAGATCCGGAGCTTTGCAGTATCGCGACTGTCGAATGTCATGCTCATTAGTGATTTTGTTGATAAACTCGAATTCATACATTTTTTATTATCTCCTTTTCTTTACTGTACCAATAGTATAACAGATAACAGGGCATTTGTCAATACCATTTATAAAAAAAATGTACGAGGTTTAATCCTCGTACATTTTCATTAACGATTTGATTTTTTCGATTGCATTTTCAATTTCTTCTACATAATCGGCCTGCTCCTCACTTGCGCGCATTGCCTGTTCATATGCGTCATAGATAGCTTCGCACTGTTCACGGGTATACTCTTCTTCTGGAGCGTGCTCCATGGTGACAACTGCCGCCCAAGCGAGCGTTTCTTTATCGTCAAGGTCATCGGCTTTTTCCGTGGCAGTGGTAAGCTCATGTTCGAGGCGCGTCTTTTCGAGCGAGAGGGTCTTGAGAAAATCCTTGTTAGTCATTGTGGTGTATCTCCTTTTCATTTGATGCTTTTATTATACCACTTCTGGACTGAATGTCAATAGGTTTTTGAAAAAAATATTTATTCATCAGGGCTGTATAAATATTCATGTATAAATATTCATTTTCGGGTGCATAAAGGCGACTGGCATAATGCACAAATTCGTTTGAAAATTTTTGTGCAACTTGCCTATTGCAAAACTCGGCGCGCCGCGGCCCACGTCGCGCCGCCCAAATGAATATGTATGAATATGCAATGAATATTCATATGAATATTTATGAATCAAAATGAAAAATAAAGAGAGAAGCTTAATAAGCTTCTCTCCATACTTTAATGATAACGTCATCTGAAAAGTCATCATATGTATCATTGTCATTTATCCACAGCAATAGGAAGTCATTATCATCAATATTCATATGTTCAACTTCCCACAGATTGCCCTGCTCGTCCAGCAGTGTGATAATGTCCCCGTTTCGGGATTCGACTTCTGCGCCGACAAAACGAATACTTCCGCGTTCTGTGCCTGCGCCGCACCAATTGTCAATAACAGTGAGGTCATATGACTGCGGCGCTTCCTCACACGCTTCGGTAGTCTGGTTATGAGATACGAACATAGTAGCACTAATCAAAAGTGCAATAGCGAGCATATAGTTGATGATATTTTTCATGGTTCTTTCCTTCCTTTGTTAGATGATAGCAATGAGTGACAGAAGGGCGACAGTGCTGGCGATAGCACGAGCGGGCTTCTTACTGTCTACGCTATACACAAAATTATAAACGCAGATAGAAGCAAGGCAGATAACGGCAACAGTAGACATGATATACACCTCTTTTTCCGATGCGAGTGGGTTAAACCCACTCGCTAAACAGGTCACGGATAACATCTTCCCGCTCATCGTCGGGAAGTTGGTCAATCCCACATTCATAAGTGGTCAGAACGGTCAAGCAGTTGCCCACGCTGGCGTTCTCACGCTCAAACTTAGCGCGTTCGCCCTCACCGTGGAAGTAGGCGACATAATCGTAGATATCGCCAAACTCATTATCCACGACGCTATACTCTACCACGATAAAGCGCGTGGTGTTCCATACACTCGCAATAACCGCAAGGTCGCTGGCGAGTTCCTGCTCATAGCGCAAGCATTTAAGCGCAGTTGCGATATTGACCTTTTCTTGCTTAGCGCTGGCTTTTAACCATGTGCCCGTCATAACCTGATATCTGGTCATGTGGTCAGTTACTTTGCGCTGACCCTCGCGCACCATATCGCGCGCCTTTTCCGCCATGTTGTTGATATCTGCGCAAGTATAAGAAGTGAGATTGATGATTTTCATAGTATGACCCTTTCCGCGCTATCGCGCTAACACGTTATTATTCTTTTGAATGGGAGAGAGGTTAACCTCTCTCCGCAATTTCCGCTTCCTGCTTAGCGCTCGCCCATGCGATGCTTGTGCGGGTGTTGCCTGCCTTGCGGTATTCCTCTGCGCCTGCCGGAGTGCCGCCTAACGCGAGGGCATACGCCTGCCAGTCGATAGCGCCTTTTGCCGCCGTTTCGGTGTAAACAACGTGCTTGACTTCCCCCTGTTTCTGTAAAGAAAGCGTCAGAAAATCGGACTTTTCACTTGCCTTGTATTCCTTGCCTAAGTCCGCGAACAAATCTTTTGCGGCGGCTTTTGCGGCTTTTTCAGCCTTGCTTGCAATGTCCAGTGCTTCTTTTGCGTCAAGATAATTGATAAGCACGGCGCGCTGTTCATTCTTAATATCGACTTTTTTCATGGTATTCAACCTCGTATCATGTATTTGCTGTTCGGCGCTTGCGCCGTTCAGCATGGTTACATGGTAGCAGATTCGACCACGGAATACAAGTGGCGGATTGCACAAAGATTTGTTTGTGCGGGGGTCTGTTTTTGTGCAGCTCGACGAGCGCGGTTCGCTCGTAGTATACCTTTGCATTATTATCCAGCAGAGAATGAATAAAACCTGCATGGGGCGGGGTGTATTTCGGGAAAAATAAATTTTTATTTATCGTTTTTTCTTTTGCCTGGTCAAAACACAATCTAAATCAATTTTCAATTTCAAATTACGAAGAATAATTTAAAATCTTAAATTACGATTTCTTTTTTCTACCTCTTTTAGGTTTTTCACCCCACATAAGAGTGTATAATCCAGAAGTAGCAGAATACGTAGCTTTCTGCTGATACTTTTTAGCAACTGCCTTCAAGGGGCTGAGTGGTTTCCGCATTTAATTTTTCCTCCATATATTCGATTAATTTATCTTTATATTTACAACTATCAATATATTTATTAATAGTATCTGTATCATATTTTTCCATTAGATGCTCTAATACATATTTATATTTATTCAACTGATATTCTTGTTGTTCTGCCCTCGTGCTTAATTGAGCCTTTTCCGCATCTGATAAAGGTTTATAAGTAATTGTTCTTGATCCATTATCTTTTTGCTCAATACGTATTGTTTTAAATAATTTCCAATCTCTTACAAAAGGATCTTTATCTCTTGTCGCGTTAAAATATTCTTGTTCTAATCTAAATATTACTGCATCTATCCCTCTTACTTCAAAAGGCTGGTTCCGCCCCATTTTCAATATCCTCCCATTCAAATGTTCCATCATCTAATTCATATACAAATGCTTGTTTATAAAATGATGAAACAATTCCATCATTTGCAATTCCTTTTGGACTATTTTTCGCATCATGGAAACAATTATAGACAATTAATCCTTGCGTTTCATATCGCGAAAAATCTACTGCCCTTCCCTCAAAATTATAATTATAAAATATGTTTAATAATAGCATACACTCATATTGTGCGATTGGCCATTTATTTAACTCTTTTTGCTAATTTGCCATTTTTTGGTATAATACCCAAAAAGCTTTTCTATATAACCATAAAAAAAGGAGTGATGCTACTAACGCACAACTCAATAATACAATAAAAATAATTTCCATAAATACTCCTTTTCTTTTTCTTATAATAATAATAAAATAAAAATAATAAAATGTCAAGTTGGGGCGTGTGCTTGGGCGAAAGTTGTTTGTTTTATTGAAAAAATTTTGAGGGAGAAGCCGGAGATTCCATTGATAAATT
>JABLTL010080212.1_pt1 | contig 18850 bp, 15 predicted proteins | sample 7160151 | NCBI WGS metagenome assembly JABLTL01 (sample SAMN14651223, study PRJNA627086) | human gut metagenome | isolation source: feces | host: Homo sapiens
ATCACGTCGCACTCGGCCTTGAACTTGGCCAAATCGTGCGTGACCTCGCTGCCGAAGAATTCCGGCGCGTCGAGCGTGGGCTCGTAGACCACCACAGGCACGCCCTTGGCCTTGACGCGCTTCATGACGCCCTGGATGGAGCTCGCGCGGAAGTTGTCGCTGTTCGACTTCATGGTCAGACGATACACGCCGACGACCGGTTTTTTCTTGCCCTCGTAGACCTTGTCCCACACCATCTGCAGCACCTCGTCGGCGATGAAGTCTTTACGGGTACAGTTAGCGTCAACGATGGCCTCAATCAGGTTCTGGGGCACATCCTTGTAGTTCGCCAGCAACTGCTTGGTATCTTTGGGCAAACAGTAGCCGCCGTAGCCAAAGCTCGGGTTGTTGTAGTGGGCGCCAATACGCGGCTCCAAGCACACGCCGTCGATGACGTCGCGAGTATTAAGGCCACGCATCTCGCAGTACGTGTCGAGTTCGTTGAAATAGGCTACACGCAGCGCCAGGTAGGTGTTAGCGAAGAGCTTTACGGCTTCTGCCTCGGTTGTGCCCAAAACAAGCTTGGCGATGCCCGTTGTGCCGTCGGCATTGACACGGACAAGCTCGGCAGGGTCCGCACCCTGAGCCAGAAGCTCGGCGAACTCCTTGGCAGCTGCCATGGCCTCGGAATCGTCTTTCGGGGCACCCACAACAATGCGACTGGGATGCAAGTTGTCGTAAAGCGCCTTGCTCTCACGAAGAAACTCAGGGCTAAAGAAAATGCGATTGTCGTTCAGCTTCTCGCGCAGGCCCGCAGTGTAGCCCACCGGGATGGTCGATTTGATGACGATCCACGCCGTCGGGTTCACCGATCGAATAGCCTCAATAGCAGCCTCGACGGAAGAAGTGTCGAAAAAGTTCTTATCGCTGTCGTAATTCGTCGGTGTGGCCACGATGGCGTAGTCGGCGCCAGCGTAGGCCTCAGCAACGTCCACGGTGGCATGTAAGTCAAGATATCGCTCCCCCGCCTTGGCCTCGCTCAAAAAGCGTTCGATCTCGTCGTCCTGGATGGGCGACTGATAAACGTTAATCTTCTCGACCTTCTCGGGGACGATGTCTAGGGCATGTACCTCGTTATGCTGCGAGAGCAGAACAGCGAGGGACAAGCCGACGTAACCGGTACCGGCAACTGCGATTTTCATATTCGTTTCTCCTTTTTTGATTGATCGCCTTGCATTTGCCTGGCTACTTTTTAAACACAACTCTTATTTAAATAAATCGATAAAGGGCAGCCCTGAGTTTCAGGGTCAAGCCCGTTCGTCAGGCGACCCAGGGAATCATTCTCTATCCTCCAAAAACGAAACCGCTTTATCGATGACGGGTTTCAGGTTTCTGAAAATAACCTTGAGCTCTTCGTTTCCTTTCGAACAGATGTATTCGCAGAATTCCATCTTCTTGAACTCTGGAACGCTTTTCACCTCGCCGTAATCTCCCTCGATTTCCTTCGATTTGTAGAAAGCGCCGGTCTCCACATCATCAAGTACGAGAGCGTTTTCAATGCCCTTCTTTATCCTTTTGGCATTTTCGAAGCAAGGGATGGCAAACGAGAAAACATTGCCTCTCCGCTCCTCCCTCCTCTTAGTATCGGAGTCGAAGAGAAAGACACTTCTGTTCGAAGACTCTAGACCCGAGAGAAACTCATATGCACTGCTGAGTGACGAGGCTCCCGTGCACCTTTCCTGCCCGTTGGCATCCAAGTGACCGACCCACTTGAACTTTACTGACCCGCTGTACCCAAATACTTCAAGAGCCTTCGCAAAGTACCTCTCGTCGGTGCGACCTTCGAGATAGACAGTAGATGCATTCGAGGAGAAATCGCGAATCGAGAAGGCATCCTCAACGGCGACCATAGAGTCGCACCGGTAATACTCCGGTTTGTCCTCAACCTTGACCCCGCCATCCTCCGTCCTTTTAAGAACAATGACCTTGTCATCCCTACGACGATCGTTATGGACGACAAACGGGGAGTGTGTCACGCAGAAGATTTGGGAGGTCTGCCGGCCCGACGAGTCAGTGAACATTGCCTTGTAGTAGTCCATAGCCTTCTGCTGCCACGTGGGGTGCAGACTTATCTCTGGTTCGTCGATGAAGACGAAGGCCCCCTTCGTGGCGTTTGCGTCCTTGAGAAGAAAGCACCCTCGGTAGACAATCTGTTTCTCGCCGGAGCTGAGGGCCCCGATGGGTATCTCCCTGCCATGCTTCTTGAACACAATTTCCTTGTGCCCATCCCTGTTGTCGACCCGGTCGTAACGCAAATCGTCGAACATCGTCTCAAAAGCATGGGTGAAGCGAGGCATACGCTCCTCCACACAGAGCTCATCAAGGCACCGCCCCGGGTTGCTCCGAACCGCATAAGCTACGTCGGCGTCGTCAAGATCCTGTACGTCAATCAGAAGCTGGTTGATTTTAGTTGGCAAGTCGCCCGACGATCTGCGGCTCTCAAACTCAGAATCGAGCGTCAAGCTCGTCACGGACGATACTCTCGCCGCGTTGAAATTAATATCTACATCGGAATAAATTGCACTCATCGGGTGTGCAGCTGCAAATTCGTTCGAGCCGACAATGAACTCCTCTTTGTTCCTGGAATCAGTCACATGCAGGATAGGATGGGAGCTATACAAAGAAGAAAACTCATAGGTCAGGCTGTAAGTCCCTTCGCCTCCATCGAATTCAATTGCAGTGGAGCCAAACGGTTTCTTCATTTTTCCCGAGATCAGCTCGTACAGCAGCCCCATCACGGTGCTTTTGCCCACGCCGTTCTCTCCCGCAATGATCACGGTATCGACCGCCCGACCTTCAGGCCCACAGAAATCTAGGTCCAAATCGCCCAAGACAGGATGCCCCTCGATATGAACCTTCCGAATCTTAGGCATGGCGAGTCTCCTTTATCCTGTAGTACTCGCAATACCACTTAGCAAACGAGCGCAACCCATCCTCGAGTGGGGTCGCCGGCTTATAGCCGAAATCACGCTCGAGCGCGCCCGTATCCGCATAAGTCACGGGCACATCACCAGGCTGCATGGGAACGAGCTGTTTATGGGCATCAAAATCGTAGTCAGCGGGCAGCACGCCCTCCTCCACAAGCACGCGCTGCAGCGTATCCACGAAGTCCAGCAGGTTCTCGGGGTGGGAGTTGCCGATATTGTAGACGCGATGCGCCGCCATGGGCAGGCCGTCAGCACCAATCTTGACCTCGGGCGCGCCGTCCATCACGCGACGCACGCCCTCCACAATGTCGTCTACATAAGTGAAGTCGCGTTTGCATTCGCCCATGTTGAAGATCTTAATAGTATCGCCTCGACGTAACTTTTCAGTGAAGCCGAAATACGCCATATCGGGACGCCCCATCGGTCCATACACCGTAAAGAAGCGGAGGCCCGTCGCAGGAATGGAGTAAAGCTTCGAATACGCCGCGGCCATGAGCTCATTGCTTTTTTTAGTAGCCGCATAGAGCGAGACTGGTGAGTCTACACGGTCATCTTCGCTAAAAGGCACTTTCTCGTTTCCGCCGTAAACGGACGACGAACTCGCGTATACCAGATGACTCACTGGATGGCGACGACACGCCTCTAGGATATTGAAGAATCCGATAAGGTTTGAGTCAATGTAGGCCTTGGGGTTCTCAATGGAATAGCGCACACCCGCCTGGGCAGCAAGATTAACCACCACATCAAAATTATTCTCCGCGAAAAGGCGCTCAATCAACGCCGCATCACACAAGTCGCCGCGCACGAACGTGAAGCGCCCATCAGCATCTTCCTCCGCCAGCATGCGAAGGCGCGCCTCCTTGATGCCAGGGTCGTAGTAGCTATTTACATTGTCCAGTCCGACAATATGGTCCTCGGTGGTTTCCAGCAGTTCTTTTACCAGAAACGATCCGATGAATCCTGCCGCACCTGTTACAAGAACAATCCTAGCCATTGGCTTTCTCCTTCACTTTTTGATTGCCTTTTGACATACATGCAGTAAGAAGACTCAATAATGCCTCGCAATCTATAACTACGAATACAGAGCATGAGCAGCTGTTGCCAAAACTCGTCATAGAGCGCCATCTCGAATTCGCCCCATTGCAACAACAATAGTCAGTTACCTGTTACCTATTTATTAGAGTGTCGAGATACAAGCTAAACGAATCTCTGTATTCTGCTGGGCTAAAAAGCTGAAGCGCTTTATCTAACGCAGCCTTTTTCATAGTCATAAGCCCGCAATCGCTCAAAGAACACGCGACCTTTATGCCTTCTTCCATTGACTTTTCACCCATGTCGGATATAACGATACCGTCTACACCGGTTTCGAGAATAATGTCGGCTCCGCCCACTTCGTTGCACAACATCGGAACGCCATTAGACATGCATTCCGCAAACTTAGTTGAAAACCCAGCCCTTGCATAAAGCTCAGGCTTGCGAAACAAGATGCCAAAATCAGACTCGCGAAGCATTTCAATAACCCTATCGTGAGACTGTCGTCCCCAAAAATGAACCCCATTAACTTTCGATATACCAGCACAAAGGCCCTCTGCATCTTCAGGAGAGACGCCCACAACGTCAACAACGGGTCGCGAAGGCACATCGTCAGCAAGCTTCTCGATGGCCTTTATAAAGCAAACAAGATTGTCCTTCCCCCCAGCAGGAGAGCCGGCATAAAAGAACCTTGTCACAGTCCTTTTCCGTGATGCTCCTTCTGCTATTTTCGCAATCGAATCGCCACTTCTATTGAGTGGGGGCAAAAAGAACACCCGGGGCTTACCGCACTCTTTACAAATCCGCCCAAAATAATCCCTGAAGAAAGGCGATATAGCGATGACCCCATCAGCCAGCGTATCAACAAGCTCAACGCGCTTACTGCGCGATCTTTCAACTATCCATGCTGCGATATCGCCTCTAAAGTGCGGTTCAAACCAGTCCGTCTCGTCGACGAGAACCGGAACATCGTAGCCCCGACACCAGGTAGACACCTTAGCAGCAAGCTCAGCTTCGATTCCATAGTAAATAACTGCTGCGGGACTTACTTCTTTGGCTTTGTCCTTAAACGCCGCATAGGCGCGACGGGATGTCAGCCGTTCATGGTACTTTGCAATCAGCTGCCACTTGGTCAGCCTTAGCGATTCGGGCATAGTAACTGGATAATCCCAATCGCATCCATCATTTGCCTCCGGCTCAATTCCGGCGACCAGAAACTTGACCTCATATCCACAATCGCGCATCAAATCAGCAATAGCAAATGCATGCTTCGTTGGAGCATTGTCTCTTGGCGCGCTCTGTATTACATATAGAATTGTCCCCTTTGTCTGCACTGTATAAGCCCTTCTTTATCTCGCCAATGGCAAATAGCACCACGATAACAGGTCTAAGTCTCTTAACTGACGCTTCATCGTCCAATCGTCAACTACCGAAACACGCACGTCTTCCACTCTCACTCAGCATCCTTCCTGGCTTTTCTTGAATGGAGTTCGCTGCAAATAATTTCAAAACCGTCCAGTTTCAACACCACTGATCCCAAAATATAGATCAGCAATCCAGACATCAATTGAACCACCAGCAATGCTATTGGCGTCATATCAACCCCGCCGATGAGGAGCATCGCCAGAAAGCAAACGCTAGACACTAACGCGGGTTTCGCAATGTCCCATATCTGGTCTTTTATTCCGTAGTCAAGCAGCCGCCTAACAGGGACAATATTAACAATCATAGAAAAAAGTCCTGAAGCAGCACTCGCCACCGCAATACCCATAACGCCAAACGGAATCGACGCAAACAGAAGTCCAAAACAAATCACTTTTTTGACAACTTCAAGACGTAAGCAGCATGCTCCTTCGCCCATAGCCTTCAATGCCTGCCAGTTCATTGTCTGAAGTGGCTGAAAAAGGAAGAACAAGCAGCCCAGCTGAAGGTAAGGCACACATGCAGACCATTTATCCGTCAGCAATACAGTCACAAGCGCCGGCGCACAACCGGCAAGAATCGCCATCATTGGAAACACGAGATAGGAAGACAACCGTATTGCCTTTTGCAAAACCGACCTCAGTCGATCCTTGTCCCCGTTCACCTTGCACATCACAGGAAGCATTACATTGCTGATAGGTGCGTTAAGATTCCCGATAACCATCGATGGGAATTGATTACCCCTATTGAAATAAGCCAAATCGGCCGCCGAGTAGAACTTGCCAATAATGAGCGACCGACCCTCAGTGTAAATCGAGTTGATTAGACTAGCGCCGCAAAATTGAACACCAAGCGGAATCAGCGTCTTGAACGACTGCTTGCAAAACGTAAATTGCGGCAGCCATTTAGTCTGAAACGCCATAATCAAGCTGGTTAAAACGACGCTTAGTAATTGCTGAGCAATCAATGAGTAGATTCCAAAACCGTATAGCGCCATTGCTATCGCGCACATACCAGACAGCAACGAGCCCAACGAAGACGCTACAAATTGCTTCCTAAACAGAAAGGCCTTAGCTATATATGCCTTCTGGATTGCGTTCAGAGTCGAAAACGGAAGCCTCAACGCAAGCACACGGAGATAAAAACCAATCTGGTCCATCTCATAAAAAGCCGCTATCGCATCTGCACACAGGAAAAAGAGGGCATATAGCAGGACCGACATGGCGAGACCAGTTACAAATATGGTGCCGTAATCGACCTTGCCGGGCTTGCTCTTCTGAATCAGTGCTTCGCCCAAGCCATTGGTGACCAACACGTCTGCCAGATTGATAAAAACCAAAAGGAGCGACAGAATGCCGTAATCTTCAGGGGATAAAATTCGCGCAAGAACCAGTGATATAACGAACAGGGTCCCTTGCGTCAAAAACCTTTCCCCAACAGCCCAGAACATGCTCTTTGCTGCTGTTTCTTTCAGCGAATCTGACATAGTTATTTACTCACAGCCTGCCCAAGCTTTTGTGCCTCGCATTTACCAATAGACACACCAAACCCAATGAATAAACACGCTATCCCGGGATTCAATGCGTAGGAGTAGTAATTCGAAAGACCTAAAAGAGCAGCTAAGTACGCAACGGCAACAAAGCGGCATGAACCGCCATCCGTATCGCTCGATACTATCGTTTTAAGAAGCACATACGCCAACATTAGGGCGGGGCCAATCCCGTAATGAAACATCAGAAATATGAACTGATTGTCAAAAAACAGGTAATTCGCCTGCGTACCGTAAGTGTATCCAGCAGTTGATCCGTTGCCTAGCACCAGGCTCAAAGGATCGACCTGAGAGAAAAATATTTCATATTGACCACTTCTGGTATCCTCATCAAGCCTATCGCCGAATGTATTCAATGCATCAGGGAAGATTATACTTGCAACAAGAATTGCACCCATGAATAAAACGACCGTATATAGCACTCGTCGAAACTTTTTCGACATTGACGGACTTGAAACGGCTATATACAACAAAACGAGGACGGATTGAATCATCCAGCTTCTTGTGGCGATCAGAACCGCAAAGAGCATCGAAATCGCGCAGAACAAGACCTTTTTTAAGTAACTGCATCGCCATTCAGGAGCAAATGCCGCGGTAATCCAAAGGAAGCTGATGCCCAATGCGAAATAATCCCTAGCTGGGCTCCAACCAATCGTACCGTCCCATCCGCACAATACATGAAATCGGACTATGGATCCAAACCCAAGCACAAAGGCAACCAGGGCAGCACTCGGAGACACTCGAACCAAACGTTCGGATAAGTCCCCCTCGCCAGCAACAAGGATGAACAAGGGGATAAGAAATACCGTTATAGGCACGCTTCCAAACAGCAAGTCAAGCATGCTCGTTTTGCGTATAAGGAGCTCAACCGCCCCATAGACCCCAAAGCCCGTAATGGCGAAAATGGAAAGCAGCGGATGACTGTTTCGGTTAAAGAAAACCGCCTTCACCAATAGCAATAAGAGACATATCTGCTGCAAATAGCTTAGGAATGTTGCTGGCGTCCCTGTACTCGTGCGAAATGCATATCTTGAAATCTCCCACTCAGTTGCAAGGATATACGAACCACCAAGATCTCTGACCAGTGGAATCAAGAATCCCGCTACTAAAGCGACGTAGAACAAAAACGCCGAGACGGGAAGCTCTCCCAATCTTGCCGAAATTGAAACGGTTCTTCTATTACTTATTCGCCTATCCATCAAAGAAGAGAGAGCCATTTATCACCAATCGTTTCGAGCGATAGCTGTTGACGCAATTCCCTCGCACGCAAACCAATAGTCTTCGCATACTCCGGGTTATCAACAAGATGGGCCATCGCATTAGCCTCAGCCTCAACATCATCAATGTCGACGAGAATACCATTTTCCCCATCGTCGATGACCGCCTCAGCACCACCGCCCATACATCGCGTGCAGATAGTGGGTACGCCCATACACAAAGACTCAAGCATGGAGTTTGACAGACCCTCGAAGCGCGACGACATCACGAAAACGGCGGAAGTCCGAATATAATCAAGCACATTAGACGAAAACCCCTCGAAAGACACCGCATCCGCAACGCCCTCTTCAGCAACAAGCTCCCTCAATCTGACATCCAATGATCCCTCGCCAAAAATCTCGAGCCTATAATCGGGATGAACAGAATGGAATTTGGCGAATGCACGTATCGTCATCTCGTGGTTTTTCTGCTCTTCCAGACGTCCCGACGTGGTAATCACCTTTCGTCTCTCCCCTTCATAGGGCTCGGGCACAGACTCCGAAAGAGGATTAAGGATCACTGTTCCATTTGCTTTCAGTTTATTGGGCAAAAGCTGGGCCTGCGTTTCGGTTTGAAAGACAATGGCATCGGCCTTACGATACAGAACATTTCTAACGTGCGGCAAGAAGCTGCTACCAGGGAAATCGAAGCGAGGATCATTTCGAACAGAGATGATCACCTTGTTCGGCAATCCAATCGACGCAAGAAGCGTATACATGTTTTGATGCGGCAAGAAAGACATAAAGACAGCCGCTGGCTTGACTTTCATTAAACGACGAATATAGGCTATCTGCTGCAAGGGCTTAACGGACGGACTCGCGAAATCATCCACAAGTGAAACACCCTGCGGAATCTCATAATTTACGCTTTTGTCCTTTGTCAAGACAATAGTAAAGGGATGTCCTTCCTCCAAGAAGAAGGAAGATAGGGCCAGGGCAACACGTTCGGCACCGCCACCGCGGAGCGAGGGTGCGACAAAAAATATTTCAACCCGATCGCACTTGGGAGTCAACCCAATCTTGTCTTCAGAAAAAAACATACCCAACCTTTCAACCTCAATACGCGTATATAAATCACGATGCGCTGCATCCAGCCTCACTCATGCGGTTTGTTACATTTCGTGGCACTTAGCATCATTAGTTCAAACAGCTTCGATATACCTCGATTACCTCATTAATGCTACGTGCAATACTGAAAGACCGCAGTATAGCCTCCCTAGAAGCCACGCCAACCGTTTCGCGCAATTCTGTGTTTTCGAGAAGCGCTATCAACCTTTTAGAAAGGGTTTCGACATCATCAACATTAACTAGAAATCCGTTGACGCCATCCTCGATAACCTGCGGAACTCCACCTACAGGAGTGACAACAGCCGGAATCCCTCTTGCCATGGCTTCGAGCATGCTCATGGGCAGTCCCTCGTTTTTGGAAGGCAGGCAGTACACCGCCGCGCGCTGGAAAAGCGCCTCGCGGTCGTCGCCCGAAACCCAACCGTGGAACTCGCACCGCTCGGCGATGCCAAGCTCTTTGGCAAGAGCTTGATTCTTTTCGACCTCTCCGTCACCGCCGAAAATAATCCTCGCCTCCGGAAAGCGTCTCAGCACTTCCCTTGACGCGCGCAAGAGCACATCAGGGCTCTTGCGCGCATCAAGGCGCCCTAAAAACAGGACGTCTTGATGCGAACAAGGCGAGCACGACTCCGCCGGCACCTTCACGCCGTTGTACACGACGATTATTCTGTTTGGGTTGCAGACATTCTCGGCAAAGTAATCTCGCCATTCTTCCGAGAGCACCACCACGCGATCAGCCGCACCAAAGACCTCCCTCACGTCGCGCCGGTAGTCGTCCCCGCCCTCTTCAAAAGCCTTAGCGAACTCGCCATCATGGTCGTGCAGTATAACGTGTTTTCCAGCCTTGCGGGCCATGCGGGCCATAATCGACTTACGCTTATACGAACCACGAGCGCTAATGTGCAGATGCACGATGTCGTATTCGGGCATAATACGCCTATAACGGACCAAAGCCTGCGCGAAAGCAACCGACTTGCTGAGCTTCGAAGACCCCACGCCTGTACCAAGGTACTCGAAACCGTCACATGCTTGAGGCAATCCACTCTCCAGATAGCCCTTCACCACGGAGACAATGCCCCCGTGGAGCGCAAGGTCGGGTCCGACCATGAGAACCTTGGCGGGTATATGGCTTAACGAGTTTTCTTTAATCATCATCAGTCCCTAAGCCGCGAGTCCAGACAGCGAGCCGGAACCCCTCCCCAGATGGAATACTCGGGGCCAACGTCCTTCGTAACAACGGCGCCCGCAGCTATCACGCAATGGTCGGCAACATGGACGCCCTTGAGCAGCGTCACGCCGCTGCCCATCCACACATCGCTGCCGATGACGACATCTTGATCGTTCTCGGGGAGCTTGTCCTCGTCGGTAAGTGACATCATCGGCTTGTCGAGAACATCGGTCCGATGGTCGCCGGTGATGACGGCTAGATTGGGACCGCTCATGACGTAGTCACCAACGATTATCTTTGCGCGTGTGGTAAGCAGGGTCGCGCCGGGTCCCAGATACACGTCGTGGCCCATGTAGATATTTCCAGCCCCGGCAACCTCGCTGCGACGGCCGAGCGTAACGTTCTCGCCGCACGCCGCGAAGGAGCGGCGCAACGCGGGCAGCAAGAGCAGCTTGTTGTATGCGCGGGAGACACCGTCAAACAACTTGTACATGACCCCCATATCTAGAACTTTCTCCACACCATCTTGTCCACAACGCCGGTGTAGCTCTGAATAATCTTGACCACCTTGGTGGACACGGTCTCGTCGGCATAGTCAGGTACGGGAGCTTCGGGCAGCGATCCTTCGCCGTCGAGCTCAACGGCGGTATGAACCGCTTGCAGCAATCCTTTCTTGGAAATGCCCGCCAGCGTGAAGCACGCCTTGTCGAGCGCCTCGGGGCGCGCGGTGGAGGTGCGAATGCACACCGCCGGGAAAGGCTTGCCGATGCTCGCGAAGAAGCTCGACTCCTCGGGCAGGGTGCCGGAATCGCTGACCACCGCGAAGGCGTTCATCTGCAAACAGTTGTAGTCATGGAAGCCCATGGGCTCGTGCATGCGGACTCTCGGGTCCAGCTTGAAGCCCGTAGCTTCCAGACGCTTACGAGAACGCGGGTGGCAGCTGTACAGGATGGGCATGTCGTACTTCTCTGCCAAGGCATTGATGGCAGTAAACAAGCTGGTGAAGTTCGCCTCAGTGTCGATGTTTTCCTCGCGATGCGCAGAGAGCAGCATGTAGCCCTTCGATTCCAAACCAAGCTCGGAAAGAATGCTCGATGCCTCAATTTGATTGAGATTAGCACGAAGCACCTCGGCCATCGGGCTACCCGTGACATAAGTGCGCTCAGGGGCGCAACCCGTATCTTTAAGGTAACGACGAGCATGCTCAGAATACGCCAGATTGACGTCCGAAATCACATCGACAATACGACGGTTGGTCTCTTCGGGCAGGCATTCGTCCTTGCAGCGATTACCCGCCTCCATATGGAAAATAGGAATATGCAAGCGCTTTGCGCTAATAGCGGACAGGCAGCTATTGGTGTCGCCCAAAATCAACAACGCATCAGGCCGCACTTGCGCCATGAGCTTGTAACTAGAGGCAATGATATTGCCAACGGTCTCGCCCAGGTCCTCTCCCACAGCGTCCAGGTAGACGTCAGGGTCATCCAGGCAAAGGTCGCGGAAGAAGATGCCGTTGAGCGTATAATCGTAGTTCTGCCCAGTGTGCGCCAACAGGCAGTCGAAATGGCGACGGCATTTCTTGATGACCTCAGACAGGCGAATGACCTCGGGGCGTGTGCCCACGATAATCAGAAGCTTCAAACGGCCGTCGTCCTTAAATGCGATATCGGAATAGTCCTTAGCCATACGGCTAGACCTCCTCGTAATAGGTGTCGGGTCTCTCGGGGTCAAAGGGCTCGTTTGCCCACATGACAGTCACAAGATCCTCGGTGTCGGAAAGATTGGTGATGGAGTGCGTGTAGCCGGGAATCATCTCGACCACCCGCATATCAGAGCCTTTGACAATATACTCGTCCACGGGGAAAAGATTCCCATCAGAATCGCACCCGACCTTGCGAAGTTTAATCGACGCCGTGCCGCTTACGACCAAGAACTTCTCCCACTTGCTCATGTGCCAGTGGTTGCCCTTGGTGATGCCGGGCTTGGAAACGTTCACGCTGACCTGCCCGCGCTCGGACGTGCGCAGAAACTCAGTGAACGACCCACGGTTGTCAACGTTGGGTTTCAGGTCGTAAGCGAAATCGCCCAACTCGTAATAGCTCAAAAACGTCGAGTAGAGCTTCTTGGAGAACGAGCCTTCCGCCAAATCGGGCACGCCGAGCGTCTCGCGGGCGTCGCGGAAGCCTTCGAGCAGCTCGACGATTTCGCCGAGCGTGGCCTTCTGCGCCCCGGGCGCGAAGCAATAGCGCCCCGCCTCGTTCGGCACGCATGCAAGCCCCTCGTAGTCGCAACGTCGCGCATTGCCCACAAGGGCCTCCAGCATGGCCGCGACCAGATCGTCGATATACAAAAGCTCGAGCTCGACCGACGCATCGTTCACGTGGAACTCACGGCCGTTCGCGATGGCGTTGCAGAACGTCGCCACGGCGGAGTTGTAGTTCGGTCGGCACCATTTGCCGTACAGGTTCGGGAACCGGTACACGTAGGCGCTCGCCCCCGTGCGGCTCGCGTGCTCGAGCACCAGCTCCTCGCCCGCAAGCTTACTCTCGCCGTAGGGGCTTCCAGCATAGCGACCGCAAAGCGTCGCCTGCACAGAGCTCGAGAGCATCACGGGGCAGGAATTGCCGTGCTTCTCGAGAAGGGCGATCAGCATTTCCCCGAAATCCCTATTGCCTTCCATAAATTCGGACTGCTCTTTGGGGCGATTCACGCCCGCCAGATTGAATACGAAATCGGCCTCGGCGCAATAGCCCTCAAGCTCACCGATTGCGCCCTCGCGGTCGTATTCGAATACCGTAAGCGGCAACAGCTGCTGGTACCGTTCGCGGCGGTCTTTCCCATCGCGGATATTCTTCAATGCTTCACAGAGGTTGCGCCCCACGAAGCCCTTTGCCCCAGTTACGAGAACCTTCATTTATTGCACCGCCTCATACTCACGGCCCTCAAGGGCCAGCTGCACGTACTCGGCGGTTTTGATTTTCTCCACCGTGCCCGCGATATCGAGCCTTTCGGTGTTGTGGCTCGTGTAGGCCTCGTCGGCCTGGGTCTCCACCTCGCCGTCAACCACGAACTTATCGTAGTTGAGGTCGCGGGAGTCGCACGCGACGCGGTAGTAGCCGCCCATGTCCTCGGCGCGCAAGCGCTCCTCGCGAGTCATGAGCGTCTCGAAGAGCTTCTCGCCGTGGCGAGTGCCGATCACCTGCGTGCCCACGCGGCCGAAAACTTCTTGGACCGCCTCGGCGAGATCGCCGATAGTCGATGCGGGCGCCTTCTGGATGAACAAATCGCCGGGGTTTGCATGCTCGAAGGCGAACTGCACAAGATCGACCGCCTCGTCAAGATTCATAAGGAAGCGGGTCATGTTGGGATCGGTGACCGTAAGGGGCTCACCCTTGCGGATGCGGTCGATGAACAGAGGGATGACCGACCCGCGCGAGCACATGACGTTGCCGTAGCGCGTGCAGCAGATGGTAGTGCGTCCGGCGCCGTTGCGGGCATTGGCGTAGATGATCGACTCCATCATGGCCTTCGACTTGCCCATGGCATTGATGGGATATGCGGCTTTGTCGGTAGAGAGGCACACGACTCGGTCGACGCCTTCCGCGATAGCGGCGTGGAGCACGTTGTCGGTGCCGATGACGTTGGTGCGAACGGCCTCCATGGGGAAGAACTCGCAAGAGGGCACCTGCTTGAGCGCGGCGGCGTGGAAGATATAATCGACTCCGCGCATGGCATCGCGCACCGACTGGGCGTCGCGAACGTCGCCGATGAAGAAGCGCACCTTGGAGGCGAGCTCGGGCGAGCGCTCCTGCAAGCGGTGACGCATGTCATCCTGCTTCTTCTCATCACGAGAGAAAATACGGATTTCCGCCAGGTCGGTATTCATAAAGTGCTTTAGGACGGTATTGCCGAAGCTGCCCGTACCGCCCGTAATCATTAGCGTCTTTCCATCAAACGAACTCATTTGCAACCTTCCTCGCGCTTCGCATGCGTTAATTGATAGATAATGAATTTAGTATTCGTAACGAAATATCTTTTGAATAACCTTTTGGGTTCTTGTATCAATCTATACAACCACTCAAGACTAAGATTCTGCATCCAACGAGGCGCTTCGGGAACAATTCCGGCAAGTACGTTAAATGCCCCGCCTACCCCAATCATCAAAGCCTTAGATTGACCTTTGAGATTATGCATGAGGTTTTCCTGTCGAGGAGCGCCCAGCGCTATCCATGCGAAATCGGCACCTGATTCATCGACCCGTTGAACAAGTTCCTCTTTTTCCTGTCCTGACAGAGGCCTGAAAACAGACGGTTCCATTCCGACGATCTGAAGATTAGGATAATCTTTTTCTAATGCTTCCCGAAGGGTATCGAGGTTTGCCTGCTCGGTACCATAGAAATAATGTTTCCAGCCTTTTTTTTCTGACATCGAAAACACTTCTCGCATAAGGTCGGGGCCAGTCACTCGATCCATTCCCGGCGCCTGTGAACGCCCAATAAGAGAAAGGGGTTTTCCGTCCGGAACCGACATCACCGATTCAGCTTGAACCCGCCAATAACGAGGGTCTTCGTGGGCCATTACGCACGTATGGGCGTTTGACACGCACACATACTCACCCGATAGCTCATTCATATGGTCGTTGATAAAAGACAAAAAGTCCGCCATATTGATGGCGGTTATCGGAACGCCAATTACGTCCACTCTTTTTAGTCGCCTGTCGCCAATGGACGCCATGCTCAACATTCAACTAGCTCCCCTGCGCCGTCAATACAACACCTACAGTTTGAACAATCAACTTAAAATCGGCCCATATACTACATTTCCTAATATATAGAAGATCGAGGTCGACCCATTCATCGAAGGTAATCGAATCGCGGTTGCGACGAGTCTGCCAATAGCACGTCATACCCGGCTTCACCAAAAGACGTTGGTTCTGATAATCGGTATACGCGGCAACTTCAGCAGGGAGCGCAGGACGCGGTCCCACGGTGCTCATATCCGAAAACAAGACGTTAATAAACTGAGGGAGTTCGTCCAGACTTAGTTTCCTGAGCCATTTACCTACACGAGTAATGCGCGGGTCGTCGGCAATTTTGAATACGGGGCCAGTTTTCTCGTTAAGCTCTTTGAGCTCCGCAAGTTTCGCTTCCGCATCGACGCACATGCTGCGGAATTTCAGCATCTGAAAGGTTTTGCCGTTCTTGCCTACACGCGTCTGTTTAAAAAAGACCGGCCCCTTAGGATCGTCAATTTTAATGAGAATCGCAATAAGCGCAAACAGCCAGCTGAAGCACACAAGAACCGCCGCGCTAAACACAATATCGAAGGTACGCTTTGCGAAACGGAATGCGATGCGATTATCTATGCCAACAATGGGCTCGCTTCCAATTTCTTCTTTCAGGCGTTCAATTCGCTCTTCGCCTTCACGCTTGAGCTCATGCAGGTTGAAATCATAGACCGTACCATTCCGCACGGTCTTATTGGCGGTTCCGTCAGCATAAGCCTGCGGAGCCAAATACGCAGCCTCGGTTGCGCTCATGTCGATAAGACATGCCTCGGCAGATTCGTGAACGGAAGCAATCTCGGCTTCCGGTATACGAATGCTGGCTTCACCGCTTCTCTCGCGCTCCTCCAAAGCAATACCGCCATATGTAGCTTCAGCTGCTTGCATTCCCAAAGAATCCCTCTTAGCTAAGATTGCCTCCCCAATGCGGGGCTTCTGTTACTGGTTTTCGCTGTCCAATTGCCGTTGGGGATTCGTCTTCTGGCCCCTACGCTTTCGCGGGACTTTTGGAAATAATCTCCAGGCCGAGCCGTATCGTTTTCATCCTGCCAAGCATGCTCACTTCAAGTTCAGCCATCCTACGATGCCTGTCTATCCGTTTGATTTCTGCCTCGTGGCCCCTGAGCGGGCCGCGCAGCACAATCACCTTGTTGCCTTCCACAATGCCCTCGCTCATTTCGATCACGCGGCGATCGCCGCCCGTGAAGGCATTAAGCCAGGCCACCTCTTCATCGTTTAGGGGAATGAATACTTCGTTGTTACCAAGCACTTTGGTGAAAGCGGGCACGCGGCGCAGCTGCAGCGCGAGCTTTTCGGCATCGTGCGTTTCTACGAACAAATACCCCGGCGCCAAGCGCTCCGCGCGCTTGTGCCATTCGCCCTTCCAGCGGCGCATGGTTTCAAAGCGCGGCACGAAGATCTCGCCAACCAAAGCTTCGTCGACGAAACGGCGAATACACTCTTCGACCTTGGCTTCTTCTCCGCTCGATATTTGAATGGCGTAAATACGCATGTCCATTTCCTCACTGCCGCGCAAGCGCTTGGCACCGCATCGCGCTTGAGCGCACAAAGCACCCGCTGGCACCCAGGCCAGTTTTGAGCGCAGCTACGCTACCGCGCAATGCGGCCGCATACCAACGAACTATTCATTTCCCAGAAAACGATGCAACGCGCTCAGAGCGACGATTACGTGCTTGTCAGGGTGTGCGCGCTACGGCTCAAAATTGAGCGCAAAAAAGGCCAATGATCATTGGCCCGTAGGTAACGCTGTAGACGTATCCCCTCGTCAAAAGAGGAGTATTCGCCGTTCGATATAATTATGACCCTCCCCGCTCATATGTAAAGAAAGATATGCGTTAAAAGAGTATTAAACGCCACTTCTTCATTAATGCGACTGCTAAAAGGGATTTTTAGGTGCCGCCACATGGCGTTGCGCGCATCAACGCGGGAAGTTGCGCAACTTTTAATTGCAGCATTTTATCTGCACAGGTGAATTGCCGCATTTTTGCCGCAAGGCGGCATTGTGAAACACATTTTGACCCAGGGGGTTAAGGCTTCAGCAGGGGCCTCATATCAGAGCAATCGGGCCCGCATGCCGCAGCCCGCCGCTTACTTCATATGCGCGCCACGGCACCGATACGTCGCCTTCGCCTTGGCCAAATTCTGGTAGTGCTCGGGGCGGTGCGCATCGCTTGCGATATAGCGATACAGCATTTCGTCGAACAGCTTCTTCGCGGGCTTCTTTTCTTTGCCCAAACGCCCACCGGCCACGAAATCGGCCGACGCCTGCAGCTTGCAGCCCATGCGCACCAAGCGCTCGGCAATGCTCACGTCTTTCTGAATGGCTTTGTAGCGCTCGGGGTGCGCAATAATCACGTCGTAGCCCTTGCCCTGCAGCTCGTAAATCGTGCGCTCGTATTCCTCGAAATCGCGCGCGGTGCAGCGGCTCGAAAGCTCAAGCAGAAATTCGTTGCTGCCGTCGAAATGCAGGTATTCGGCCCATTGCATGCCCAGTTCCATGAGCTTGCGGTGGTTTACCTCGAAACCCATTTGCAGCGGAAAACCGTCGGCATGCGCCACGAGCAATTCGTACGCATCCCACATGGCTTCGTATTCGAAATAGGGGTCGCGGCAATGCGGCGTGCACACAATGCTCGTAACGCCCGCCTGTTTGGCGGCTTCGAGCATCGCCAGGCTTTCATCCAAATTGCGCGCGCCATCGTCGACGCCCGGCAAAATATGGCAATGGATATCGCGCACGGGCGCTTCCTTTCCGCATTGGTGCGAACGCATTTTGGCAAGGCCTCTTCCCCGCCGAGCAATCACCCTAACACAACAACGCCCGCACCAAACGGCGCGGGCGCACATCATTTCGGTTTAGAGCCTTGAACCGCGAGGGTTCTGCGGCACCACGATCGACGAATCCATGTCGAACGTGTCTTGCGCGGCGGCGGGCGAAGAATCGCCGTGCTTCATGCGCTTGCCATCTTTGTTGTAGTACGCGTAGTAGTACTCGCTGCTCTCAACTTCGCAATCGTTCAGAACGGCGCCAACCACGTTGGCGTCGGCCTTGCGCAGCTGCTCGTATGCGGCTCGCACTTGATCGCGCTTCGTGAAGTTGTCGCGCACCACGAGCACCGTGCCGTCGACCAGCGAAGAAAGAATGGCAGCATCAATGAACGTACCAACTGGCGGCGTGTCGAACAGCACGTAATCGAACTCGCGACTCACCATGCCAATGAAGCGGCCGAAGCGCTTCGAGGAAAGCAGGTCGGGCGGGTTGGGAATGTGCGGTTCGGCGTCAAGGAAATACAAGCCTTGCTGCGGCAGGGCCACGATCGCCTGGTTCAGCGGCTCCTCGTCGGCGAGCACCGCGTGCAGGCCCACCTCGGGGTGCACATTGAGCATGCCTGCCTGCGAACGCTTGCGCATGTCGCATTCGACGACCAGCACACTTTTTCCACCTGCGGCAATGGCCTGAGCCAGCTGCGCCGTGATGGTCGACTTGCCCTCGTTAGGCACGGTAGACGTTACCACCAGCGTGCGCACCGGGTTGTCGACGCTTGCGAAGCGAATGTTGGCGAGCAGGGTTTTAATGGAGTTTTG